>Ga0214917_10005836_pt1 | contig 13006 bp, 12 predicted proteins | sample LL_1208_BB_MetaG_FD_177983 | JGI IMG/M metagenome (GOLD analysis project Ga0214917, IMG submission 177983) | Freshwater microbial communities from Lake Lanier, Atlanta, Georgia, United States - LL_1208_BB | ecosystem: Environmental > Aquatic > Freshwater > Lake | place: USA: Georgia | collected... | reverse complement strand
AGGAGTAAGCCAGCGTTCAGGTACTTCTGTACTAGTTTCAACTTCTAGTCGAGAAGGGTTCGGTCCATAGATGAGATATGAATTACTGAATCCCTTGGGGAGGACGGTTAAAAAATCACCATCAATGATTGTTACTCCGATTTTTTCTATGTTCAATTTTAATTCTAGTGTTAATGTGCGGTGGTACTCCATTAATTTGGGTCGCACGGAGTTAAGGCCAGCTAGAATCGGACGAGTCCCATAGGTAGCAAAAACTAAAATATCAAATAATCCCAGCTCATTATCTTGACTTGAGAGTCCCCACTTTGAAGCATATTGTTTGACCTCTCGAACTTTACAATTTAAATTAAGCTTAATTTGCCTGCAACTAAGTTCACGAGCGAATAATTCTCGCAATGAATCTAAATCAACAACACCTTCTTTATTACTGACAGCTAGGGAAACGCCCATAGGGTTTATCCCTAGTTGCGCTAACTGCTCTAGTTCGATTAACTCTGCATCAGACTTTAGCTTGCCAAGAAACTGGCGCATCTCTTCCAAGCTAACTTTAGAACCCTTCTCTGCTAAAAGGTAGTAATTATTGAAATTTGTATTTACGGCTCCCGCAAACCTCTCGACAAATGAATCATAATTTCTCAAAGATTGTTTAGCGGTTGGAAGATGGCGAGGGTAATGAAGTCCTTTATGAATGCGTAGGAGACTTTTCGATGTTGATCCAGAAAGAATTCTTCCTTTTTCTTCAAACACATCAACTCTGTAACCTAAATCATGCAAATCAATAGCCAGCTGCAAACCAAAAATACCTGCTCCTACTATGGCCACATGCTGCATCAATAGTTTTTCCCAAACCAATGAATAAGTCCAGATTGTTTTGATTCGATAGTCGAAAACAGGAAATTGCCAAAATCATCAATATGGGCCAACTGATTTCCAGCACGCGTTCGGTGTTTCTCAACGTTAACTAAGTCCATTTCCAGAAACATTTTGGACTCTTCTATTAAGCCTGAGACAATTAAGTGGAAAGTAATTTGCGGGTACTTACTGGAAACCGATGTCACATAGGCTTGTAGAGCACCCTTTGTCGCTGCATAATAGGGGTCAAAGCTTCCATAAATAGCCGCTCGAGAAGATACAAAAGTGAAGGAGGATTTCTTCTGAGTGATTTCCAGCGATGCAATAACTTTATCAAACAAGCAGATTAGATTGGTTATGTAACTATTAAGATAAAGGGCAACACTAGAGGATTTTTCAGTCACATTGTTTTCTATGAACGTTTTACCAATTAAGGACACAACAGTGTCGAAATGAACATTTTGAATAAAGCTTTCAAAGCTCGAAATTGATGCCTCAGATGATATGTCAAGTTCAAGCAAAGTCACTAAATCCTCAAAGTCGTGTGAGGCATTACTTTGATTTCTAAATGTGCCGTAAATATTGTATCCTTGGTGCGTAGCCCTCTTTATAATGGAAGGTGCCAAACTGGAAGTTACTCCCAGTATCAGGAGGTTTTTTTTTGAGTCGCGTCGACCTTCACTCACCTGCCGAGTGTAGCGCCTTTCAAACTTTTGCTCCGCTAAAGTTTAGCCACAAACGCTTTTTCCTCATTCAGTTTCGCAGATTCGCGTATAGGTTCAGGGACAACCATCCGTTTCTCTCTCAGAAAACACTTTCAAAAATCACTGAATACAAAGTTCGAATTTCTCGAAATCAACTAAGAGTCAATGGAAGAAAGGTGAGAAAAGCAAAATCAATTTATGTGAAATCAGATTTTTTGCAAGAATTCTTAAGTACTTGGGGTAAGCAGGTAAGTGCAAAAGTTTTAGTTTCAGGTGGCTCTGATACTAATTTCGATAAATCATTAGAACTACCCCCCAGTATTAAGCTTGCACTTATACAGAATTGCTCCTTAAAAAATCACAAAGTTATCAGAACTCTACCTATTGGGTTGGAGGACCTTCATCTGGGGAGATCTGGCTTAAAGAAATATCACAAACACTCTGACTTAGTCATGATTGAAAATAGGGTTTGGGTGCCACCGATGTCTAACACAAACCCAATCCGCAGACCGACAATAATTGAATGCATGATGAAGCCAAAAATTTTTGATGTTTCAGTAGGCCTCATGCATGAAGATGAATATTACTTAATGTGCAAAAAATACAGGTTTATACTTTGCCTCGAGGGGAATGGTCACGAAAATCATAGAATTTGGGAGACTCTTTACCAAGGATCATTTCCTATTTTACTAAGAACTAGATGGTCTAAATCATTAGAATATTTAGATTTACCGATGCTAATTGTAAATTCTATAGATGAAGTAAACATTAAATTGTTAGAAGATTTTCGTTTTAACAATCAGTATTTCAGAGCAGTAGAAAGAAATAATTTATGGATCCCTTTCTGGGAAAAGATAGTCAAAGAATATTCTTCACTGGAAGGCTAACACTTTAAAATGTAAGATTAAGGCTTTAAGTGTAAAACAAATTCGCTTGTCAACCCTTTTAGTTGCACATTAATTTTTTTCCCCAAAGCTTTTTTACAATTTAATCCAAAGTCATCAAAACTGGTTAAAAATACGGACCCAGATTTTAAAAACTCTGGTGGCAAGTCTGGGGAGTTCTCTTGTTGAGAGAAAATTACAGCTGGAGTTCCCCTGGCTACGGCATTGAATGCCAAAGTCCCTTGGGCTATGACCAGATCACTATTATCAATTTCCTCATAAACTGAAACGTAATGAGGATGGCTTATACTTGAAATATTCGGGAATATTTCTCTAAAAAAAGAGTTAATTGATTTAAATGTTGGTTTACTTTTTGGACCAATAGAAATATCTTGAGTTGAAAAGGGGTGTAACCTTAATTGCACTAGATACCCCAACTCTAAGCACCTTTCGATTGCAAATTTTATTTCATGAGTTAGTAAACCCCAGGGATCCCACAAAGGAGGATGGTCAACTGTCAGGCCAATCAGCACACTTATGCGATTCTTAGTTTTCTTAGAATTAGTCTCTCTGTTTGGATATCCCAAAAGAATCCCTCTGGGTTGATTCTCTAAATTATAGTGACGCATGTAGTGCTCGTGCCAAACAAGATAGCAATCAGCCCTTTCATCGAAAGTAAAATGATTGAAAGTAGCCGAGAATCCCGCGGGTGGAATTCCGTGCTCAATTTCAAAAACTAATCTATCATTAAAGTGCGCTATTTTTGCGAATTGTCCTTGCAAACCCATTCCAATCAAGTTTTTTAATGGCGACTTTGCAAAAAAAGCATTCCACGTGTGTTCAACAACAATATCAAAAAAACTCTTCTTAATTTTAGAATTCGATAAAATTTGGTCCTTAAAAAATTGAGTGACTAACGACAACAAAATATTAGGGCTCAGGACTAAATATTCAATAAATATACCATTGTGGTGCCAAGATGTCTTGGATCTTGCACTGTAAGGATGGAATATCAAAACCCACTTGGTATTGGACTCATCAAACACTCGCCCCATATGCAAAAAAAATTCATTTAAGAAAATTCTAGAAAGTGATAGATATCTTGGATATGTTATTAATGCCACATTTACGGAATATACACGTTGGTACCTTTTCCAGTAAATTAGTCTATGAAAGAATGAAAACAATATTCGAATCATCCACGAGAGTGCCAAACGGGCTGATTGTTTACTCATTAAATTATTATATAAGAAGAACTTAATAGATTGCACCTGGCTTTTTATGCCCATCTGAAATCTCTATTTCGAAACCCGTCCCTAAAGCAAATTTCACTTCAAAGAGATTCTTAGTAAATAGATATGGATACACGATAAAAATTACAAAGCAAAAATAGCTCTATTACCGCCAGAAATGAGATTCTTAGTATTTACTCGGTCATGCACTACTAACGATTATGTGTAGAAAGCGTACTTTCCATAAATGGTACTATTAAGATATCAACATGTATCAAAGAGAACTGGGTTACTCTTGATTGTACTTTCTGCAGGAAGATTAGGCAACCAACTCTTTATGCTGGCGGCAGCTCTTCAAATTTCCGAAATTAGGAAAAAAAGAGTTATATTGCTTTTAGATGATCGCCAGTTGGTGAGTGTATTTAAAAAAGCACAAAATGGTAATCCTTTAAAAATTAAATTTCTAGCTTCAAAAAAAATCAATAGATGGTTAAGTAGAGCAATAGGTAAGCTAGATCTTCTGAGCGAAAAAAAGTTAGCTCTAAAGTATTCTATTGCTCAAAAGTTTAAGACGGTCGAAAACAATGAGGGGTTCCCCGCCACCCTATTGGAAGAAGGCACCAAATTACCTTGGATTTTAAGTGGTTTTTTCCAAGATAATGCACTTGTAGAGGGTCTAGGTATAAGAAGTCAAGAATTTATCTCCCTTGTATTAGCGAATGATGAAACTAAATTTGATCTTGAAATAAAAAATAAAAAATTAATTGGAGTTCATATAAGAAGAGGTGATTACATTAATATTCCCCAATATGGAGTGCTTTCAATTGAATATTATAATAAGGCGATTGAAACTATAAATGTGGATCAAGCTAAGTATCTAGTTGCCTCAGATGATTCCAAAGTATTTGACCTTATCACATTTAAGGAATCAGCTGAATTCGTCTCCCCAGATTTCAACTCTCCTTTAAAAACACTAAAAACGCTCGCAGCCTGTAATTATTTAATTATGTCAAACTCTTCATTTTCATTTTGGGCAGGATGGATGGTGGCAAAGAATGGAGGTAAAGTATATGCACCCGATCCTTGGTTCAAAGAGGCTATAGTCCCAAACAATCACCTCAATCTGGAAAAATTTATACGGATTCCGTCGATATTCGAGGAAAACCTACGTGATGAGTCACAGAAATCAACCCAGTAGCCTGTCGATTTATCATAATGCCAGTGTATTCTTTGTAAAGTGATTATTAGAAGCAATTTAAAAATAGTCTTTGTATACTTGGGAGAACATATTCCCCAGTATGTTTTTAGTAATGCTTTGAGGGTTTCAGAGATGTTTCCGTTTGAAACAATCTTATATATCAATTCTTCTCAGGACATGAGAGATTATTTGAAAATCGAATCAAAACTCTCCATCAGGACACTACCAAAAAACGAATACAAACTAAAGACAAGGCTCTCTCATGATGCGTCATTTCGTAACGGATATTGGTTTCTGACATTTGAGAGAATTCTGGCACTAAAGAAAATACATCAAGATTTGGGCAAGAATACGTCATTACTTCACATTGAGAGTGATGTGATACTCTTTCCCAATTTTCCATTTGATTACGAGTTGGGCCAAAGAGTTAAATGGTGCAGTGTTGACCAACAACGAGATGTTGGTAGCATTATTTTTTCTCCTTCCTATACTGAAACCAACTGGTTGTGTGATAAGTTGTTAGAGGAGGCGCAGGAAGATTCCGAAGTTACGGACATGTCAGCACTAAAGCGAGTCAGAGAAAAATTTCCGGACAGAGTCGAAGTTTTTAGCGACATATTTACTGCAGCATCCCAAAGAGGTAGTACAGGGATATTTGACGGATTAGCCTTGGGACAATGGTTATGTGGCACTGATCCTAGGACTACTTACGGTCTAACAGTTTTACATGAAAATAGTGAGTTTTCACCTGATAATGAGAAAAACTTGAAACAATCTCTTGATGGGCAACTAATTTTACAAGATGAGAATAATTCTCTTGTCCTCACCAAAGGCTCTGAAGTTCGACCTATTTTTAGTCTACACATACATTCAAAAGATATTGAACTCTTTAGTGTTGATAATTTTAAAGCGTTGTCTAAGTATATTTCTTACAGCGAAGATAGGTCACTTCTAGTGATTGGGACAGATTTGAAATGCCTATACACACTTGTAATTGACAATATTAGAAAAGGAAGTTTATTGAACTTTACTAGGCACTTAGTTTTATTCCTAGTCAAAGGTCGGGTTCTGAGAGAATTACCAATAGTGGCACTTATAAAATTTATATTAATTGGGATGAGATACAAATGACACTTCTATTGGATGTTGTTGTGCCAGTGTCGATTCCTTCTGAGCACATTGAGCCCTTTCAAAAGAATATAGTAGAAATCGTTCCTGGTTTGCGGATTAATTATGTCCTGGATTTTGCTTTATGTGTGGACACACCTAAAGTACCACTCAAGATCCGGCAATCCAGCGAGCGCGCCTTATCTGGAAACTTTGGGTCACCTGGGGTGGCTAGGAATGAAGGTCTTAAGTTTTGCGATTCTCCATATCTGTGCTTTTGGGACATTGATGATTTTCCGGAACCAGAAGATTACATGAGTTTAATTCATAAGATGAGAGCATCAAATGCAGATGTAGGAATTGGCAAATGGAACTTTGTAGGCGAAAGAACTAATCCATATGGGAATCTCGCTACTGATGTAGCAAACTCTCCTGGAATTTGGCGATTTATTTTTAAAAGAGATTTCGTGAAAAACCTTTTTTTTACTGAACTTAATTGGGGAGAAGATCAGTTGTATTTAATGGAGGTTTTCTCTAGGAATCCTAAAGTTGAGATTTACGACACAGTTTTGTATCACTATTCGAAGTATTCACCAGGTTCCCTAACTTCAAAAAGTTATCATGTTGTGGATTTATTAAAAGCAAACAGAGAAGGCATCCAACTAGTTAAACAAATGCGTGGAAGCTTTCGACTGTGTGGAGAAATTATGCTGTTGAAGCAAATCTATTCCATATTTCGCTACGGTGGGGTCAAGCTTGGTTACAAGTCCATACTAAACTATCTGTTTAATTCTCCCAGCAGATTTTACCTTTTTACTTCCATTCTGCAGTATGCCTATTTTAGAAAAGCCTGGAAAAGATGACTAAAATTGGAGATGTGCAAAGAGAATCGTACGTGCCCTTAACTGGTGGATTTGGAAATCAACTATTTCAAATAGCTTTTGGAATATACTTAAACAAACAATTTGGCAGTAAAGTAGTGTTTGACTTAGACTTTGGAAATCCTAGGAAAATTGATAATTCTGCAGCAATTAATGGAATCCAATTTAAGTACCCCTTGAATTTTTTGAATCAGAAAAGGAATAAATTTCATAAGTTTTTTGCAAAATCATATAGTTGGAATTTAGTACGTGGTCTCATTAAGAAAAAAAGTAATGTATTGTCAATCTCAATTCTCAAGTTTTTTACATCAGCCCTGATTCAATTCAAGCTAAGAAGGCGAATAAAAGTGATTAGTGCAAAAAATCTAGGATATGATGTTGATTTAGATTTAAGTAACGAGGCATTATATTGTGGTTACTTTCAGACATTTATTTACGCGTCTACGCCGGCTGTATTTGAGGTTTTGACAAATATTAGTCTTCGTAATTTTTCAGAAAAATATCTTGATCTCCAAAAGCAAATTAAGGAAAATCAGCCAATTTTATTGCATGTTCGATTGTTGGATTATCTTACAGAAAAGCAATTTGGGACGCCATCATTGGAATATTACAAAGAAGCGATAAAAGTAATGAAGGAGAAAAAGTGTCCCATGGATATTTGGGTAATTTCTGATGACATTAAAGCAGCGGAGGTCTACCTTCGAGATTTGGTGATTGAACAAAATGTGCGATTTGTTGACCAAGAAGGATTGTCAGATCTAGAAGTGTGGGATTTGATGAGAAACTTTGCCGGTTATGTCATCTCGAATTCTAGCTTTGCTTGGTGGGCTGCATTTTTACGAAAAGAAGTTCACGCTCCAGTTTGTGCGCCTATACCTTGGTTCAAAGGCATGAATGATCCAGAACTACTCTTACCTAAGGACTGGATTAAGGTATCTTCATTATGAGAACTGGAAGTATCAGTAAGTTTGTTGAGCACTATAAATTGCAGGTTAAAATTGAGTGGAAAACTATCAGGAATTGCTTCATTCTACTTAGTAGAAGAGAAATTGTAAGATTACGATATGTAGCCGTTGCACAATTGCTATTAGCTGCTTTAGATTTTCTGGGAGTGCTACTGATTGGTTTTATAGGTACTCTTTCAGTATATGGGATTCAATCAAGGCCTCCTAATAAACAAACAATTTTCATACTCGATTTACTAGGCCTAGAACCATTGTCCTTTCAGAATCAAGTTGCTATTTTGGGGCTAATCGCAGGGGTGGTTTTATTGGCAAAAACTTTAGTATCAGCCATGATTTCACGCAGAACTATCTTTTTCTTAGCCAATAGAGCAGCTAGCATTAGCAATAGAATTATTGAGAAACTTATCTTTTCAAATATGGAACAAATCAAGAGACGATCCAGATTCGAGAATATGTTCGCGCTTACAAGTGGCGTTAGCAGTATAACGGTTGGCGTAATTGGTACGACAATGAATCTATTTGCTGACTTTATACTAATTTTAATCATGTTCTCAGGGCTACTTTTGATTGAACCAACCGTAGCCATTTCTATAGTTTTTATGTTTGGACTAACTGCTTGGCTTCTCTATAAACTCATCAATAAGAGAGTAATTTATCTAGCTTCAGAAGGTGCACGATTTGAAATTCTAGGGGATGAGTTACTTTATGAGCTTCTTGGTTCATACCGAGAATTATTTGCTTCCGGCCTAAGGAACATCTATGTACAAAGAATTAGCGTGATGAAGCGCAAACAAGCTAGTGTAACTGCAAATTCATCTTTCATTCCATTAATCTCTAAATATGTTTTAGAAATCGCCTTTGTCCTTGGAGCAATATTATTTACAGGTATTCAATTCATCTATAAAGATGCAGTAGGCGCGATATCTTCGATAACTATTTTTATGGCTTCGGCTGGGCGCATTGTTCCAGCTATTCTTAGAATCCAGAATGCAGCTCTTACATTCCGTGGTGCCACTAGTAGCGCTAGTAGAACATTAAAAATAATTGAAGAACTAAATAACTTAGATCCAGCAATAGATCGTGGGAAAAGTCAAGGATTAAATCAAGGTCCAATTATCGCTTCGGTTAACTTAAAAAACGTAAGTTTTACTTATGCTGATGGAGAAGATTCAGTAATCAAAAAACTCTCTTTAGATATAGAGCCTGGAGAATGGGTAGCAGTAGTCGGACCTTCGGGATCTGGAAAAACAACTTTAATTGATTTAATTTTAGGAATTCTAAAGCCAACTCAAGGACAAGTTTCAATATCTAATGTTGACCCCGAGTTAGCCCTGTCTTTCTGGCCTGGTTCTGTTACTTATGTCCCGCAGGATAGTTTCATAAACAATGGAACAATTGAACAGAATGTGGCACTTGGTAAAGAGATAACTGATATTGATCGAGACCGTGTTACTGAATGTCTATCACTAGTTGGCTTATCTGATCTTGTTTCTAAGAGTAGCAAAGGGCTTAAATCTGAAGTTGGTGAACTAGGTTCTAAGCTCAGCGGAGGACAGAGACAGCGTTTAGGGGTAGCCCGTGCGCTTTATCCAAAACCAAAACTATTAATATTAGATGAAGCCACAAGTTCACTAGATAACCTTTCTGAGAGACTAATTATTGACTGCCTAAATTCGCTAAGAGGTGAAGTCACAGTAGTCTCAATCGCGCATCGCTTGTCAACCGTAGTTAATTCAGATAGAGTCATTTATATAGAACAAGGTAGAATTTTAGCGTCTGGTAGCTTTAATGAGGTTCGGCACAAAGTTCCAAACTTTGATTTGCAAGTAAAACTATCTAACGCAGAAGAAAAAAAATGAGATGTATCTATTTGATTATTGCGAGCTCAAACTTAATTAATTTACAGGATGAATTAGCACAAAGGGAAACCTGGGCCATCGATAACAAGGAAGTGATTTGGCTACGGGGTGGAAATGAAAACTATTTTGATTCAGTCAGTCAAACACTTTTTGTAGATGTTGAGGAACGATATGAAAATATCTTGGAAAAAACCATTAAAGGAGTCAAATGGTGCTTAGAAAATATAGAATTTGACTTTTTAGTTCGCGGAAATGTTTCGACATATTTTGTACCTAAAAGAATCATGGAGGTGTGCGAGAAATATAACAGCAATCACGAATTTCTAGGCGGATATATAGATTTCATGAAAGATAGCAAGTCACGAAGAAATGTTCAAATGTTTGTTAGCGGAGCCGCAATATTCTTAAATCGTAAAGCAGCCCAATCTTTAACGAGCATCGATATCAATTTGTGGAACTCTGTTCCTGATGACGTTGCTATAAGTCAATTTCTATTTGGGATAGGGGTCAACCCTACCTGTATTCCTAGGTGTAATCTGAGCACGACATCAATATTAACTAAAAGGGCATACTACAGGATGAAATCTTCCGAGAATGGAAATATGGCCTCTGTCAGAATGAAAAATCTTGATCGAATTCATAGGACGAAAAGTAAAAAATGTTTATTCAATCATATTTTAAGATTTTACTTTGATGAGATAAAATGGGCAAAAAGTAACTATAAGAGTTTTTCTGGATATTTCAGAAGCTTATTTTCTATTGTCTCTGTAAAGTTTAGGGTACTTTGGCTCACAAGAAGTGGACAGGGTTATGTTTCCACATGAAGTAATTGAAACACCCGTTTTAATTATTGGGTATTCTCGCACCACTGAAATAAAGCGTATGGTTGAGAAACTCATTTCGTTTGGAGTACAGAATATATTTATTGCATTGGACTATTCAAATGATCTTAAAACTAGAACTGAGCAAGATAATTTGGTTACATCACTCAATGCAATCGCGAGTCCTACAATCAGAGTGTGGTATCGAAAAAAGAATCATGGGGTGGCGCTTGGCGTAATAACTGCACTAGATTGGTTCTTCTACCATAATGATATGGGTATAATATTAGAAGATGACTTGTCTTTTGAAAAAGGTTTCCTAGAATTTTGTGAAGAAGCTTTTTCAAGGTATAAAAGAGAAGATTTGTTCATGATTTCAGGAAATAGATTTGACGACGCTTCAGGCGTTGCGTCTTTATCAACCACAAATTATCCACAAATTTGGGGATGGGCAACTTGGCGTCAAAACTGGGTTGAGATGCGAGTATTAATATTAAAAGTTAAGGCTCTCCATTTAAAAGATTTACTAAAGCCAAGTTTGTGTTTTTTCTACTCAGGGGCGAAGCGTGTTCATAAGGGTATAGTTGATACCTGGGACTCACCCCTAGCATACGAAATGTTGCTTGGTTCCAAAGTCTGCCTCTTACCACCAGTAAACCTAGTGAGTAACGTTGGTGCAGACATACATGCTGCACACACTATCAAAAATGACTTCCCTTTGAATTATCCAATTAAAATTATGCCAAACTTTGTTTGGCAAGACTCTGAGGCACTTAGGGGAATTACCAAAGAATCTAACGTTTTCCTAGAAAAAAGAGTTTTCGCCATTAGAGTCTTTCACGTATTATCACCCTATAAAATGTTTTTAGAGGAAAAATTAAACTATGGGAAGAGGAAAAACTTGAGTTCTCTTAAAGAGCGATTAAGAGAGGTGGAAAATTTTCCCACGGAGTGAGGATGCTCTGCCTATCGTTTTAGTAAACTTAGGCAGAATTCCAAGACATTTAGTAAAAAACATCGATTACCTCACTGCACAGTTCCCAAATAAACGCTTGATAGTGATTACGGATAACGATAATCTATCTGATAAGTCTAAAAATACTTATGAAACGGTTAAAATCGAAGATTTAAATATAAGCTGGCCAACCGCATTTGAGATTACGGATAGAAGAATAAATTTTAGAGATAACTTTTGGTTCGCGACAAAGGCTAGATTATTTTTGATACCTAAGTTGATGGAGTATTTCAAGTTAGAAAAAGTGCTCCACATTGAGAATGATGTTTGGATTCATCCTGAGTTTCCTTTTCAATTATTAAACAATTTAAGGCATTCATTAGCTTACCCACGCGTCGATGAATTTCGTGGGGTTGCGAGTATTCTTTTGATAAATGGAGAGTCAGGGGGCAAACTATTAACTGATGCCTGCATTAGGTGGCCAGATATGACTGATATGCAAATTCTTGGACAATTGTGGGTAAATCAGCAAGATGTCTATGCGCTGCCCAGTACTTTTGGCAACGGAAATAATGTTTTAGATAATTGGATATTTGATGGAGCGAAAATTGGCATGTATTTGTTTGGATCAGATCCGAAGAATACCCTGGGCGTTATAAAGAGATTCAAAAAATCCCCAATGGGGGATCTAGACTCACCACTAGGAATTCAGAGCTATAAAGAAACGGTTTGGCTCATTAATCAAGGTACTTTTAAGCGAGTCGCTAACTTACACCTACATTCCAAGACAGTAGGTATGTATAGCAAAAATTGGTTATTAATTCTGAATAGACAATTGACAAAAAATAGGATGAACCTTAGCTATAGTTTCAGTCCCCATGCTTTTTTGTTTTCTATTTATGAGTTAACGTACCGAATTTTAAGAAAAATTAATGCAAAAGGTAAAATTAAGTCAGATAGCTCATAACGTAATGGTTGAGTTGACTTTGATAATGTCAATTTGTGGGAATCTCAAGTATTTTGGTACTCTTGAAGTAACTGAACAAAGGAGAGAATCTAGTGGGATCAGTGGTAAAAAAGCGCCGCAAGCGCATGGCTAAGAAGAAGCATAAGAAGCTTCTAAAGAAGACTCGTATTCAGCGTAGAAATAAGAAGTAATTTAGATCTTTACTAGGACGAGCCTCTTATCAAATGAGGTAATCGCATAGCGGATCTTATTTATTGTCACTATGGCGCTATCTTTAACACCGTTAAGGATGGCGCCATTAGTTATTTTTGGAGTCGAGCTATAAGAGCCAAGAGAACAGAGTCTCTTTTGACATCCAAACAAAAGCCCCTTGGCATCAATTAGTAGAGGAGTACCAGGAGTTCCATGAGCCTGGGTTGCAACACGGGTAGGAGACTCATCCTCATCAATGAGCGTAAAACTCACCTCATCAGGGTTTGGTAGACGAAGGCCGCTAGCACTTAACCAACTAGCAGCAACCCGCTCGCCATAGCTAGCAATAGAGACGTCATAACCTGCAACTGCTACTCCATTTTCTGGAC
>Ga0214917_10005835_pt1 | contig 13008 bp, 12 predicted proteins | sample LL_1208_BB_MetaG_FD_177983 | JGI IMG/M metagenome (GOLD analysis project Ga0214917, IMG submission 177983) | Freshwater microbial communities from Lake Lanier, Atlanta, Georgia, United States - LL_1208_BB | ecosystem: Environmental > Aquatic > Freshwater > Lake | place: USA: Georgia | collected... | reverse complement strand
GTAAAACACGCCGTACGCGGCGACGACAGCGCAATCCTAAAACGCGCAAGATGCGTTCCAAGAAATAATTATTTTCTCCGGCTAAAAGTGGAGGTCAGTCCTCTTTGACGCATTGTCGCACAGAGGCCAGTGCGTCTGGCTCATAACCAGAAAGTCCGTCGTTCAATCCGACGCAATGCGCATGTTCTTGGGGTAGCTCAATGGTAGAGCGGAGGATTGTAGCAGTTCTATGCTAATGTAAATCTCCTTAGGTTGCTGGTTCGATTCCGGCCCCTGAGACTTTTCATCAATAATTTTTATAAATGAAAAGTCTTGATTTTTGAAATAATAATTATGATGACCAAACAATCTGCTTCCATTGGCGGGCTTGAGAATGCGATTGAAGCCTTTCCAAGTATTTCATTAGCCAGCGATTAAATTCACCATTATATCCGTACGATACATCACCGGAATGAGTATGAATGGATTGAAGAGGAAGTCCATTGTAACGAATACCTATCCCTTGCTCCTTTCGGAATATGGAGAATTTGGATTGAATTTCTTGTGGAGGATTGGATGACTGAAACATGCGCCACCAACCGAAATTTACATTTGGTGGGAATTCGTACAAGTTCGCTTTATCCACAATCTGCTCTAATGCTTTCTGTTCATAAAATGTACTTGTATATCCAGCTTTTCGCCACTCATTCAATAACGACCTATCTTTTATCCAAAGATAACCAGCATTAAATTTACCGAATCTGTTTTCATCGCCGGTACGAATATAATGTGGGGACAGAGCAAGGGTCGCTTCCTCTGGAATAATAGGTAAAGGCGCACAATGAATTATATCAGCATCCATAAACCACACTCCCTGTGATGACCCTTGAACTTCAAACATCCATTCAATCACTGTTAGCTTTTCGTACATAAAGTCAGTCCAGAGTGAATTGTACTGTTCGCCTGTTAGCGCTTCCATATCTTGACGTGTTTTACCCGTATATTTGTCTAAAAAAACTTTTGTGTTAATTGGAATGGAGTGTTTCAACGTAGATAAATCAGTTTTAGAATCCGTTCCAATCCAGAGTACGACATCTTTATGAAATAGCTCCAATGTTTTGATAAAAATTTGGAGCTCTTTTGCTGTCTCTTGACCCGTCACAATCAATCCAATATTATGGGACATTTCTGAGTTTTTACTATGACGACCCGTTTAGACTATTGTTTTATGAGTAGTCGGCGTTGAATACGCTCATAATGCGCCTGTGTATCCACATCCTGTGCGGCGGCTCGTCGCTGACGTTGCTCTTCCGCCTGCTTTTTCGCGGCATCAAAGGCGGCGACGGCCGCCAATTGTTCAGGAGTCATTGGGTTGGGTGCCTGTGCGTGTTCACGTTTCGCTTGCTCAAATGTTTGTGGTCTGTCTGAAAGGTCTACATTTGCGACCTCTTGTGTAAATGTACTGCCGCGGCCGTATGCGTGTTTTAGATCTGTATAGCCGATGGAACCTTTTCCTGCGGCACTCGTGTATTGCTCAGGACGTCCTTTTCCGAGCTCTACACCCATCTTTGGCGCAAGAGTCAATTCAGAGGGAGGTGTGAATTTTTGAAGAGCGCTCTCTTGTGATACACGCTTTGCCTCCTCCTCAAATGTTTTATTAAACATATCCTTGTTGTATTTTCCGCGCATATTGATTGTTCCTGAGATACCTGATGTTTCATGTGTTTTCAACCAATCTCCGTATCCATCGTCCTTGTCTGGATCAGGAAGACGATTCTCTTCAAATAACTTGTTAAACACCGCCATATCAAGTTTCTTGGGATTGAGCGCCACCTGTGGTGCTGTATCGTGTACTTCACCCTCAATTTCTAGAACGCCAGGAGTCACTGGTGCTTTCGGTACACCCCTTGTGAATGTATTTCGGTACTGTGCCGCCGACTCGGCTGTGACCGGTGTAGAGAATCGCGGGTCTGTTCCGTCCTTTGCTGTTTTTGGTAGTAATTTATCAAGAACTTGTTGTAAATACTCGAACGCACGTGATACTTCGTCAAATGCTTCTGGAGAGCCTCCGCGGTCTGGATGCGTACGGAACCCTGCTTTGCGATACGCTTGTCGTAGGGCTTCGTGTGAAAGAGGTGTTGAATCATCCAATTCTAAGACACGATACGCTTCGTAAAGCGTATCCAGTGCACGTTTCGGTGGTGGAATTCGTGCGAGCTGCTGCTGCTGCGGCTGTTGCTGCTGCTGCTGCTGCTGCTGCTGCTGCTGTTTGTGTTGCACCGGTTTTCGTACAGGAAGTTGTTGCGACTGCTGTTGTTGTAGGATAGGCCAAGGTGCATATTGTCCACGCCGGATGGCACTTACCCATTGAAGAAGAGCACTATACAAACCTGCGCTCTTCGCTGCGGCTACATGTTCTGGTGACGAAAAAAGAACTTCCAACATTTTTAATCGTGACGAGTCATCTTCTAAAGCGCATAAATTTGACCAAATACGAACATGTCGTTGGTCAAAACTTTGTGTATTTCCCATTGTTTTGGAACATGATTGAATTCTTTTTTATTAAACGCAATGACTGTTCCGGAAAAAATTGCGTTTGAATAGTTATTTCAATATAAAAATAATAAACCCAGCCCTAATTATATGATATTGGTCGTCTCTGTTCTCTATCTTCTCGCTATTCTTCAACCTGCCTATGCGCAGATAACACCCACAAGTACGGGTATTTCTAAATCAAGAACCATAACCTATTCATCAATTGCTAGTTCCTCAAACACAGACACCGTTACACGTTCTCGGACTGTTGCTAGTTATACTTCTACTGTAACTACAACAGGAACTTTTACACGCACCTCTTCTATCACAATCACTAGTACTCAAACGCGTTCTCGTGGAATAAGTATCTCTGGTACTTCCACTAATTCAGGAACCTCTACGCGTTCTCGCGCTCTGAGCATCTCTGGTTCTCCTACAGACTCTGGAACTCCTACAATAACTTCAACGCGTTCTCGCGTTCTCAGCGTCTCTGGATCACCCACAGATTCTGGAACTCCTACACGTTCTCGCGCTCTAAGCGTCTCTGGTTCACCCACAGACTCTGGAACTCCTACACGTTCTCGCGCTCTCAGTGTCTCTGGTTCACCCACAGACTCTGGAACCGCTACTATAACTTCAACACGGTCTAGAGTCGCAAGTCTCTCTGGTTCTCCCACAGATACTGGAACTGCTACTATAACGTCAACTCGTTCTCGCGCTCTGAGCGTCTCTGGATCACCCACAGACTCTGGAACCGCTACTATAACTTCAACACGGTCTAGAGTCGCAAGTCTCTCTGGTTCTCCCACAGATACTGGAACTGCTACTATAACGTCTACGCGTTCTAGGGTTCAAAGTGTCTCTGGTTCTCCTACAGATACTGGAACTGCTACTATAACGTCTACGCGTTCTAGGGTTCAAAGTGTATCTGGATCACTCACTGATTCTGGAACTGCTACTCGTTCCAGGGTTGCGAGTGTCTTTGTAACATCCACAAATACTGTTACTTCAACGCATTCAATAAGCGTAAGTATTTCTGTACCTCCTACAGGAGCACTGTTTCTACAAAATAGTTATCAATCAAATCCTGAATCTCCTACAGTTACTATCGCCATTATAGGTGGGTCCGTTGTAGGTGTTATCGGTGTGCTCGGTATTTTATTATTATTCAACCTTATAAAACGAATACCTATTGTAAAACAAGTACCAACCACATTCCATGAGTTTAATTACACTGATTCTATGGACGACGATACTGTAATTTCAAATCCTTATAGAGGTACTATTATTCCACCACAAGTAATACCACAAATAGAATCTTCGTCAGAATTTCCTACACATATTGCATTCACACGTTCAAAGAGTTTCAGTTATCCTACACCAATAAATCCAGTAAATAGTAATAAATCATTAGCAACTATATCTAAACTGTCCAGTAAAAGGGAAGTATTTGAACCAAAACAGGGTTTCAAACCAATACGAATAAAAAATATGGAGGAATATATTGCTCCTCCACCTCCACCACAGACAGCAGCAGAATCCTCAACACCTCCACCGACCTCACTCTATTGAGCCTAAAAGTCATCTGTTGCCGACAACTGTATATTCTCCTGTAGCCATTTGGTAAAAGATTCAATCTGATTTTTGTTCCACGATATCACCTCTTTGTTCTCTTTACGGACAAAGAGTGTAGGAACCTTCGTGATATCTTCTTTCATATCATCTTCAAGCAAGGAAATATCTAATTCAGTCAATTTTACACCATATCGCGTACATAATTCCTGTACCTTCGGTTTAATCACCTTACAAGGACCGCACCACGCTGCACCTACATAAACAAGTTCGTACATTTCTGCTTTTTCTTATGGAAAAAGTATTTACTCACTTTTTTGGCTTTTCTATTTGCTGCAGAGCCGTTCGCTTTTCCATAAGCTCTAGTTGTTGTCGTATGTGCTTGGAAGTCTTGCCGCCTGTGCGTTCAAACTTCTCCTTCGCTTTATCGCTCTTCTTGCGTCGTTCTTTGGGAAAGGAATCCATTTGGAAAGAAAATTCGTATGAGGGAATGTTGAATCACGCATACGAAATTATAAGGAAATAAAAGTTCAATTTTTCACACCGACCATACCAGTTATCTGGAATGGTTGAATCAATGGAATCTGTGGTTCGCATTCCCATGTGAAGCGTCGTCCAAAACTGTAGACACTCCAGCTAGTTGGAAAGGCGTACGGAAATCGTCGTGGAATATCCGCATATTGCGAAGGGAGCAAATGATAACTCTCTGCGGGTAGAACCATAGCCAGTTGATGATGTGCTTTGAGAGCAGGACGAGACTGAATAGGCGGATGAATCTTATTCTTCTGTAGCCATTCCACAACTGTCTCTGCTCTGGGAGGGAGATACCAAGGATAATAGAACCAAGTGTCTATGGGTTGTCCAGAATAGTATCGCAGTGTCCAAGCTATTGATTGTAAGTATAACTCGGTCACCTTCTCGGCAGGCGTTTCGCCATATACCATTTTATCGTAAGTGGGTTTCCAATCAGAACGCAGAACTATAACGGGTTTCTCTACACCTGGTTGAGTCTGATAGGTGACTAAATCTTTCTCAACACCCCATTGAACGGGTAAATCATTGTATCGTGCAATCGCCTGTTCAACTGGGTCTTTTCCTGAATTTCCAACACGGGATTGTAACTTGTGTTGAATAGCCTTTGTTACTAGTATTTCTTCTTGCTCCTTGAGCGCCCGAAAGAGTGCGACCAGCGAATAGTGATTGTACGACCACGTTTTGTCCACAATATTCACTTGAAGTTCCGAGTACATCTCCATAAGCGCAGGAATTCCATCGTCGCGAATCTTCAACGCCAATCCATGAGGGACAAAGTCATTTCCAAGAAGGCTCATCAATCCCACAAAATCGTAAATAAACTGCTCCATCGGCAGTGATTCATAAGCGTATTTTGAATACAATGTATTTGCGAGTTGCTGAATATTAAGATACAGAAACTGCTCGTCGTTCAAGGCATTCACCTTAATAGTACCATTCATCTCCGTCTCTTCACGGAACAAGTCTACCTGTGTCTTCGTCATTTGCGCAGTCAATAGGCTCAGTACAATCAAATCGGCATCAAGGCCGTACACAACGGTGGATTGCGGTCTGTGTTTCCGAACATAGTCCATTATTTTTTGCTCCCCCTCGCCAGGCTCGTCCGCTGGACTTACGATATATTTCTTGTTGGAAGTACTGAATTGGCGAAGCGCCGCGGATAACTTCTCCATAAAGAGCGTTCCAGGTGTGATTGCGGTAGTATCCCATCGCGGCTGCGGAATGTACGTAATATTCTTTGCCTCCGCTGTGAGTCGCGCAATCATCTCCGCCTCTTGGGGGGAGCGGAAACGACGCGCACGTTGTTGTTTAATTTTCGCCATCGGCGCAACGCCATCCACCGCAACATAAACGGATGTCGTAGGATTTACTAGATTCGTCATTTGTTGAATGTACGCAAGGACGGATTGAATCAATCGGTCTTCCCATTTTGGACGATTCTCCTCGGAATAAGGAAATGTCTTGTGTACTTTACGCACACAATGGTATATAGCACAGTTTAAGTCCAGAGCAAAGAGGGTCGGCGGTTCGTGCGTACGAGATGTGAGTCCCGTAATAGTTTGTAGCAAGTGTTTATAGAAGGAGGGGATTCCCATGGCTGCTAATAGAATACTTGAAGAATTAAAGGCCTTTACTACTTTTGCTGACTCTGGGTTTAAATACAACCTTCAAGTTTTCCCAGACACTGTTACGGCGGCAGCGCTGCTATTTACGTTGCTATTTCAAAACGCACAATTCGGTGCTCTCACTGGCTCCTTACTACTGTTGCGTGTTCTTCATCCAGTTTTGAGCAATTTTCTAACAAATGTATTGGATGGCGTTGTTGGTCCAGGTGACCCAGAACGATGTACTGGTCTCTTTCCCGGTGCCTCCTACGAATCTCTTATTGGCGCAGCGTCGCGAAGCGAGTTTGGTGCGTTGAAGGGTGATACTTGGCCCAGTTTCTACACAATGTTCCTGGGATTTCTAACAGGTTATATCGGATTACTCCCTGTAGTCTATCAGGCCGAGCTGGCTGCGTCGCCCCGCCGTCAATCCGCTACCGTATCCGGTCTTATTGTGTTGAGCGTTCTCGTGGTAATCGGAATCGCGTACCGTTTCATCAGTGCATGCGATACTCCCTACGGAATCGCAGTGGGCGTGTTAGCGGGTTTCTTGTTGGGCGCCGGCATTATGGCCTTCTTGGCTTATATTTCGGAGCGCCGCATCACGAACATTCTCAATTTCCCTCTGATACGAAGCAAAGCGGCTGATGGAAAACCAATCTATGTGTGCGAACGTGATGCGAAAAAATAAATAGATGAATCAAGGATGAGTGTTGCTGCTGCCCGAAGTTTTTTACTTGGTACATATCACGATTTACCGAATGTTTTATTTATCGGTTCCCTTCTGTTGGGTTCCATAACAGGGTATCTACCTCTCGTATGGGTTGCACTCGGTATTTTGTTGAATGGTGCGCTGGTTGCAGGCGTTCAGGGGCTGTTACGAGTCCTTTTCCCCACTTGGTCCCAAGTGTTTTTACCTAGCGACATGGGTGTTTGCTCTATTTTACAACCGCTGGAGAATCAAATGATTGCGGTCGCGCCCAGCCATTGGCTCGCCGCGACGCTCTTCTTCGCCACTTTCACAATCTTTAACTCCATACAAGTTGCGATTCGTGAGCCGAAAGAGGGTGTAAACAAGGAGAAGGTGGCGAACCGTCGCGCTGTTTCACTGAGCGCAATGATTGTCGGTGTTGTATTTTTCGCTTTGGTAGCGATGCGTGGATTCTCTGGGTGTGAGACATGGTTGGGCGGCTCTCTGGGTGCGCTCATTGGTTGCGGAACCGCCATCGGTTATTGGTACTTACTAGACGCCTGTGGAACGGGAACCATTCCTGATATTCTACAATTGGTGAATGCCTCGGCGCCCGCTGGCTCTAACAAAGAGACGGCAGTTGTATGCGCCTAATTCGGTCCGCCTTGAAGGAGAGCGAGCATAAGACTCATCGGTTTCGTCCAGACAATTAAATTCTTCTGCTCTTTCCAATCTAATTTTAGCTCTTCATAGATGCTTTTTGCCTCCGCCAAGAGTTGCTCACGACTTCCTACAGTTGTTGCTGCTGAGTCCTCGTATGTGAAGATTTTCTTATGTAATCGCCGATTCACGTCATTGTGAAAATCGTTGATATCCTTCATAATCTGTGCCTGAATCTCCTTGGCGGAGACAAGGTGTAGTTTTAATCCACGAAAAAATACATGAGAACGTAAATACGCACTCATGTGATTCCGACAGATAGCGCAGGGGAGTACCTCAGCTGTAGCACGCAGAATACTGAGCCATAGGAGTGCTATATCGCGTCTATCTGATATCGCAGTCAAAAGGTGGAGTAACCTCCAAACCTTTGGACCCCACACTGTTTGCGTCATCTTATACCATAAAAACAAAATATGTTTATACCATTGAATGCCGATGTGAACCGCGATACCGTCTCGACCTCAGTTAAGCACGGTCAAAATGACCGTGCTTAACTGAGGTCGAGACGGTAATACTATTGAGTTCGATGTTTAGCATCTCCTATTTGGAGGTGCTAAACATTGATACTCAATGGTAAGGACTGCGCTTGTTCGTCGGGTCTCACTTTTACCTAAAACGAATTGAACAAATAATGAATAGTGTACAATGCCTCGAAGCGCGCACCGGCGAACAAGAGACCCGCGTCGAGCACTCAGACCGTCATTGAATAATCGTCCTGGAACACCTCCGCATCCACTTCTTTTGGAACGATTCAAGCGCATCATGGACCACGGAATGAATCCAGGTGAACCTGACCTCGGCGTTGCGCCTCTCGGAACATTACGTCCGCTAATTGGTGGATTTTATGATAGTAGCAAAGCATGGTATCTTCAGACCTGTTGGTCTCACGACCGAACTTTAAAAGAGTGGCTGGATCTTATTGAGGAAAAGAAACAGATTCCGTCTATTTTTTGGAATATTTCATTAACAACGCCAGACCATCCTTGGAACTACTTACGAACGCAGGCAAAAGATATAGAGGATTTTTTTTATAGAAATCAACGAATGCGATGGATTGCGCGAAAATGGATATGGCGTGTACGAAGTCGCATGTACTCTCGTAAGCGTATTGGCGAAGAGGACTTTTGTACCTTATTACCGATTCCAGAATATGCACAGGTCTCTGTGCTTGATTTCAAGAACAGATGTACTTATATTTATCATTTTCAATCAATCATGAAGAGCGTTCAATCACAGTTATTATATAGTTGCTATGGGTTTCCAGAACCACGCGTACCAGTGAATCCATATACAAATGTACCTTTCACTATTAATCAAATTATTTCTATTTTCTCACAATGTTCTCGTTGCTTGGACAGACGTCATAAATTCTTACCTACTATATTTTTGAAGTTTCGCTTGTCCAATTACATTATTAGAGATTTCCTCAAAAATGAAAAATCACAACTAAATATATTTGCTGCTGTTAATTTCTTCAAAAATAAAGATGATGTAGACGCGCGAGAAATGTTAATCGAGACATTTGACGATTTCATTGAATCACAGGAGGTAAGACCAAGTGGTTACTTAGTTGCTAGAAGAAAACTCAGAGAAGGAACTTTAACAAATTACGACCTTTGGGTACAGCTTTTAACGAGTTTTTGGATTTTTACAACACATAGAATTGTTTGGAAATATACTGTTCAAAATATAAAAGATGAGATTTATAATTTAATGAACGATTTACTGAAAGACCGTTCTCTTTTCCCAGGTCACGTCCGCGTACCTTTACCGGCTGCTTCACCTCCTGAGGTTCAAGAACAAGAACAAGAACAACAGCAAGAAGACCAAGAAGAAGAACAAGATGAAGAAGAACAACAGGAACAAGAGCCACAAATGAATTAGGCGGGAAAACATCTTCCCATCAAAGTAAGGCAATGTCCTACGACTACGCACATGAAATCGTTCCCCGGCTATGGCTTGGTAATAAAAAAGCGAGTTTGGATACTGAATTTCTAACAAAAAATAATATCACCGTTGTTTTCAACTGTACTAAAGACCTGCCTTTTACAACACTTCCTGGAATTCGCAAATACAGAGTTCCCATTGACGACAATTTACAAGCGGAAGAGATTGCGAATCTGCGTGAATGGGCACCTGAAGTGATTGTGAAATTGATGCGTGAGTATCGCGCTGGAAATACGATTCTTGTTCATTGCTTCGCAGGAATGCAGCGCTCCGCCGCAGTTGTGGCGCTCTTCTTAATCGCCACAACAGGACGTCCCTCTGCCGACGTGATAGCATTTATTCGTGAAAAACGACCGGTCGCATTTTTCCCAATGGCCAATTTCAGTGCGGCTATGAACGGTTTTCAGCATGACCTGATGGTAAAAATGAATCGCGTTGCAGCCTAACAGAGAAGAAACGCCGAACGCCAGGGATTGGCCCATTTTACAGGTGTCCATTGCGGATGACTTTTTGCCCTCTCTTCATGTGACCATTCATCAGGAATATCGTTGGGGAACGCCTCCGTATAAAACAACTCAAGATTGTTGTCCTCGCCTTCAAAGGCGCCATCAACAACCGTAATTTTGTACTTGTCTAACAGGGTCTTCCAAAACTGCGTCCCTATTTTTACAACATATGTTGGAATGCCTATTAATTCTTGAGGTGGATTTGGAGGAACTATCCATCTATCACATGCTTCAGGGTTTATTGAGAACGAACGGCCGCTTTTCTGCACCAAAGGGAGTGGTCCCTTTTGTGGTGGTGTGTTTGCGACCCACAGTAGATGTTCTATAACACGCGGAACAAGGGGGTGAAACAAGGTGCTCTCAATTTCAACTAGGAGCTCTTCCGAAATAGCGTATAGTCGTAGAACCTCGCAAGGATTCGTTATAGCAGACAATAAATACGCTACATGTGCAAAGTTCTTTTTTCGCATGGATACATCCACAGCTTGTGCGAATCTCTTTTTTTGATTTTGGGTCCAGTTTACAGTCATTGAATTATACCAATGTGGATAAGTATAGATAGGTTGGTCTTTTGGTGGGGTTGGAGGTAGGAGCGGCTCTGGAATTTCCCACGATTGGAAAGTAAGTATCGCAGCCGCCAGTGAAAACACATTTTTCTGAGAATCGTAACATGTTCGCGACTGCGGTCCAGGTGGTGCTAGAGACCAGGCGAGTTTACATAGGGCTCTTGCTAGCTCTTCTTCGCCTGACGCTACCAGTTCTGTAAGTGTTTTTGATAGAATGTCCTTGTTCTTGTGCTGAGCCGCATACAGAAGATTCGCAGCAACTGCGTCCAAAGGATACAGGTTACGCGTCGTCATTTTAAAGGAAAGGTGTGATGAGGAAAGTAAAATGTCTATCGATGATCTCATTTATCAATCAAAAGAAATTTCGCATCTCAATTTTTCCGAAGTGAAGGGACCGCGAATTGTATTGAATATGATAGTGAAAAACGAGAGTCGCATTATTGAACGATGTTTGCGGTCAGCGATGCCGATAATTGACGCATACTGTATTTCAGACACTGGTAGCACAGATAATACAGTAGAAATTATACAACGAATTATGTCGGAAGCAGGAAAACCAGGAGAAGTGTATACTGAGCCGTTTCATAACTTTGGCTATAATAGAACCCATGCGTTGAAGCGTGCTCAGAGTTGGGGCGATTATGCACTTTTACTGGATGCGGATATGGAGCTACGCGTTGAGAAGGAGTGGTCGCCGGTGCTTCTCACTCTGGACGGATACACAATTGAACAACGTTCAGGAACAATGAATTGGTCTAATACACGTTTTATACGCCTAAGTTGCGGCGCAACATGCGTGGGACCAACCCATGAATATTACGATTTCCCAAGTCCATGTAAAACAGGTCATTTGCGGTCTATATGGATTCACGATATTGGAGACGGTGGGGCGAAAGCAGACAAGTTTCAACGCGATATTCGGCTATTGAGTGAATCGTTGAGTAAGGACTCCAATAATTGTCGCACACATTTCTATTTGGCGCAATCGTACAAGGATTGCGGTGAAACGGATAAAGCGATTGAGCATTACAAGCGACGCATTGAATTAGGAGGATGGAATGAAGAGATATTTTATTCGTGGCTCCAAATGGGCCATATGTGGATACGTAAAAATGAACCAGAGAAAGCAGTAGACGCATGGTTCCGTGGCTATAATACACTCCCTAGTCGCAGCGAATCATTGTATGAAATTTGTAAACTTTGGAGGGAGCGCTCTCTTCACGCTGCGGCCTACGCTATTTATAGTATCGGTTCCAAGATTCCTTATCCACAAGATTGTTGCTTATTTATTGAGAAGAATGTCTATGATAATCTGTGGTATTACGAATATTCGGTACTCGCTTGGTACCTTCGGTTGACGATCGATCACCGTCTTTATATGGAGACCGCTTGGAAGTGTACTCATAAACAGAATATGTTGAGCAACTATAAGTTCTATGTTCAAAAACTAACGCGGCTGGCTGAAGTAGGCGTAAAATCATTCAATGAATCGGTAGAGCGCATGGTTGCTGGCCGAACACAACAATTTAATAGCAGTACACCAAGTTTATTGAAATTCAATAATTCGTATTTAATGAATATTAGGTATGTGAGTTATGCGATTCGGTATGATGGTTCGTACGATTTACGCAATAATGAAGATAAAATCACAACCATTCAGAAAAGAGTTGTATTAGATAAGGATTTTAATGAGGTTAAAGTGGAATGGTTAGACGGAATTGAACATCCTGAAGACCGTTATCAGGGCGTGGAGGATGTGAAACTATTTTACAATGGTACTCTTCAGTATATGGGGACTGTCCAAGACCCAGACACCAAAAAACTTACCATTGGACTCGGTAACTACACTGATGGGTGTCTTATGACCAAATGTATTCCAAGTCCTGTTGGCGCCGATGTAGAGAAGAATTGGGTTGATTGCGGTCTCAACGATGGTCGTTTGATTTACTCATGGTCTCCGCTTCGCATTGGTACGATTGAACAAGGTGCTCTGAATTTCAAACAAGAAGTTCAAATGTCGCCGCTGTTTTCGGATGTACGAGGTAGCTCTTGTGGTGTTTTATTAGGCGCAGACCTTTGGTTTCTTGTACATATTGTATCATACGAATCTCCGCGTGTCTATTATCATATGTTGGTAGTTCTGGATGCTGCTTCGTTCGCTTTGCGGCGGCATTCAGTGCTCTTCAAATTCACAGATGAACCGATTGAGTATTCTTGCGGTCTGCTTGTTGAACAGGAGCGAATTTGTATTGGCTACAGTACATGGGATAGAACAACACAAATCTCGGTGATACCAAGACATGTGATTGAAAAATTATTTTAGGTTTTTATGGGGTTTTTGCTGTTTATTTTGT
>Ga0214917_10005833_pt1 | contig 13011 bp, 8 predicted proteins | sample LL_1208_BB_MetaG_FD_177983 | JGI IMG/M metagenome (GOLD analysis project Ga0214917, IMG submission 177983) | Freshwater microbial communities from Lake Lanier, Atlanta, Georgia, United States - LL_1208_BB | ecosystem: Environmental > Aquatic > Freshwater > Lake | place: USA: Georgia | collected... | reverse complement strand
CTAATTCTTTTTGTCAATAAATAGAAATTTTACTGTGCTGATATGTTATTTAATCCACCTTGTAAGGATAAACATTTAATTTGACCTTCGGAAATATTTTGAATTAATAAAACTGCTTCTTTGCTTCTTTTTCCCGACTGGCAATAAAAAATTATTGTTTTTTTGATTTTACTAATTTCATGGTATTCATCCTTTAATTTATTTAATGGAAGATGAATTCCCCCAATATGAGAAACATTTCTTTCTTCGTCTGATCTTACATCGATTAGTTGATATTCGGTATTGTTTAGCTGGTTAATATTATATAATTCAATCTCCTGTACCCTGCTTGGGATACAATAATTTAAGACAGGTACTATCTCGTTAATGATAACAGGAATGGGATGAAGGATTTTAATTTTTTGGCTCTCCATGCTAATTGCATCAAAAATCCATGTTTCATTGATTAACATTTCTCCTAAACCTGTAATCAATTTAATAACTTCTAATGCTTGCACACTTCCAATTATCCCGGGTAAAATACCTAATACACCTCCTTCTGAACATGAAGGTATTACTCCTATTTCTGGAGGATCTGGATAAATATTTCGATAATTACAGCTTCTCAACCCATCTTTTAAAGGGATATTAAAACTAGACACTTGTCCTTCATATTGAAAAACAGCTCCATAGATGTAAGATTTATTCAAAAGAACACAGGCATCATTTAATAAATACCTTGTGGCAAAATTATCAGTGCCATCCACTATTATATCAAATGTTGACAATATAGATTTGACATTTTTGTAATCAATGGATACATTAAAGACAACCACATTAACAAATGGGTGTAAATTTCTGATTTTTTCTCCTGCTACGATTGATTTACTTTTACCTAAATCATCATTTGTATATAAAACTTGTCTGTGTAAATTTTCAACTTCAATTAAATCATAGTCTACAATACCTAATCTTCCAATTCCTGCTGCTGAAAGATATAATAGAATTGGACATCCAAGTCCGCCTGCTCCTACAACTAATACATTAGCGTTTTTTAATGCACATTGAGCTCTTGCATCAAAACCAGGTAACTGTAAATGGCGTTTATACCTCGACCATTCTTTTTCAGAAATTAATGATTCGGGCCTCACTGCCAGTTTATTATAGGTTTATTTAATATTTTCTCCAGATGAAGCTGAGTAATTTCACCCATTGTTACTGCTTGTTTAAATTTCTCTACCTGGTGATATTGGTATAATTCTTCTCTTAATTGAGCAATTTTTTCATTTGTAGAAATTTGATCCATTCTAAAAATCCTAAACAAGCTATTCACCCTGTCTTGCTCAGTCCGTATTCTCTCTGAAATTAAACTTCGCTCTTCCATTTGATATTGTTTAACGGATTGTGGACCTATATGATTAATTCCTAATGTTATAATAGGATTATTTTCTTTAAAAAACTGGGGTTGATAAAATCTTCTCGAACCTTCAAAGGTTTGTTGATCAAAATCTATAGCCCTCATTCTATATTGGTTCCCCTCAATGTCTGGTGTAATATCTACCACATAATTATATGATCTCATATCACCTAAAAGTCGAGCAAAGCATCTTTCATTAAACTTTACAAATTCTTTAATTATTCTAATTTGATTAAAAAAATTTGTGTTCAAACGGAGATTGATAAAATCATCCCCAGGAATTCCAGCAATATGTTCTTCAATAAGTGTATCACCATCTATTAAATAGTAAAAATAATTTGGTGAAAGAAGTGATTCAAGTTCAAGACCATAAATCCTGGAGGCATCAGAAATCTTAACATAGAAATGGTCATAGTTATCATTCAGCCTATTTATTATTCTTATTCGGAAAGGTTTTGAATTTCCAAAAGTACAATAATCAATTCTGGCAATAGTCAGATGTTCCATAACACTAATATTACCATCAGTTTTTAGAAAAGCATAGATAAGTTTCAGGCTATTGTATATTTCAACCTGATCTGATTCTGGATAAAAAACCGTTTCCCATCCTGTTTCCTTTTCATTTTGACCAAGCAAGGGAATTGCTGCATTATACCGAAGTAAATCACTATATTGAAGAGGAAGTTTTTCCAGCCGGTTATAATAAGATAGGTAAGCTAACAGTCTTTCACCTACTTTATATCTTATTTTTTTTCTGGTTGGAATATTGCCTAACATATATTATTAAATGCTTAGGTTATACGGCACCACCTTTAATTTCGTCTACGATTTCAGGATTTAGGAGTGTACTAACGTCACCTAAACCATCCGTTTCCCCACTGGCTACTTTCCTTAAAATTCTTCTCATTATTTTCCCAGATCTGGTTTTAGGCAAGCCTGAAACGATTTGAATTTTATCTGGTTTGGCAATCGCACCAATTTGTTGAGAAACTACTTCGGCAATTTCTTTCCTAAGGGTTGTCTCATCATAGTTAAAATCGACAGGAATAACGTAGGCATAAATACCCTGACCTTTAATATCATGCGGAAAACCTACAACAGCTGATTCTACCACATGAGGGTGTCTGTTTATTGCATTTTCAACTTCTGCCGTTCCTAAACGATGACCAGAAACATTAATTACATCGTCAACTCTTCCTATAATTCGATAATTTCCCTCTTTATCTCTTCTGGCACCATCTCCAGTAAAATAATAACCAGGATAAGGTGCGAAGTAAGTTTGCCTGCACCTTTCATGGTCCCCATAAGTTGTTCTTAGGATAGACGGCCAGGGAAATTTGATACACAACAAACCTTCAACATCATTGCCTTCAATTTCAGCACCATCAGCAGAAAGTAATGCTGGTTGAATCCCAGGTAATGGTTTAGTTGCATAACTTGGAATAGAGGGAGTTACTCCTGCCAAGGTAGAAATAAGAATACCACCCGTTTCCGTTTGCCACCAGGTATCAACAATAGGGCAGTTCTTTTTTCCCACTACTTCATTATACCAATGCCAGGCTTCTTCATTAATCGGTTCCCCAACACTTCCTAATACCTTTAAACTGTTTAATTTATATTTTTCAACATGAGAATTTCCATAAGCCATTAATGCTCTGATAGCAGTAGGTGCTGTATAAAAATGTGTTACATTGAATTTATCACAAATTTGCCAGAATCTGCCTGCATCAGGAAAGGTAGGAACTCCCTCAAAAAGAAGCGACGTTATACCTGACAATAATGGACCATATATAATATAAGAATGACCAGTTATCCAGCCTATATCCGCAGTACACCAATAAAGATCCCTTTCATTAATTTGAAAAACCTGCTGGAAGGAATAAGCTGTATAAACCATATAACCTCCACACGTGTGAACAACACCCTTTGGTTTACCCGTTGAACCTGAAGTATATAAAATAAAAAGTAAATCCTCTGCATCCATTTCTTCTGCTTCACAAACATCTGATTGAGATGGAACAACCTCGTGCCACCACAGATCTATATCGGAATTCCAATGTACATTGTCACCGGTGTTTTTATAAACAAGAACTTTTTCGACACTTTGACAACCTGGAAGTAACAGAGCTTCATCTACCACTTGTTTAACGGCAATATGTTTAGCTCCTCTATCATTAAAATCGGAACAAATAACCATTTTACATTGTGAATCTTCTATTCTATCTGCTAATGACTGAGCTGAAAATCCAGCAAAAACGACAGAATGTACAGCCCCAATTCTTGCACATGCTAAAACAGCAATGGCTAATTCTGGCACCATTGGCATATAAAAGCAAATACGGTCACCCTTTTTAATCCCGACTTGTTTTAAAAAATTTGCAACTTTATTAACTTCTTTATATAATGATAAATAGGTAAAAGATCTTGGAGATTTGTCAGGAGCATTTGGTTCCCAATAATAGGCTATTTGATTAGCTTTAGAAGGTAAATGCCTATCCAGACAATTCTCTGTAATATTCAATTTACCGTTTAAAAACCATTTAACATCTGGCGATTTAAAATCCCAAGCTAGCACATTATCCCAAGGTTTTTTCCAGGTAAAGGTTGAAGCAATTTCATTCCAGAATAATTCAGGTTGTTGACAACTCTTTGTATAAACTTCATTAAACTGAGCTTCGTCATTTATTAATTCTATCATCAAATGGTACTTTTTTTCATTTAAACTTGGTTAAATATAAACATTGTATACTATTAAAACCTAATATTGAAGTCATTTTTATATATCTTAAAATAAAGTAGGCTAAAAGAAAGTTTCTCCCTATTTTTCGCTCCTAAAAAGTCAGATTTACATGTCCTATTTTTCTTATTTCTTTTCATTAATAATCCTTTTATTAATTTTTTCATGCGCTCCTGAAAATCTGGAAAATACAAATAACAAAAAGGGTTATCAAATTATAACAAAGACCTACAAAGGTAAATCTAATCCTTGTCCTGATGAAAAAGGGTCATGTGCCGAGATAAATTTAATAATTCCATTTATTGAAAAAAATGAAAAGGCCGATTTTATAAATCAGGACATTTTAAAGGAAATTGAAGGTATTTTTGAAAATTTATCGCCGTCCCTTACCTCCTTAAAGGACATACCATTGAAAATTGATAGTTTTATTTCTCAACATAAACGCTTTAGTAAAGAAATAGAATTTCCTCAAAACTGGACATTTAATATCCATTATAAACTATTGGAAAATAATAAAAATAGCTTATCCATTTTGATTAACACCGAGGGATATTTAGGAGGTGCTCATCCTTTTAATGAAGTAAGAATTCTATCGTATGATATTGTAAATGAAAAAAGATTGCAAATTATTGACTTTATTAAAGATGAAAACAAGCTTAAAGATCTTATTGTCAATGAATTTAGAAGAAAAAGGAACCTTTCTGCTTCTTATAATTTGAAAGAGGTTGGCTTTTATTCGAATGAATGGCCCATACCTAAAAATTTTGCATTACTTTCTCAAGGACTTTATTTGGTTTATAATCCTTATGAAATTGGTCCTTATGTTTTAGGATCTACTGAATTATTAATACCCTTTGATGAGATAAAACCTTTGTTAAAAAATTAATTATGTTACCTAAACAGAATCCAACCAAAACTAATTCGTGGAATGATCTTGAGCAGTTTGCCAACGAATCTGCTTTTTTAAAAATGGCGGCGCTATTTCAGGAAAATACCTTTCGATTCAATGAATTTTCAATTGAAAAAGAAGGGTTTTTATTAGATTATTCCAAGAATATAATCACTTCTGATATCCTAAATAAACTAATAGAATTAGCAAAGGAATGTCACTTACCAAAAGCAATAGAATATTTATTTTCAGGCAAAAAAATTAATGAAACTGAAAATCGTTCCGTTTTACACACTGCTTTGAGAAATCCAGTGGATTCAGTATTAATCATGGATGGATATAATATTATGGTTGATATTGATCAGGTAAAATTGAAAATGAAAAAATTTTCTTCCGAAGTTAGGAATGGAACATGGAAAGGTTATACAGGTAAAAAAATTAGAAATATTGTAAATATAGGGATAGGAGGTTCTGATTTAGGACCCTTGATGGTTTGTGAAGCGTTAAAGGCTTACGCTAACGCTGATATTTCAGTTCATTTTGTTTCAAATGTAGATGCAAGCCATTTAGTAGAAACATTAAAATCTTTAAATCATGAAGAGACGCTGTTTTTAATTGCTTCTAAAACCTTTACCACCCAGGAAACCATGACAAATGCATTTTCAGCAAGAGAATGGTTTTTAAATTCAGCCATTGATGAAAAACATGTAGCTAAACATTTCATAGCTTTGTCAACGAATGAAAAAGCAGTAGTCAATTTTGGAATTGATGCCAATAACATGTTTATTTTCTGGGATTGGGTAGGAGGTCGTTACTCATTAACCAGTGCTATTGGATTATCCATCTGTCTTTATCTTGGATATGAAGTATTTGAATCTCTATTATCTGGTTTTCATTGGATGGATGAACATTTCAGAACAGAAAATTTAAATGAAAATATGCCGGTAATTCTTGCATTGATTGGCATTTGGTATGTAAATTTTTTGGGTGCTCAGTCTGAAGCAATTCTCCCTTATGATCAATACCTTCATCGTTTTGCAGCCTATTTCCAACAAGGAAATATGGAAAGTAATGGTAAATATGTTGATAGATTTGGTTTGAAGGTAAATTATTCAACTGGACCCGTCATATGGGGTGAACCGGGTACAAATGGTCAACACGCATTTTACCAATTGTTGCATCAAGGAACAGGTTTAATCCCATGTGATTTTATTGCAGCAGCAAAACCAAAACATAAAATCAGTGATCATCATGAGAAATTAATGAGTAACTTTTTCGCCCAAACGGAAGCATTAATGAATGGAAAATCTTCTGAAATTGCTGAAATGGAATTAGTAAACTCTGGATTGTCATCAGATGATATTAAAAAATTATTGCCATTTAAAGTATTTGAAGGCAATAAACCATCAAATTCAATATTAATTGAAGAATTAACTCCGTTTAATCTGGGAAGACTTATTGCCTTATACGAGCATAAAATTTTCGTACAAGGCATTATCTGGAATATTTATAGTTTTGATCAATGGGGTGTTGAACTTGGGAAGCAACTGGCTAACAAAATATTGCCAGAATTAAAATCAGATGTTTCTTTAGATCATCATGATGCATCAACATCAGGTTTAATTTCGTTTTATAAAAAATACAATAATAATGAGCCTAAATAGGAAATATTTATTATATTACCTAACAATCTTAAAAATAACATTATGTCACCATTCATTGCTGAATTTATTGGATCTGCCATTTTAATTAGCTTTGGTTCTGGCGTTTGTGCCGGGTCAAATTTAAAATCTACCTTTTCAAATGGAGCAAATTGGCTTATAATATGCGTAGCTTGGGGATTAGCCGTTACACTCGGTATTTATGCAGTTGGTGATGTAAGCGGTGCACATTTAAATCCTGCAGTTACTTTAGCACTTGCCATAACAGGTGATTTTCCATGGTCCGATGTTCCGCAATATATTATAGCACAAATTTCAGGATGTTTTGTTGGGGCCTCCATTATCATTCTTCATTATTGGCCTCATTGGAATGTAACAGAGTCCCAAGGTGATATTAAAGGGGTTTTTTGCACAGGACCAGCAATTAAAGCAACTATTCCAAATCTTTTGAGTGAAATTATTGGTACATTTTTCTTAATCCTTGGATTACTCTTTATTGGTGCCAATGAATTTACCCAAGGATTAAAACCATTGGCTGTTGGCGGTCTTATCATCGCAATTGGACTGTCATTTGGGGGTACTACTGGGTTCGCCATTAACCCAGCTAGAGACTTTGGTCCAAGACTTGCTCATTTTGTTTTTCCTATTCAGAAAAAAGGCGGTTCTGACTGGCAATATGCTTGGATTCCAATAATTGGACCATTCCTTGGAGCTGTTCTTGCAGCCATTTTTTACACAAATATGTTTTAATTTAAATGGATATCCTTACATCCGTTAACCGAAATGAAATATTAGATAAAATATCTAAGACTCATTTCGATTTGGTAGTAATTGGAGGAGGCATTACAGGTGCAGGAATTGTCTGGGACGCAACTTTAAGAGGTCTTAAAGTTCTTCTTTTAGAACAAAATGATTTTGCTTCCGGAACAAGTAGTAAAAGCACAAAACTGATACATGGGGGATTAAGATATCTTAAACAACTTAAATTTAAACAAGTATATGATGTGGGAAGAGAACGGGCTATTGTACATAAAATAGCTCGATTTTTAGTCAGGCCTGAAAAAATGCTTTTACCTATTTATAAAAATGGTTCTTTAAACAGATTAATGGCAGGTCTGGCATTAGCCGTTTATGATTCTCTCGCTGGTGTAAAAAAATCTGATTCTTATGCTTACAACAATAAAAATAAGACTGTTTTATTAGAACCTTTATTACCTGTAAATCGATTATTGGGATCCTTCTTATATGCAGAATATCAAACAGATGATAATAGACTTACATGGACTTTGTTACAATCAGCGATAGAAAGAGGTGCGTGTTGCTTAAATTATGCCAAAGTAGTTAAACTAAATACTGATGCTTCTTCAAAAATTATTTCAATAAACTTCGAAGACAAAACAACTGGAAATATTTCTCAAATTTTTGCCCCATTGTTTATAAATGCCGCAGGTCCTTGGGTCATGGATATTATTCATTTAGATTTGTTTCCACCTAAAAAAGGGTTACTACTAAGTAAAGGTACTCATATCGTTTTGTCTTTTTCAAAACTACCCTTACAGCATGCCCTTTATTTTGATGATACGGAGAAAAAAAGAATGATTTTTGCTATTCCACGGGATGGTATAACCTATGTTGGTACTACAGACATAGCTTATCAGGATGATAAAAACACGGTTTTTTCATCAAAATCAGAAATTGAATATTTATTAGAAACAATCAATAATTATTTTCCAGATTTAAGCATTACTTCGGATGATATTTTATCCTCATGGGTTGGTCTGAGACCTTTAATTAAGGAAATTGGTAAAAATTCAACTGAAATTTCAAGAAAAGATGAAATTTTTATATCTAAGTCAGGATTAGTTTCTATTGCAGGAGGAAAATTAACTGGTTTTAGAAAAATGGCTGAAAAAGTTTTAAATCTTGCTTTTAAACTTAATAAAAATTATTACAAAAAATTTAAACAAACAAGCGAAACAAAAGAAATTCCTCTGACAGGTAATTCATTTACAACAGAAGAAGAGTATTTTAAATTTTTAAACAATTTAAAATCAATGTTTCAGCATGTCGGTTTAGATGAAAATCTTTCAGAAAGCTATCTTAAGAGATATGGTGATAAAATATTAAAACTACTTGACTTTCTGGAAGATAAATATAAAATACAAAATGAACGATTACTGGTCGCCGAAATAAAATATGGAATTAAATACGAAATGATATTATATCCAACTGATTTTTTACAGAGGCAGACAAGTATGATATGGTTTAACAGATCTGAATGTTTTAATTATAAGCATCTTATACTATCTATTTTTACTAATGAATTCTCTTGGGATGAAGAAAAACTGAAAATGGAAACCTTAAATTATGAACATTTAGTATCTTCAACACTTGATTTTCATAAGTAAATTGTATCTTTAATCAAAAGGTATGCTCGATTGCCAAAGATATTTATTCTCCATTCCTGATTCTATCCATTACTTAAATTGCGCCTATATGTCTCCACAATTAAAAACAGTGGAAGAAGAAGGACAGCGTTCATTAAAAAGAAAGAATTCCCCATGGGACATGCAAATCATTGATTTTTTTGAACCCGTGGAAAAATTAAAATCTCTTTTTTCCAAACTAATAAAAGTACAAGACGCTAACAGAATTGCAATAGTTCCTTCGGCTTCTTACGGATTGAGTACCGTTGCAAGAAATCTTCCTTTAAAATCTGGTCAGGAAATTATTGTTGTTGAGGGACAGTTTCCCAGTAATGTCTATCCATGGAAAAGAGAGGCCGATGCTAAAGGTGCTAAGTTAAAAATTGTTTCTGCACCAAAAAGTGCTCATAGAGGTGAAGCTTGGAATGAACAAATTTTAGATTCAATTACTGAAAATACAGCTGCTGTAGCATTAGGAAATATTCATTGGGCTGACGGAACTAAATTTGACTTACTTGAAATCAGGAAGAAAACAAACCAATTTGGCGCTTGGTTGGTCATAGACGGAACTCAATCTGTAGGTGCTTTACCCATAGAAATTGATTCTGTAAAACCTGAAGCTCTTGTTTGTGGTGGTTATAAATGGTTACTTGGTCCCTATTCTTTGGGAATGGCTTATTTTTCCAGCGCTTTAGATAATGGAATTCCCTTAGAAGAAAACTGGATTAACAGATATGGCAGTGAAGATTTTAGTACTCTTGTAAATTATCAGGATAATTATCAATCGGGCGCATCTCGATATTCAGTTGGTGAGCATAGTAATTTTCAGTTAGTCCCTATGCTGACGAAAGCAATTGAGCAGTTGTTAGTCTGGGATCCGAGCGAGATTCAAAAATATTGTACTCATTTAATTGCACCTTATCTTGAAGAATTTACTTCAATGGGTATCTTGATTGAAAATGAAAAATGGCGAGCCTCTCATTTATTTGGTTTGCATCTACCCGATTATATGATGAATAGGCCAATTCAATCTCTCTTGCAACAAAATAATGTTTTTGTTTCCAGAAGAGGTAATGCTTTAAGAATATCACCTCATCTTTATAATTCAGCCTCCGACATGGAAGCATTAGTTAATTGCTTCAAACTGATTCAATAGAATTTTTCTAAAATCAGCCTTAGTTTGCCATTGATTAGCTATTTTTACAGGCTATGAAACTTAAATCTTTAGAAATTAAAGGCTTCAAAAGCTTTGCCAATCAAACTATTATTAACTTCAATGAAGATGTCATTGGTATAGTTGGTCCAAATGGATCTGGTAAATCAAATATTGTTGATGCCATTCGTTGGGTACTAGGAGAGCAAAAAAGCAGAGAACTGCGTTTAGAACAAATGCAGGACGTAATCTTTAATGGTACAAACAAAAGAAAACAAGCAGGAATAGCTCAAGTAACTCTGACTTTTGAAAATACGAAAAATTTATTACCAACAGCTTATCATACCGTTGCTATCTCTCGCTTGTTATATAGAAGCGGTGAAAGTGAATATCATTTAAATGGTGTTACCTGTAGACTAAAAGATATTACTAACTTATTCTTAGACACCGGCATCGGCTCTAATTCATATGCCATCATAGCATTGGGAATGGTAGATGATATTCTGGATGATAAAGAAGACTCAAGAAGAAAAATGTTTGAGCAAGCCGCAGGTGTTTCCAAATATAAAATAAGAAAAAGAGAAGCCCTTTTAAAATTAAAATCTGCCACAGATGATTTGGATAGGGTAGAGGATTTACTTCATGAAATTGATGTTAATCTTAAAAGTCTTGAAAAACAAGCAAAAAGAACCAGAAAATATTTAGATCTTAAAAATGAATATAAGGAGTTGAGTATTGAGCTTTCTCTTTTAAAAGTTAGTGTTCTAAAAAAGCAATATATCCAATGCCAAAAAGAAATAGAACTGCAACAAGATGAATATCGAAAACTTAATTTTACTATTCAAAATGAAGAGGCCTCTATTGAAGTATTAAAAAAATCTCATCTCGATAAAGAAATATGGTTGTCGCAGCATCAAAAAGATTTGAATGAAATTATATCAAATGTAAAAAATCTTGAAAATGAGAAAAAATTAACCCTGCAGAGGCAGCAATTTATTAGCGAAAATGAGAAAAAAATTGAAGATGATATAAATATCGCCGAAGCTTATTTAGCTAAATTAAATGAAGAAGTTGTTGAGGTTAATGTCGAATTAAATCTTGAAAAAAGAATTTCCAATAGATTAGAACTAGAGTTAGATGCTGCTCAAAAAGAACTTGATGAAATAAAAAAAGAACATAGTGAAGCTAAAAATTTAATGGACAATGTATTGCAAGAACAAAATAAAAGTGAAAAATCAGTTTATGATCTGGAAAAATTAAAAGCGGTTAATCAATCACAAATAGATAATTTATCTAAAACAAATGAAACTCATCAAACCGAATTAAATCAGATAATGATTTCAATAGATTCTTTGTCTGCTGAAATTCAAAAATTACTTAAAGAGGAATTAACTCAGCAAAATTTAATTAAAGGTATTGATGAAAAGGAACAGTTAAGGGTAGAAAAATTAGCCCATTTAGAAACTCAAAAAGATACTTTTAATCAACATTTAACCAAGATAAGAAGAGAATTAGATTCAAATAGGAATGAACTAAAATTAACCAAAAGTATGGTTGATAATTTAGAAGGATTCCCTGAATCTATTCATTTTCTAGCGAAACAAAAAGATTGGAATATTAAAATTCCACTTCTTACAGATGTTATTTATGTAGAAGAAAAATATAGAGTAGCGATAGAAAATTTTCTTGAACCTTATCTAAATTATTTTGTGGTTTCTGATTATACAACTGCTTTTCATGCAATTGAAATATTAATTAATGCACAAAAGGGAAAGGCCAATTTTTTTATTTTATCATCCTTTGAAAATTATGAAATATCCATATTCCCTCAGGTAAATTATCAACGTGCCATAGATTTAATTCAAGTTGATAAACCTTATCATAAATTATGTCATTATTTACTCGAGGGAGTTTACATCATTGAACCAAGTCAGCAAAATATCCAATTACCAGAAAATAATCATGTTTATTTGCATGCAAATGGCCAGTTTACAAAAAAAATGCATAGTCTTTCAGGGGGCTCCATAGGGCTTTTTGAGGGAAAAAAAATCGGAAGGAAAAAAAATCTCTCCATACTAGAGTCGTTTATAAATAGTAAAGAAAAGGAGGAAGAAAAGCTTCTAAACCAAATCCATCAGATAAATAATGAAATTAATTTTGTCCAGACACAGAATAATCAAAAATATTTATCTGATGAAAAACAAAAACTTCAGAAAATTATTCAGCAACGAATAAGTACACAATCTAGAAAGGAAGGGATTGATGATTTTGTTAAAGATTTAACCCAAAAAATAGAAACTACATTTCATCAAATAGAAGCAGCAAAAGTAGAGCTGGATCGGTTAAATATTACCTTAAGTGAAGAACTTTTGATTCTTGAGGATGCAAAAACAAAAATTGCCTATACAGATGGAAATTTTAGAGAATTAGCCGAAAGATTGAGTAATGTTTCCACCTTATATAATGATAAAAACATTCATTTTCTTCGACAGCAAAATAGGGTTGATGCATTACAGAGAGAAATAATTATCAAAGAAAAGCAAATTGCAGAACGTCAAAATGTTATCGTTCAAAATAAAAAAGTTTTACAAAAATCTATCCAGGAAAATGATTATCTGACCACTCATCTTCAAAAGCTTTCAGCAAAGATTCAGGAAATTTTGAATATAAAATCTTCCAAGCAAATTAACATAACAGAAGCTGAAGCTCAGTTTCTAGAAGAAAGAAATAAAATTGTAAGCCTGGAAGA
>Ga0214917_10005831_pt1 | contig 13015 bp, 9 predicted proteins | sample LL_1208_BB_MetaG_FD_177983 | JGI IMG/M metagenome (GOLD analysis project Ga0214917, IMG submission 177983) | Freshwater microbial communities from Lake Lanier, Atlanta, Georgia, United States - LL_1208_BB | ecosystem: Environmental > Aquatic > Freshwater > Lake | place: USA: Georgia | collected... | reverse complement strand
GTTTGGCGTGCGGACACGCAGGAGCGCACCGGGGATCGCGGCCCGCCGGTCATGTGGGGCCGCAACCGGGGTCCGGTAGGCGGCTGCGTCCGTGATCGACTTCGACTGTGGAAGCCACAGACCTTGCTCGAACTCCAATCGCTGGGTGTCCGGATCAACCAGGAACTGGAGCAGTTCCCACCCGTCGTCGGGATTTGCTGCGCGTGCACCGATCGCGATCACGTCAGGTTGGTAACCCCCAATCTGAGCGACGCGGCCCTTTGGCTGGGGCGAAATCCCGAAGTCCGGGGCGCCAATGCGACGAAGCGTCATCTCATCGTCTGCGTTGCCGAACCACATCGCGACCCGCCCCGCAGCGAAGTCGCCGATGTCCCGCACAACACCGGCAGGGGGCGCCACCCGATGCGTCTCCCGCAGCGACATGATCCATCCAAGGGCTTCGCGCACCATGGGTGTGTCCAGTTGTGGCTTCTCTCCATCCCGGTCGATATCGTCCCCGCCAACACCCCAGAACCACGGGAGCGGGAATGATGCCATCGGTTCGATTGCTGTTCCCCACCCGCCGCCATCCGGCGCGGTACCGGTCAAACGTCGTGCAACACCAAGGAAGTCATTCCAAGTCCACGTTGGCAATGGGTCGGCAATCCCGATGCGTCCAAACCACGCACGATTGTGAAAGACCACCCACGACGCCGTTCGAGACCGCGGGAACCCATACCAGTTCCGCTTGAAGGTGCCGACGTCATAGGGAGGAGCCAGATGGTCTGGCCGGAATCCGTCCCGTTTCACCAGCCCATCCAGACGCAGCGCCGCACCGCGTGCGTAAAGATTGTGGGCAATTTGACCTGGAACCCGCATCACGTCAGGATCCGTGCCACTGGAAATCAGTGCCTCGAGGCGATTGACGTAGCTCGCCTGATCGAGCGCCGTGATGATGTCGATCCGGAGGTCCGTGTAGTTCTTCTCGAAGTTCAGTAACGACCAGTGTTCCGACTCACGCGGGCCAACCTCGCCCCAGGTGGCATAGATCACCTTCCCGGGTGACGTTCCAATGCGAGGGACACCTGGCAGGTCGTCACCGGCCCCGCATGCCGCCAAGCCAACTCCAGCGAGGAGTGAGGCACGCACCCCGACCGACCGACGTGTCATTTGCATGGGTGGATGAACGGGCGATGGGGTGGTCGGTACCGCAAACCCATCTCCACCGTCACCGCTCGACTGCAACCCCGAATTCCCAGTCACCAACTCCTGGTCCCCGGTGCTGAATGACAGGCCAATGGTCGAGGGTTCGCGTATCACTCGTCATTCCTCCGCGAACCCACGGAACCCAACAACCATCGAAGTCTCCCAAAATAGGGACATATCCACGCGCACTCGAAACCAGGGAGATGGGTTGGCCTCGGCGACGGATTCACGCATCGGGGTCGGAAGCGTTCCGGAAACGATGGTACGCCAAATCGCCCCACCCCATCGCCCCCTGATCTCTATACGCTGCGCTTGGCGCCACCCCATCGCCCCCTGATCTCTATACGCTGCGCTTGGCGCCACCCCATCGCCCCCTGATCTCTATACGCTGCGCTGCGCCACCCGCCGGCCAAGACATCCGCGCGCAGCGTGAACCCATCAATTCCCGGATGCTTGAACCCTGGACCACCGGGATCGCTGTGGGCAACAGGCAGCTTTTGGGGGTAGGATGCGAGATCCGAACCCGACCATAATCAGTAGATCGGAGCCAACTGTGAGCCGAACGAGCGCAAGCTACAGCATCATCGTCCGCTGCCAGATCGAGAACAGGCCCGGAATGCTTGGTCGCCTCGCGTCCACGATTGGCGAGGCTGGTGGCGACATCGGTGCAATCGACATCGTCCGCCAGGAGCGAGGCATCCTGACGCGCGATGTCACCGTCAACTGCCGGAATGACAGCCACGGCGAGGCAATCGTGGCGATGCTGAAGACCATTGACGGCATCACGGTGGTGAACGTGTCCGACCGAACTTTCCTCATGCACCTTGGGGGCAAGATCGAGGTCACTTCGAAGTCGCCCCTGAAGACTCGCGACGATTTGTCCATGGCCTACACGCCGGGTGTCGCCCGCGTTGTCCGCGCCATCGCTGAGGACCCCGCACGTGCCTTCGCCCTTACGATCAAGCGCAATACCGTTGCGGTGGTCAGTGACGGCTCGGCGATCCTGGGCCTTGGCAACCTCGGCCCGCTCGCTGCGATGCCGGTCATGGAAGGCAAGGCGATGCTGTTCAAGGAGTTCGGACGCGTCGACGCCTTTCCCATCTGCCTCGATACCCAGGACACCAACGAGATCATCGAGACGGTGGTACGCATCGCACCCGCGTTCGGAGGCATCAACCTCGAGGACATCAGCGCACCAAGATGCTTCGAGATTGAGGAACGGCTTCGGGAACGGCTCAACATTCCCGTCTTCCACGACGACCAGCATGGCACCGCCGTGGTGGTGCTCAGTGCGCTGATCAACGCGTGCCGCCTCAGTGGGCGGACCCTCCAGGACCTGAAGATTGTGGTCAACGGCATCGGCGCCGCCGGCGTTGCAATCATCAAAATCCTTCTGGCGAGCGGCGTCCACGACATCGTTGGTTGCGACCGAAGTGGTGCAATCCTCGCCGGCCGGGCCGAGAACATGAACTCCATGAAGGAGTGGATCGCGTCCCACACGAATGCGTCCGGAGTGCATGGATCCCTGAGAGACTGCCTGGTTGGGGCCGATGTCTTCATCGGTGTATCCGCGCCCGGTGTGGTCACCGTCGACGACATCCGGAGAATGGCGCCCCACCCGATCGTGTTCGCCCTCGCCAATCCTGACCCGGAGATCAGTCCTGAGGATGTTGCCGACGTTGTGAGCGTCATCGCAACTGGCCGTAGCGACTATCCAAACCAGATCAACAATGTCCTCGCCTTCCCGGGCATCTTCCGCGGTGCCCTTGACGCAAGTGCGACCACCATCAATGAGGAGATGAAGGTTGCCGCCGCCTACGCCATCGCTGGCACCGTGGCCGATGAGGAACTCAGCGCGGACTACATCATCCCGAGCCCGTTCAATCGACGCGTTGTTGAAGCCGTTGCCATCGCCGTCGCTGAGGCGGCGACGAAATCGGGGGTCACGCGACGCCGGTCCTGATGCCGGAATGTGCAATGGGCGCGGTGGACCGATTGTGTCAGGCCGGGATGTCGCGACCGCCTGCGGAGGGCCGAGAACAGGATCGTGGACGCGCCGGTGCCCTGGGTGGACTATCTCTCGTCACAACGGGCTCGCGGGGCAGACGATTGCGTGACCGCGAACCCAACGGAGTGCTTTCCACCGTGGTCCGAGGCAATTCCTACCCTCACGTCCCTCATCGGTCCCGAGGCACTCCCTCGATTCGGACGTTCCCCTGTGCGGGGGCTTGGGCGAATACCGTCATGGTGTGTCGCCACTGAGACCATGGCGTGACCCAAAGTGGCTCGAACCCGTCGCCTTCCCACCCTAATCCGGGCAGTTCATGGTCGCCCCACAACCGAACCAGCGGAAGTCGAGCAAAAAAAAGATGCGGCCTCCACATGGGTGGCTGAACCGGAGAAACGGTCAGCCGGGTTGGGCCAGATTTGGATCACGCGACCGCGCGCGAGCGATCCAACTACCGGAGTGTGTGGACTGGCCGTCGCGGACCTACCGGCAGCGGACCAATCGCCCCATATCCAAATCGACGCTTCAGCCAATACCCGATGATCAGCAGGATCATGCGCGTTCCGACACGCAGCGTCGTATTCAGGGATCCGGTGATTTTGCTTTCACCGACCCGTCCGCGATAGTTGACCGGGATTTCGATGAGGCGCATTCCCGAAGCAAGTGCCAGGCAGACCATTTCCGGCAGGAAGTGCGACGCCCCGACCGTAAGGTTTCCCGCGAAGACCCGATAGGCATTGGCGTGGACAAGGCGCAACGTGCAGCCACAGTCCGAAAGCGACGGGCCATCGTGAAGCACCTGCAGGAACTTCGCCACTGCCCAGTTCCCCCACCGCAGGAACCGGCCCATGTTCGCTTCCTGCCAGATGAGTTCCGGTGTCGTGCGTGTCCCAAGGACGAGGTCGAAGTCATCGGCAAATGCCAGCAACTTCATCACATCCTTGCCGGCAAACGTGCCGTCCGGTTCGGCCATCACAATGAGTTCCGCGCCACTCCGGGAGGCTTCAGCCAAACCACGTTGGAGGGCATTCCCGTAGCCCTGCTTTGTCTCCAGGACGTAGGTCGCGCGCGTGCCCTTGATCAGTTCGGCCGTGCGGTCCCGACTGTTGTTGTCCACTGCGAACACGTCGTCAACAATCGTTCCCCCACCGGCTGCGAAGAAGTCATCGATTGCCTGGGCAATGTTCTTCTCTTCGTTGTAGGCAGGAAACACGACGGCAACACGCTGGCCGTACCACATCAGTCGTCTCCGCTCCTTCCGTGGCAGGATACCCAACCGACGCGCCTTTCGAACATAACGCGGCCCCCAGCGCACGGTTGAACAAAGGCGATCGGTTGCGGAATCACGGTGGCATCCTGATCACAGATACCTTTCTGGCGTGCCCGTGAAGGCTAGGATCAAGCGCAAGGTGCGTTCAGATCACCGCACTCTTGGGTGATTGCAAGTTGGCGGGAACCTGGGTCGACTACGGTGGGGTCACTAGCGCCAGGCGCTGGGTAGTCAGCACCAGTGCTCTCTTGCCAGCCTCATCGACCCACAATCCACGTGCAATCTCGCCGGGTGCAATCACCCCGGAGACCTCCCCCTCAAACACGCCGTCCTTGTTGAGGCGGAGCATGCGTCGAGACGGCTCGTCGATAACGTAAAGAGACTTCGTGGCCTGATCGGTGTAAATCGCGCCGAGGGATGTCGCCGGCGGTGTCACCCCCGAGAGGGCGAGTACCTCGGCCCTCCCTCCAGCCAGACGCAAGATGGTGCCGTCTCGACGGGAAACCCAGAACACCCCGTCCGTGGCGACATCTGACGCGAGCGACAAGTCAGCACGCTGGCCCGCCTGAAGCCAGGCCACGGGTTCGGCGTCATATTGCCCTCCCGCCGTCGCCGGATGCCTCCAGACCAAACCCACCCCATCCTTGCCACCATCGAATACGTACATCGACGGCCCATAGACGACCGCAGCAACTGGGAGTACCCACCCGGCAGTTCCACGGACCCGGACCACCCTTGAGGGCTGCCCCGCATTGCCGAGAACCGAGACCGTCCCGCCCGGGTCTAGATAGAGAACCCCATCGTCACGCGGGATCAGGCCTCCACCAGTTGCGAGGAAGCCTCTCGGCGGGATTGGCGTTGGCTGCGTTCCGGCTCCAGGGGTTGGTCTCGGTGGCACCGGATCACGTGTGCCCTCCATTGGTCCAAGCCTGATCCCGACAATGTCTCCCACATCGTCAAGCACGCGTGCCGTGACTGATGCCACGGCCCCCGGTTCGGTACCGGAGTTGGGGGGGACTGCCAAAGCCACAAAGCGCCCTCTGGCGGATGCAATCGTCCGGCCAACAACCGGAGGCGTCGTCGGGGTCGGAGGCAATGGAGTCGCCGTCGGAGGCGGTGCAATCCGGACAAGCATGTTGCGCGCCGGTGCAATGACGAAAGGTTCGTACTGCCACGCGACAAGGCCGACGGCGGCCAGCGAAGCAATCACCAATAACAGGCTCCGGAACCTCCGGAAGCGTGCCGCCCTCGGCCCACCAGGAAGGAAGGTCGGCGGATCAATAAAGCGGTCCCACCATCCCCAAGGACTGGTAACCCTTGGGTGCCGCGCAGATGCTAATGGTGTACCCGCAAAGGTCGAGGGAACGAGGACTACACGACCGAAAGGCGACACCGGCCCGACCGCCGCCATATCCGTTCGGGACGGATCCCGTCGGGGATCCACCGGATCGGTTAGTGACTTGCGTCGCCTGCGCAGACTGCCATCTGATCCATCGGGAGATATCCGAGAACCGGCCATGTCGAGTTCGCCGGTCTCCTGCCGGGCACTGGCCTCCCGGTCATCCGCCTCCCCCGTGCCCATCATCCTGTAATAGAGGTCTCGCCCAGCAGCCATGGTCGCCCGCCATCCCTGAAGCGAAAACGTTGACGCACGGTGGGACAGAGGCAACACGAACCGCACTACGATGGCCTCGGGCACCGAGTCCCCTTGGGAGAGGCTGACCACATTTGCACCCACGGATGATCGGCCCGCCGTGATCGGTTCACCAAGTGTTTCGACGAGGATCGACGCCGCACGGGCAACCGGCACCCGTCGAAACTCTTGCAGCATCGCCGGATCCAGTCGTGTCGCAAGGGCCGCGTCAGTGAGGATCAATCTGACCTCATGCGATAACGGGATGCGATCAGTCTCGATCTCGACTTCCCAGCGGCGATCGCTCCGCACCTGGCCGACACTCAGTCCAGTCGGTATCTCGGGTACTGCCCGGACACCGTCAGCATCGACCGCATACAGCTGGCACGGTGGCAACTGCGCCACGAATGCGAACGGTTGCGACATGGCCTCCACCAGCACAACCGTGAACCCGAATGCGTCAAGCTCGTGCCGGCGACGCACCCGTGATCGGACAGCCTGGCAACCAGCCCGAACGGCCCGCCCAACTGCGGTGGCAGGATCCAGGTTTGCAACCGCAAGTTCGTCGCGTGCGGCGTCGTAGAACACCTGCGCAACGCCTGATGGGACGCCGTGCACAAGTGCAAGGAACGGCCCACGACGTCCAGTCCCTGGCGAGACGAACGCACTTCGCGGCCCTTGCCCGGTCGATAGGTCCAGCAATGGAACAGTCGCGACGTCGAGTGCCCCACCACCGTCACAGGGGATTCGCACCGTGCCATCCGCACTGACTCGAAGATCCTCCGGGTCAGTCTCGGCGTACGGCCCAGATGGGGGCACAGCCCTCTCGGCGCGCGTGGAACCGAAGGCGGGTCCGCCTCCATCCGCGCGATTCTGGCGTGTTACCGGCCGAACGCCACGGACACTTCCGTCCCGATCACTACGCGCCATGGCCCGCCTGGAGGAAACTGGTCCGGGACCAAAGACCCCCGGACGAGAGTCGGTACGCGGGTCCGGATCGTCAGCCCCACGTCGTCGGTCCATCGCAGGACGATTGTAGCCCTCGTATCAATGTTTATGGAAAGTTGACCACCGATGATCGAAAGCTCGGGCGCACCGAACAACTCCAAGCAAGGATACGAACAAGTGTCCCACTCTAGGTAGGTATACTGAGAGAAAATCGAACACCTGTTCGCGTTTCCGGAACTATTTGGGCCGTGGAGGTCGCAACCGGCGCGGGCTTGTTCAGGAGTTGGCCATGGTCGTCGGTCTCAGTGAAAAACAACAGCAGATCCTCGAGTTCATCGGCAGTCATATCCGTGAACACCGACGCCCGCCGACGAATCGCGAAATCGGCAGGAAGATGGACATCGGTTCCACGGGTCACATCGACTATCACTTGACGGCATTGGACAAGAAGGGTTTCCTCGTCCGCGATCCGAACACCGCGCGCGGCGTTCGCCTTACTCCCGAGGGGGAGATGGCGCTCGGGATCGTGTCATCCGCCAACGACACGGACGACGCATCCGGAAGGACAGTCATCGACTTCGAACGTTCCCGGTCGACGGTCCGGGTTCCCATCCACGGTCGGATCGCCGCCGGCGCCCCGATTGAAGCGATTTCAGATCCATCCGACGTGATCGAAGTTGGCCTCGACATCGCCGACGACACCTCATACGCCCTTCGTGTCCGCGGTCAGTCCATGGTTGAGGACCTTATCGCCGACGGGGACATCGTGATCATCAGGCCCGGATCCACCGCGTCCAATGGAGATACCGTGGTTGCCCTCATCACCAGTGGTTCCAGTGAGAAGGGCGAAGCAACCCTGAAGCGCTTCTACCGTGAGGGAAACCTTGTCCGACTGCAACCGGCAAACCAGACGATGGAACCCATCTACGTGCGGTCCGAAGACCTGCTCGTACAAGGGAAAGTCGTTGCACTCATCCGACGCATCTGATCCGTCGGACGTCCTATTCACTGGCGTGGCGAGACCGATTGTGACCTCGCAACGCCAGTGAACGGCGCCCTACCCGATCACACCCGCACCATCAGTCGCAGAACACACGAACACCCGTGGCGTGAGCCCGGTTTCGGTGCGGTACTGAGTTGCCACCTGTTCCACGTAGGAGGCCACAGCATCGGGCTTGACCAGGGCGACGATGCAGCCGCCAAACCCGGCCCCGGTCATGCGGGCCCCGAACACACCTGTCTTTGATCGAGAGAGGTCAACCAGGAGGTCGAGTTCCGGGACTGTCACCTCGAAATCGTCCCGAAGGCTTTCATGACTGGCATACATCAGTCTCCCGACCTCCGGGAGGTCACCACGCCGGAATGCCTCACCGGCGTTGATGACGCGCGCGTTCTCGGTGACTACGTGCCGGGCCCGTTTGGCGACTACATCGGTAAGTTCATGCGCGTGAGCACGAAATTGCGCCTCATTGACATCCCTCAATGCACGAACATCGGGATAGACCGTCGCAAAGTGCGCCGAGGCCTCTTCACATTCGGCCCGTCGGTCGTTGTACGCCGACCCCACCAGACCCCGGGTCACTGCCGTATCCGTCACCACGACGGCAAGATCGGACCCCAGCGGGACGAGGGTCGTTTCAAGCGACCTGCAATCCAGCAGCATCGCGTGACCCGCACGCCCAACCGCCGATATTGCCTGATCCATGATCCCGCACGACACGCCGACAAACTCGCGTTCCGCGCGCTGACCCAGCTTTGCCACCTCAAACGGCGCCAATCCGAGCCCGAAAAGCGAATTCAATGCGGTCAGGGTTGCAACCTCGACGGCCGCCGATGACGATAGCCCGGCACCCTCAGGGACGTCACCGACGATGGCCATGTCGAACCCACCCAGGGACGCACCGCTATCCAACAAAATCTGCACGACCCCGCGTTCGTAGTTGCTCCAGGTCTGGTCAGGATCGTGCACCACTTCATCCAGGCTGAACTCCGAATGAGCGTGAAAGTTCACCGAAACCAGTCGGACCAACCGGTCGGCACGGCGTCGCACCGCCACTCGCACCTCGCGGTCGATGGCCATCGGCATCACGAACCCGTCGTTGTAATCCGTGTGTTCGCCAATCAGGTTGACGCGCCCGGGGGCACGCGCGATCAGGTCAGGAGGCGATCCGAACGCCGCGCCAAATGCCTCACGGAATGCCTCCACGGCGGGTAGGTTCGTCATGCCTGACTCCATTCGTCCTGGTTGGTGCCTCGCCTCCACCCTGAACCTCAGCAGCGGGGCATTGAGTAAGAAATGGGCATCACAGTCCGGCGCCACCCTTGGTGCGCCACAAAGGAACGGCCGCAAGGTCTGGCACACCGTGAGGCAGCACGGCGCGCAACGTGGCAGCCGTCTCCTCGGGCAGGGTGTCGTTGATGAAGGTCCCGGCACTCGTCTCGACCGAAGCAAGGTACTTCAACTTCACCGGGGTCCGGTGGGGCGGGTAGAACTCCACGTGGAGGTGGAAACTACTTGCATCGATGTCCCCGCACGGCGCCTGATGAACCGCCATCAGATATGGCATTGAAAATGTCCATAAGTTGTCGTACTTCAAAAGGACAGCCTTGAGCGCCTCTGCAAGCGCGTACCGCTCATCCTCAGTGAGATTGGCAAGTGACAGCACATGCGCCTTCGCGTAGACATGCACCTCGTACGGCCAACGCGCATAGAATGGCACGAAAGCAACCCAGCACGTGTTCTCCCAGATCACACGTCGGCCGTCACGGAGCTCCTCCTCAACGACGTCGCAGAACAGGCAGGAACCGGTCGCCTCTCGGTGCGCCTTCCCCGACGCGAACTCCTGGGCAATCTTCGGGGGCACGAACGGGAACGCATAGATTTGACCGTGCGGGTGCGTCAAGGTCACGCCGATGATCGCCCCCTTGTTTTCGAATGGCATGACGTACTCGACGTCCGCACGCGAGGCGAGATCAACCGTACGGTCGGTCCAGACTTGTATGAGTTGATCGATCTCTTCGACCGACCGATCTGCCAGGGTACTGTCATGATCGGAGGTATAGAGGACAACCTCACAGACACCGTTTGCCGGAGCCACTGGATACAGTTCCGTTGCGTCGATTGCGGCTTCCGGCGCGACTGGATGTAGCGACGGGAACCGGTTCTCGAAAACCACAATCTCGTACGTTGCAGCCGGCACCTCGGTCGGCACTGACGCATCGGGCAATGTCGGACAGAGCGGGCAGTAGTCACGAGGTGGCAGGAACGTGCGATCCTGGCGGTGCGTCGCGGTGATGACCCATTCACGCAGGATCGGGTTCCATCTCCGTTCAGACACCGGATTGCTCCCCATCACGCCCCGGCGTACTGGCACCTTCGGCACCGGGGAAACGGTAGTAGATCAACCGCCTCCCATCAGGCATGCGGACCTCTTCACGGATGAACGTGGTGGATGCCTCAACCCGTTCCCGACCCCGGCGCGTCTTGGGGGGCGAGTCAGAATGTTCCGGGCCGGAAGGAGGGGCGGTACGTTCCGCGTTCATCGAACGTGATCGTACGGTTTGGAGCTAACCAGTCGTAGCGACCAACCCCACGCACCCCACTTGCCGGTGCGAATGTCGGGACCCCAATCTGGCAGGTACCGTGTTGGGCACAGGAGGCGAGGCCCCGTAAGTGTCCAATCGCATGAACCACGCCGCGATCACGAAGCGGTCCGCGATACGCCTGACCACCGGTCTGCTGGGGTTGCTCGCCGGCGCCTGCAATTCGTCGCTGCCACAGGCAACACCCGCGCCGACCGCAAGACCTGAGAAACGACGCGGTGTGCCAGCCCCACCTCGTCCAGTCGCCGGCACCATAACCATCGGTATCGGCAGCGACGCACAGACGATGCAGCCGCTGCTGGCCCGCGACACCGCGTCCGCGGCGTATATCGCGACGCATTACAACGCTCCGTTGATGCGTCGCGACCCGGAGACCCTTGACTGGGACCCGACATACGGGACCGCAGCGGGTGTGGTGATTGGCGACCAAGGCAGGACACTCCGCTTCACGCTCAAGCCAGGACTTCAATGGAGTGACGGCAAACCGTTGACGGTCCATGACTACCGATACACCTATGCAAGGATGTCCGATCCCAGTACCGGATACCCGTACCGCGACTTGTTCCGGTCCTTTGAGGCGGTGACCACTCCGGATGACGAAACCCTCGAATTGACCCTTCGCGAACCGTTTTGCCCCGCACTCGACTACGCCGTCCTGAACCCGATCCCGCAGCACGTGTTTGGCGATGCTCCCCTCGACGCACATCCAGCGAGCACGAAACCGACGGTCGGCTCCGGAGCATGGATCTTGTCGTCGTGGACGCGCGACCAGGAGGCCGTCTTCGTTGCCAACGACCGGTTCTACCTCGGACGACCTCCAACGGACCGCCTTGTGTTCCGCCTGGCACGCGATGCCGACGCCGCGTTTGCACTCCTGCGGACCGGGGAGATCGATCACTCCGTCCTGCAAGCATCCGATTGGGACGAAGCCGCGCGCACACCGGGTATCCGCGCGGTCGGGTATTACCCGCCGACAGCCGCGTGGACGTATATCGGGTTCAACCTTCGCCGACCTTTGCTGTCCGACATCCGTATCAGGCGGGCACTTGCGCACGCGATCGACCGGACACGCATGGTCACGACAATCCGCCAGGGACACGCCCGACTGATCGACAGTATCGTCGCCTCAGCTTCATGGGCTTCGACCTCGGACGTCACGCGCAGTCCGTATGACTTGGCCAAAGCGCGACAACTTCTCGATGAAGCCGGCTGGCGAACCCCGGAAGGGCAACAAGAGGGAACCCGGACCCGGGATGGCGTCCCCCTGGTCCTGCGCCTCCATTACAACTCGGGCAATCGTGAACGCGAACAGATCGCAACCATGACCCGTGATTTCGCGCGGGCCGTAGGGATCCAGATCGACTGTGTCGCCGAGGAATGGGCACCCTTCCTCAATCGGGTCAATGGCACCCACGATGTCGACCTTTACATCCTCGGGTGGTCATCGCCAGTCGAACCCCACGGAACATCACCCATCTGGATGACGGGCGGTGGTCAGAATGCCTCCGGATACACGAACACCCAAGTTGACGCCCTCTTCAGTCAGGCGACCGCGGTGAATGGGTGCCGCCAGGACGAACGCCAGCGCCTGTACGCCGAATTGCAAAGGAAGATCACTGCCGACGTCCCGTGCATCTTCCTCTGGGAAAATGAGAGCCTGAGTGCCTACGCCGACCGCCTCAACGTCAACCCATTGACCCGCCTTGGCTACGACTACCGACCATGGGAGTGGCGACCCCGCCCTGCGCCTTAGATCGCCCGAAGCATTTCGCGGCCGGGAATGTTGACCGACAACCCATCTGGCCGGTATCTTTCTATGGTTACGGGGCGTTCGTGGCTATCCTGTCGTAGGTGGCACTCGTTCCGACTTCTGATCGCGGAGAGACTGCCGTGTACGCAATCGTCGCCACCGGTGGAAAGCAGTATCGGGTCCAGCCGGGGCAGGTTCTTGATGTCGAACTGCTTGATGCCCCCGAAGGCACACGCATCGACCTAGGCGATGTCCTCATGATCAACACCGGTGAACACGTCACCGTTGGTCATCCCCACGTCGCTGGTGCCCGCTGTGTCGTAGACGTCCTTGCTCGCACCAAGGGCAAGAAGATCATCGTATTCAAGTACAAGGCAAAGGTGAGGTACCGTCGCAAGACCGGTCATCGCCAGAAATACAGCCGCGTCATCGTCCGCGAAATCGTCGCCGCCTGACGCCAACCGAACCCAGGGAGCTTACGATGGCACACAAGAAGGGCGTCGGCAGTTCGCGGAACGGCCGCGATAGCAACCCCAAGTACCTCGGCGTGAAGCGCTACGATGGCGAGGCCGTGCTGGCGGGATCGATTCTCGTTCGTAAGCGCGGTACCAAGTTCAA
>Ga0214917_10005830_pt1 | contig 13016 bp, 11 predicted proteins | sample LL_1208_BB_MetaG_FD_177983 | JGI IMG/M metagenome (GOLD analysis project Ga0214917, IMG submission 177983) | Freshwater microbial communities from Lake Lanier, Atlanta, Georgia, United States - LL_1208_BB | ecosystem: Environmental > Aquatic > Freshwater > Lake | place: USA: Georgia | collected... | reverse complement strand
GAATCCGGACTGGCTGCGCGCCCGCGTGCCGGGTGGCGAGGGCTACCTGCGCCTCAAGGGAATCATCGACCAGCACCGACTGCACACCGTCTGCCAGGAGGCGAGCTGCCCCAACATGGGCGAGTGCTGGAGCCGCGGCAGCGCCACGATCATGATCCTGGGCGACACCTGCACGCGCAGCTGCGGTTTCTGCAACGTGAAGACGGGTCGCCCCGCCACGCTCGACACCGACGAGCCGCGCCGCGTGGCCGAGAGCCTCGCGCTCATGGGCCTGAAGCACGTGGTCATCACCAGCGTGAACCGCGACGAACTGCCGGACGGCGGCGCCGAGATCTGGGCCGAGACGATCCGCCGCACGCACGAGGCGTGCCCGGGCATGAGCGTCGAGGTGCTGGTCGGCGACTTCCTCGGTGACGAGAAGGCGATCCAGGTGGTGTGCGATGCGCGCCCCGAGATCATCAGCCACAACATGGAGACGGTGAAGCGCATGCACCCCGCGGTGCGCCCTCAGGCGCGATACGAGCGCTCGCTCGCCGTGCTTCGCCAGTTCAAGGCGAGTGGTCTCGTCACGAAGACCGGCATCATGGTCGGCATCGGCGAGCATGACGACGAGGTGCTCGAACTCATGACCGACGTGCAGGCCGCCAGTCAGGCCGACGTGCTCACCGTGGGGCAGTACCTGCAGCCCACGCGCAACCACCTGCCGATCGAGCGCTGGGTTCACCCCGACCAGTTCGCCATGTTCAAGCGCGAGGCGCTCGCCCGCGGCTTCAAGGTGTGCGAGAGCGGTCCGCTCGTGCGCAGCAGCTACCACGCCGACGAGCAGGCCGACATGCTCTCGCTCGTGCGGCGCTGAACGCCGTGTTCAACTCGTGAGCAGGCCGGTCACCACCGGCTTCAGCGGAAACTCCACCAGACTCCGGCGAAGGTCGTCCAGACTGATGCGATCGATGCGCGCCATCTCCTCGTCAAGCGTGGCGTAGGGAATGCCGTAGGCCCACAGCGACCCGAGCCGCGTCATGCGCCCAGCGGGGCGCTCGCCGGCGAGGGCGACCGCCGTCGCGATGCGCGCCTTCGCGCGATCGAGCTCCGCCTGCTCCAGCGAACCGGTGAGCCGGTCCATCTCCTCCAGCATCCTGGCCTTCACTTCGGGCACGCCTTCCTTCGGGCACGCCGCGAGCACCAGGTACTCGCCCAGCCCGTCGCGACCCTCGTAGTTGCAGGTCGCCTCCTCGGCGAGACCCGTCTCGACCAGGCTCCAGTAGAAACGGCTGCCCTCGCTGTCACCCACGATCTGCGCGACGAGGCTGCTGGCGTATCGACGCGGGTCGCTCAGCGCAGGCGCGGGCATCATCATGCCCAGGTACGCGCGGCTCAGGTTCGGCAGCGTCAGGTCGAACGTGCTCGGCTTCGGTGCGAACGTCGGGTGCGCCCGGCCGGGCGTGCCGCGTGGCCATGTGCCGCACAGGCCCTCGACCTCGCGAACGAGCGTTTCGAAATCGACCTTGCCCGCCACCGCAAGCGCCATCGTGTCGCTGGCGTAGCGATCGTGGAAATAGCGATCCATCGCCTCGCGGTGCATGCCCCCCACGGTCTCCTTCGTGCCGAGCACGCGGTGACCCATCGGGTGCGCGTCGTAGTAGCGCTCCATCATGCGCTCATAGAGGGCCATGAACGGGTTGTCCTCGTACATGGCGATCTCCTCGAGGATCACGCCCTTCTCCTCGTCGAAATCCGCCTGTCGCAGCGCCGGTCGGAGGATGTCCGCGAGCATGCCGACCGCCTCGCCCAGGTGCTCGGGCAGCACGTGCGCATGAAAGCAGGTCATCTCGCCGCTGGTGAAGGCGTTGTGGCTCGCGCCGATGCGGTCGAAGTCCTCGTTGACCTGCAGGGCACCACGCTTTTCCGACCCCTTGAACATCATGTGCTCGAGAAAGTGACTCACGCCCATGATCGGCGTCGGCTCGTCCCGCGCCCCCGTGCGCACGAAGAACCCCGCGGCCGCCGTGTGCGCCGCCGGGTCCACCTCGGCAAGGATCGTCAGTCCGTTGGAAAGGGTCGCCGTGCGCACCTCGAAGGCCATCGGTGCAGTGTACGCCTTGACCGGCGCTTATCGGCCTACCAGGGCGACCCAGACTGTTTCTGGATGGGCTGTTTTTGGACTCTTGGGCACCTCACGGCACACACCGCATCACCGTATGGAAGGGTGGAGACGCCATGGATTTCATCCGACCCAAGCAGGCTTCGTTCACGGCACCCGATCGGGGGCCATCGATCCGCTCCGCCGCTGATCGCCGCGACACCGCGCGCCTGACCGCCGCCGGCGCCCTGCTCATCGCATGGCATCACAATCACGAGGAACCACAGCTCTATGACGCGCTGGACGTGAGCGAGAACGGCGCGCGGATCGAGGTGGGTTGCATGATTCCCGAGGGCATGACCGGCCAGGCCATGGCGCACCAGCCTTCAGGCGTGCGCATCGACCGCCCCGCCATGGTGGTCTGGTGTCGCGCCGTGCGCGACGACCGTGGCCTGCTTCGCCACTACGAGGCGGGCGTGCGATTCTTCTGATTCACGCGTCGCGATCGCCTCAGCGGCCGCCCGAGGCGCGCCGCGTGACGGGTCGCCGCCCACCCACGGGCAGACGACCGAACACCCATGTCATGGTCGAGGGCTCCTCGCCGAGCACGTTTCGCGTGTGCGCCGCGAGAAGCTTGTTCGCGCGACGCACCGACTCGATGTCCGCGGTCAACTGACCCTCGGCCGCCGCATGCAGCGCCACCAGCGTGCCTCGTCGCACGCGCCACAGCGTGTCGCGACCGTCATCCTCGACGAGGCGTGCCTCATCGGGGTCGAACGCCACGGTGGCGGCCGAACCGTCGATGTCCGAGAGATCCGGCAACCAACCCGTCTCGACGAGCAGGCTCCACTGGAACCGCAGCATCGCCATCTCGATGCCCTGGCCAGACCCAAGCGAGCGAAGCAGGTTCATCGCGTCGTCGAAGAGCTGTGGGTGCGGGTCGAGCGCAGGCAGCATGCGCCCCAGCGCGTCACAGGCGTACCAGCCGGCGCGATTCGCGGTCAGGTCGTCGCGAAGGCGTGGAAAGGTCTCGTGCACGTCCCATTCGGTGAGCGTGGCCAGTTCCGAGTCGCGCTTCAGGATCACGCCGGCTTCGCCGCGCGTCAGCAGGTCGATGCCGCCGCTGAAGCTGCCCCGCTCGCGACGCGCGCCCTTGGCGAGCGCCCGAAAGCAGCCGAGCGAGCGGCCGAACAGCACCACCGTCTGGCTCGACTCGGAGTACTCCCACTGGCGGATGCAGATGGCCTGGTCGTGCTGCGCTGGCACGGCCCGATGCTAGGTCAGGCGTGGCCGACCTTGTTGCCGGTCGCGACCTCGATGCGGTTGCGCCCCTGCTGCTTGGCGCGATACAGCGCCGCGTCGGCCGCACGCACGAGATCGTCGGCCGTGGCCCCGCTCGGCATGCGCTGCAGATCCGCCACACCGAAGCTCGCGGTCACGATCAGGTCGGGGTGACCGTTCCAGGCATGGCCCTCGATCGAGAGACGCTGCCGTTCAGCCACTTCCAGGGCCTGTTCTGCCGTGGTGCTCGGCAGGATCACGCCGAACTCCTCGCCGCCATAGCGGCACGCGACATCGCTCGTGCGGCCACCGGAGAGAAGCTGCGCCACGCGCTCGATCACGCCGTCGCCGAACGGATGGCCGAACTGGTCGTTCAGCCGCTTGAACCGGTCGACGTCGCACATCACGAGCGACAGCGGCCGATCGAAGCGCTGTGCCTCGCTCACTTCCTGCGCGAGACGCTGGTCGAAGTAGCGGCGATTCCAGAGGCCGCTCAGACCATCGATCTGCGCGCGGTGCTCAAGGATGCGCACGAGATGTCGCATGCGCATCGCGCTGCGCACGCGCGCCTTCAGCTCGACCACCTCGAACGGCTTGGCGATGAAGTCGACGGCGCCCAGATCGAGGCCGCGCACGCGATCCATGGTGTCGCTCGCGGCGCTGATGAAGATCACGGCGATGTCCTGCGTGCGCGGGTCCTGCTTCAGCCGCGAGAGCACCTCGAAGCCATCCATCTCGTCGAGCTCGATGTCGAGCAGGATCACCTCGGGCTGCAGCTGCTGCGCCATGCGCAGACCATCGCCCGCGCTCAGGGCCCCGTGCAGTTCGAGATGCTCGCCCTGCAGTCGCACCTGAAGCAGTCGATGAATGAGTTCCGAGTCATCGATCGCGAGCAGGCGCGGGGTCTGGTTCTGATCCGGTGTCACGGTCCGCTCATTGTGGCAGATGCGCAAGACCCGCATGGGCCCGGCGAAGCGTGGTCACCAGCGAGTCGAAATGCGCGTGGCATTCCTGGGCCCAGCGATCGCCGGCCGCGTCGAGGCAGCGCTCGAGACGCGAGGCCGCTTCCGAGATCGGCTGGAAGCCGTACCCACCGCCGGCACCCTTGATCTGGTGCACGATGCGGCGAAATGCGGCGCGGTCGCCCGCCTGAAGATTCGCGTGCAGCGACTCGATGCGCCTGGGTATCTCGCCCAGGAACATCACCACGATCGGCCGCATGTCGGCGTCGTCATGGAAGTCACCGAACAGGGGTTGTTCGTCGCCGGCGCCGCTCGGTGGCCGTCGCTGAATCGGATCCTTGACCATTTTCACCTTCGCGAAAGGGGTTCGATCGAACGGCGCATCCTCGAATCTCGCGCGCCATGGCAAAAGGTCAAATTCGGGAAAAGCGCAAAAGATGTCGATTCAATCGGGCTTGAAGCGGATCTTCGATTAGACTCGGGCTTTCCGCACGCCTCGCCGCGCGAAAGCGCCGCCGAAGGAGATTCTTCCGATGGTTCCAAAGCCGCCGCCCCGCGAGGGGCAGATGGGCTTCCTCTTCATCCCGCCTTACCGCATCCAGGGCATCAGCGTCGCTGGTGAGGAGGCGGTCGTGCATGTGCCGGAGCTTGACCTGGCCTTCGACGTGGGCCTTTGTCCTCGCCCAGTGCTCACTGCTGGCACGATCTGCCTGAGCCACGCCCACATGGACCATGTGGCGGCCCTGCCTTACTGGTTCAGCCAGCGGAGTTTCCAGAAGCTTGGCACCGGCCGGGTGCTCTGTCACCCGCGGTTGGTGAAGCCGCTGGAAGCCATGATGGCGACCTGGATCGACCTGGAACGCCAGCGCACGCCACACGAGATCGTGGGGCTTGAACCTGGTGTCGATTTCCAGCTGCGACCGAACATCTTCGTGCGCGGCATCGAGGTGAGCCATTCGGCCCCCAGCCTGGCGTTCGTGGTTCTGGAACGCCGCAGCAAGCTTCGCGAGGAATTTCACGGCCTGCCGCAGGACCGCCTGCGCGAACTCAAGGCGGCAGGCACCGAGATCACCCGTTCGATGGAGATTCCGCTGGTTGCCTACACGGGCGACACCGAGATGGGCCCCTTCCTGCTGCGCGACGAGTTCGTGAATGCCCAGGTGGTGATCTCGGAATGCACCTTCTTCGACCCGGAGCACCGCGACCGCGCCCGGGTGGGCAAGCACCTGCACATCGAGGACCTGCGAAACCTGATTCCGTTGTGGAAGGGTGGCAGCGTGGTTGTGGTGCACGTGAGCCGCCGCACCAACATGCAGTATGCGCGTGAGAGGCTCGCCGAGGCGGCGGGCGAACACGCCCCACGCGTGCACCTCCTGATGGATCACCGGATCAATCGTCAGCGTTACGAACGGCAGGCGACCCAGGACGCGGGAACCACCACCGGTGCCTTGGAAACCGAGCCGGCCGCGGCGAAGGAAAGTTGAAAATCACCGCCGATTTCTTGCCTCGGCGCGTTCCCGCGCAGGGCTTGAAACACGCTGTTGACGGCCCCGGTGGCGATCCCTATTTTCGCGACCCGCCTTCACGCCGGTGAAACGAGAAGGCGCTTCCGTCACTGAGCAGTCTTTCGTCGCTTCCGTCCGTCCAACGAATTCTCGCTTCGATGTGGTGGGTGCCCGTTCGGGCAACGCCGCACCATCGACGCATCACGCCTGCAGGAAGGGTCCACTGGTCATGTCCATGTCGGATGAAGAACTTCGGAGCGGCATCCACGCGTACCTGCGTCGGAACCACCCGGAGGTCTGCAGGCACTGGTTCGACAGCATCACGGTCATCGGCATGGAAGGCGGCGTGCTGCGCCTGCTCGTCGATGAACCGGTGAGGCTGAAGTACCTGCAGCGAACCTGCATCGCGCCCTTCACCGAGGCGGCGCAGTCGATCACCGGCCGCCTGCTTGCCGTGCGGTTCATCGGCCCGGATGGCGCGGGTGCGGCCATCGAGCCGAGCCGGTCGGTTGATGCGGCCGGCACACCGCAGGAAGCCGCGCCACTGCTCGACGAGCAGATGGTGCTGAGCCCCGACTACTGCTTCGACTCGTTCGTCGTGGGCCCGGGCAATCGCCTGGCGCACGCGGCGGCGCAGGCCGTGAGCGCGAAGCTCGGCCGCGCCTACAACCCGTTCTTCGTGCATGGTGGCGTGGGCCTGGGCAAGACGCACCTGCTGCAGTCGATCTGCCAGCAGCTGCTTCGCCAGAACCCGTCGGCGCGCATCAGCTACATCAGTTGCCACACGTTCATGGATGCCTTCCATGAATGCGTGAAGGCGGGGCGCATGAGCGAGTTCCGGCACCGCTTCCGCAACGTGGATCTGCTGGTGATCGACGACATCCACTTCCTTTCGAAGCACGAGCAGACGCAGGAGGAGTTCTTCCACACCTTCAACGCGCTGCACCAGTCGGGTCGGCAGATCGTGCTGAGCTCGGACGCCGCGCCGTCGGAGATTCCGGATCTGGAGGAGCGCCTCGTGAGCCGCTTCAACAGCGGGCTCGTCGCTCGCGTCGATCGGCCCTGCTACGAGACGCGCGTGAACATCCTGAAGTCGAAGGCACGACTGCACGACATGCAGATGCCCGACGACGTGCCGGCGTATGTCGCCGCGCGCATCGATTCGAACATCCGCGAGCTCGAGGGCGCCCTCGCCAAGGTGCGTGGTCTCGCGATGGCCACCGGCCGGCCGATCGATCTCGCGCTTGCAAAGGAAGCGATCGGTGGTGACCCGCTTGGACAGGGTCAGGGAAGCGCGCAGCCGAACATGCAGTCGATTCTCGACGCGGTGGCGCGCTACTACGACATCAAGCTCACCGACCTGCTGGGCAAGCGACGCCACAAGAGCGTGGCGCTGCCGCGGCAGGTGTGCATGTGGCTCGCTCGTCGCCACACGCGTCATAGCCTGGAGGAAATCGGCGGTTACGTCGGTGGTCGCGACCACACGACGGTGCTGCACGCGATCCGCCAGGTGGAGACGAAGCAGGGTGCGGACGATCGTCTGCGCGCCGATGTCGACCGCATCCAGCAGCTGCTGCAGGGTGAGCCGACCGAAGGTCGCTGATCCACCGGTTATCCACATTCATCCTTGTGCCGGGTCGTTGTGGGGGAACTGTCTGTGCAGTCCTCTGGCTGACTGGGGAATCGGTGGTTCCTGGGGTTGGTGCGACGCCCGAAACCAGGCGCTCGACCCGCAGCATCATCTTTCGAATGTTCCTGAATGCCAATCGACAGGCGCTCAACATGTCTTGTGTGTTGTAAGTGTCTGTCTCATGGTTCTTTGTGTTGCATTCGATCAGTTACCCACATGCTGACAGGGTCTATTTCTATGACGATGAAGAGATCTCTTCTCATGGCCTTTCCGATCCAGAGGAGCCACAAACGGGGCTGATCGACCGGTCGGTGCACCTGACCGCCCGGGAAGGCCCTTCGTGCACGTGGTTCGGTGGAGCCATCCACACGGAGCGGCCAGCCCCCCTGCTCGATCCGGACGTGCGAGGGGTCCCGGGACCCCCTCAGCCGGGTGGGCGCCGCACGGGCGAAGCACGGCCGCCTGGCCGACGCTGGCAGATCGGACAGAACACGGTCGCCCGTTGCTGCACCAGGGTGCGTCGAAGCGGGGTTCCACAGGCCACACAGGGCTGACCATCGCGGCCGTAGACCCGATGCAGGCGCTGGAAGCTTCCCCAGCCACCATCGGCAGTGCGATGGTCCTGGATCGTGCTGCCGCCGAGTTCGACGGCCTTGCCCAGCACCGCACGGATGCATGCGGCCAGCCGCTTCACACCGCTTTCATCGAGCCGGTCGGCACGCAGGCATGGGTGCATGCGCGCCCGGAAGAGCGACTCGTCGACGTAGATGTTGCCGATTCCCGCGACCACCGACTGGTCGAGCAGCGCCGACTTGATCGCGCGGCGCGTGCCGGCGAGTCGTTCGACGAGCTGGCCGGCCTGCACGTCGAGCGCGTCGGGCCCGAGCTGGCTCCAGCATGCGGCCTTCACCGACGCGAGGTCATCATGCGATTCGAGCCATCCGAAGCGACGCGGATCGCGATGGCGGAACGTGCGCACGCGGCCATCGCCGCAGGTGAGGGTCCAGTGCGCATGCACATGCCGCTCGTCGGCCGGTGGCGTCTCGCCATCGACGATGCGCAATGACCCGCTCATGCCGAGATGCACGAGCAGGCAGCCCTCGGAACCCTCGATCACGAGCTGCTTGCCGTGTCGGTGCAGGGCGCGGACGCGGCATCCGGGCGGCAGTGGCGTGGCCGGAGCATCCGCGTTCCGGTGCAGCATGTCCAGGCGCGCGATGCATGCCGAACGCACCACGGCGCCGCGAAGCTGCACCTCGAGCGATCGCCGAAGACTTTCGACTTCCGGCAGTTCCGGCACGCGCGAACTCTATACTCGTCGCATGAACGAAGGCCCCGAGAAGGATGTCCTGGCGACGCCGGAAGAGGCTGCCTGGGCGAACGGGGCCATCGGCGCCGTGCGTGCAGAGGTGCACAAGGTGATCGTGGGCCAGGACCGCGTTCTCGACGAGACGCTGCTCGCGCTGCTGTGCGGCGGGCATGCGGTCGTGGAGGGCGTGCCGGGTCTCGCGAAGACGCTGCTCATCGCCACGCTCGCGCGCGCGCTGAGCATGCAGTTCAGCCGCATCCAGTTCACGCCCGACCTGATGCCGAGCGACATCACCGGCACCGAGGTCATCGAGGAGGACCGCGCGAGCGGCACGCGTGCCCTGCGCTTCGTGCGCGGGCCCATCTTCGCCAACCTCGTGCTGGCGGACGAGATCAACCGCACGCCACCGAAGACCCAGGCCGCGCTGCTCGAGGCGATGCAGGAGCGGCAGGTCACGGTGGGTGGCGTGGCGCACCGGCTACCCAGCCCGTTCTTCGTGCTCGCCACGCAGAACCCGATCGAGCAGGAAGGCACCTACCCCCTTCCCGAGGCGCAGCTCGACCGCTTCATGCTGAACATCCGGATCGGCTATCCGACCGAAGCCGAGGAACTCGAGATCGTCACGCGCACGACCGGTGACGCGACCGTGCAGACGAGCGCCGTGATGGACGCGGCCGAACTCGCGCGCGCACAGGCCGTGGTGCGACGCATGCCTGTCGCCGAGCACGTCGCGCGATACGCGCTGCGGCTCGTGCGCGCCACGCGCGTCGGTGAGCGCGGGTCGGGCCAGGTGACCGACGCGCCCCAGGTCGTGCGCGACTACGTCGCCTGGGGTGCAGGCCCACGCGCGAGCCAGTTCCTGATCCTTGCCGCGAAGGCCCGCGCACTCATGACCGGTGCGACCCATGTGCAGCCCGCGCACCTGCAGGCCGTGGCGCTGCCCGTGCTGCGCCATCGCATCGTGACCAACTTCAACGCCGAGGCCGACGGCGTGACCAGCGAGACGGTGGTGCAGCGGCTGCTCGAGGCCACGCCGGTCGACGCCGCGGCCGACGCGCGGCCGCTCGACCGGCTCATCTCGTGAGCGCGCCGCTTCGGGCTGAGGCCTACCTGGCGCCCGAGACGCTGGCGCAGTTGGCGCCGTTCGAGCTTCGTGCACGCATGCTGGTCGAGGGCCTCGGCAGCGGCATGCACGCGAGCCCGCGCCAGGGCCAGGCGGTCGAGTTCAGCGAGCATCGGCCGTACGCGCCAGGTGAATCGTTGCGACACCTTGACTGGAAGGTCTTCGGCCGCAGCGACAAGCTGTACCTCAAGCGCTACGAGCAGGAGACGAATCTCGACGTCGTCATCCTGGTCGACGCAAGCGCGAGCATGCGCTTCGGTTCGATCGAGACGAAGAGGGGTTGGGGCGGCACCGATGCGGGCCGCGTCTCGCTGCAGTGGACCAAGTTCGACTGCGCGGCGGCGATCGCCGTGGCGATCGCGCATCTGTGCCTCGAACAGCGCGACCGCGTGGGCATGGTCATCTACGGCGATGACGTTCGAGCCGCGGTGCGCCGCAGCGGCGCGAAGGGCCAGTGGCGAAGCATGGTGCAGGCGCTGGCCACGGTGAAGGTGCGTGGTGTGGCGCAGCCGGGCCGGGCCATCGATCAGGTGCTCGCGACGCTCTCCACACGATCGCTCATCTTCATGCTGAGCGACTTCCAGCACCCGCTCGAGCCGCTCCGCGAGGGCCTGGCGAAGGCGCGCTTCCGAGGCCATGACGTGGTGCTCGCGCGCATCCTTGATCGGCAGGAGATCCGCTTCCCGCTCGAGGGTTTCCGGCGATTCGAGGACATGGAAGGCGCGCCCCCCCTCGAGGCTGACGCCGAAGTGGTGCGCGAGGCGTATCTGGCCGAACTCAAGCAGTTCGACGCGGAACTCGAGCGCCTCGTTCGCGGATTCAGCTACGACCTGCTCTTCCTCGACAGCCACGAGTCGGTTGGTCCCGCGCTCGCGAGCCTGTTGAGCAGGCGCGAGACGGCATGGCGTGCGCGGAGGCGGTCGTGAGCTTCCTTCAACCCACGCTCGCCATCGGCGCGCTGCTCGCGGCCGCCCTTCCATTCCTGCTGCACCTGCTGCTGCGCCGACCCCGCGTGACCGAATGGCCGAGCACCATGCTGCTGCAGCGGGCACTCGAACGCCTCCGCAGGCGTCGCCGACTGGAACAGTGGGTGCTTCTCGCCCTGCGAACGCTCGCGCTTGCGCTGATCGGGTTCGGCATGGCCGGCCCGATCGCGCGATCGATCGGCGGTGGCCGCGGCCAGCGCGAACTCTGGGTCGTGATCGACGATGGTGCGACGGCTGCTGAACGAGCGGCTGACGGGTCGATCGCCCTCGATGCGGTGCGAGCGCAGGTGCGCCGCGAGCTGGACACGCTTGCCGCGGGTGATCGCGTGGGTCTGGTTCTCGCCTCGCGGCCGGTCGAGACGCGTGTCGAGCCCACGGTCGACATCGAGCGGGTGCGTCGCGAGCTGGACGCGCTGCAGCCGCGTGCGGTGCCGGCGGACCTGGCTGGAGCGATCGAGAAGTGCCTTCCCGCGGAGCCGACACGGGTGCGCGACGTGGTGGTGGCGAGCTCGTTCCGAGCGGGTAGCGTGGACCCGGAGAACCCCCTTCCTGCGGCGTGGAAGGAACGGTCACGCGCCGTTCGATGGCTTGCAACGCGTCCATTCGAGGGCACGCGGCCGAACCGATCGCTGCAAGGCGTCGTCGTCGGGCGAGGCCCGGGCGAGCTGAGCGGTTCGGGTGAAGTGCCTGTGCGCGTCGAACTCGTCCGACGTTCCAGCGACGCGACGATCGATCCGCTGATGGCGCGTTCCGCGCAGGGCGAACTGCTCGGGCGTGCGGATGTCGCGTGGTCGAGCGGCAGCACCGAGACGCGCCAGGACATGCGCGTGCGTCAGGTCAGGGATGGTGCATTCATCATCGAGGCGTCGGCGGATGCGCAGCCTCTTGACGATTCGATCGCGGTGATCGCCGCCGCGCTCGGCGTGCCGAAGGTGTGCGTGCTGGGTCGCCGTGGCGGTGACGCCGACATCGAGCACCTGCCGGCTTCCGCATGGATCGTGCGCGCGCTCGAGGCCGCGGGCATCCAGCCGCAGGAAGTGGAACCATCCACGCTTGCACTGCGCCCACCGCGGGATGTCGACACCATGATCGTCACGCGACCCGACCTGCTCGACGCGGCAGGCTGGGCATGGCTCGCGAGGTTCACTCGGGATGGCGGCATGACCGTGCTCATGCCGGTCGCCGATCTGGCTTCGCAGGCATGGCTGGCCGAGGCGACACGCGCCCTCGGCCTCGCGATCAACCAGGAAACCGCGGTGACGGACGGCTCGTTCCGGCTCGCCGCGCGCCAGCCTCGCGGTGAACTGCTCGCGCTTCTTGGCGCCGAGGTCGATGCGCTTGCGGAACCCGTCTCGATGCAGCGTCGATGGAGGTTTGTGCAGATGCCCGCCGATGCGCAGTCCGTGATCATGTTCGACGACGGCACCGCCGCCGCGATCATGAGCCGGGTGCGCGATGGTGTCGGCATCGTGCTTCAGCTCGCCTTCACGCCGGAGGTGTCGGTCACCGACCTGCCGCTGAAGCCGTTCATGGTGCCGCTCTTTCAGGAAATCGCCCGAGCTGGCCGCGTGATCGCGTCGACGCACCAGGCATGCTGGAGTGGCGAGCGAGCGTGGCTCGGTTCCACCGCCGCGAACGGACTGCTGCGATCGATCGATGGCAGGACCGTGATCGAGATCGACGCGGATGGCCGGACCACGCGCGCCATTCCCTCACCAGGCCTCTGGAAGGTGGAGCAGCGCGACGGGCGGCAACGGTTCATCGCGGCGCGGCTGCAACCGGGCGCCGCCAGCGTCGATCGGGTCGAATCGGAGGCCTTCGAGGCGTGGCGCTCGGCGCTCGGTCCCTGGTCATGGTGCGGCGAACCATCGGCGAACGATGCCGAGGCCCCCGCTTCCGACGAGTCGCCCTGGGCCTTTCCATTGCTTGCGGTGGCGCTCGTGTTCCTGCTCGCGGAGTGCGCATGGTCGCGTCGTGGCAGCCCGCATCGGGCGGCGCTCGGAGTCGTGGGATGACGTCGATCATCGAGCGGCTCCTTGGCGTTCCAACGGAACTTTCCGGCCAGCCGTGGCAGTGGGCGTTCCAGCGCCCGATGCCGGCCTGGGCCATCGTGCTGCTTGGTGCCGGCATGCTCGGCGCA
>Ga0214917_10005829_pt1 | contig 13016 bp, 8 predicted proteins | sample LL_1208_BB_MetaG_FD_177983 | JGI IMG/M metagenome (GOLD analysis project Ga0214917, IMG submission 177983) | Freshwater microbial communities from Lake Lanier, Atlanta, Georgia, United States - LL_1208_BB | ecosystem: Environmental > Aquatic > Freshwater > Lake | place: USA: Georgia | collected... | reverse complement strand
TCCGAGTGTTTGTGAAAACGTGATGGTCGACCAGTAAAACCACTCGGCGCGAGACCCGTGCACGTGCTCGACGCTCACGCTGCCGAGTGAGCGTTTCCACCAGATCAGCATGCCGAGCACGCAGGTGAACAACGCGATTGAACCGAGTAAGTACGACATCGTCTGATCGAGGTGTACGGTTTTCGTAAACAGCGTTCGCGTGAAAAAATCGGCGAGTGTCGTTCCGGCTGTCGTCGACGCGATCATCGTCGACCAATAAAGCCACGGCTCGAATCGGCGAGCCCGAACCTGCATCAAGACCAAAAGAAGGAGTGGCAAGAAAAAAATTGCGGTGCCGATCAAATAGCCCCAACCCGTGGCCGTGGTCGTCGTCTCGCCGAGCCAACTCATGCTGACCGAATCACCAGCCGTTTCACCGAGAGTCGTCGAAAAAATTTTGATCACCCAAAATCCTAGCGTGACGGCCGGGACCTTGGATCGAGATAACAATGAGTCGTGAGAGGTCGGCACCGACCGAATCATCACCCCGAGGGCGATCATCGATCAATCCATCGACGATGCTAGACTCGCCGCATAGTCGAAGGCGGCGAATCGGGGATACACGACAGATGATGAAGATTGCGATGACGAGTCTGGTCGCAGCGCTTCTTGGGGTGCTGCCGGTCGACTCGATTTGGGCGGCGTCGCAAGCGGCGGGCTGGGTGCGTATCGAGGCGAAACCGGTGCGGATTGGCGGGCAACTCTACGAGCCGAGTTGTTCGCAAGCGGAGGGCGCTGACGCCACGTACGCGTTCTGGTATCGAAAAGGTACGGCGGATGGGCTCGTCGTGTACTTCGACGGCGGTGGTGCGTGCTGGGACGATGCGACGTGCTCGCTGCCCCGTCTCGCGAGCGGCGATCCGAAACGCCAAACCACCTTCAAGGCGGAAATCATGGCAGGCGATGACCCGGCACGCATGAGCGGGATCTTCGATCTCGCGAACCCGCGCAACCCGGTGCGCGACTGGAGCATGGTGTTCGTTCCCTACTGCACCGGGGACGTTCACTCCGGGTCGAATACCGCGCATTACCGTGATCCCCAGACGGGCCGGCCATTCAGTATCCAGCATCGCGGCTGGGACAATACCCAAGTGATCCTGCGCTGGATGCGAGCCAACGTCTCGCGACCCGCCCGATTACTCGTCACCGGATCTAGCGCGGGCGCGTACGGTGCCGCCACGCACTACGCCGCGCTGCGCGAGATGTATCCGCGCGGTAGCGCTGCGTACCTCGGTGACGCGGGGCAGGGCGTCGCGACGCCGGAATTCACCGACCGGCGCAACACGAGTTGGCACTATCGATTGCCCGAAAAAATTTTTGGTCGCGATGCGCAGCACACACCAGACGTCGACATGGTTGCGCGGCTTGCCGAGCATTTCCCGCGCGATCGCTTTGCACAGTACACGACGGCTTACGATGCCACGCAACGCTTCTTCTATGGATTGATGGGCGCCGAGAAATCGTGTGATGCCTGGACGAGCAAGATGTCGCAGGAGCTCGGCCGACGCCAAACCGTCAACAATTTCCGTTCTTATCTCGCGAGCGGCGATACCCACACGATCTTGCGCTCGCCGCTCTTCTTCACCGAAGAATCCGGCGGCGCCGCTTTCACGACATGGTTCGGCGACTTGGTGGTTGGTTCGTCGCCGTCCAACAAGGCTTGCGCGGATTGCTTGACGCCGCCGGCGCTATGCAAGGGTTAAAAAGGCACGGACGGTGACCGAGTCACCGTCCGTGCTCTGATTTCAGAATTTCAAACTAGCCGTCAATGCGATCGTGCGCGGACGATCGAAAATTCCGTTGTAGGCCACGCCGGTGTTCTTAGTGATCGTGGTTGCAAGCGGCATTGTACTGGCGGTTTGCAGAATACGTTCATCGCTCAAATTGCGCCCGATCAGCGACACTTCCCACCGACCGTCCGGTGCGCCCACCGATAGACGCGCACCATATTTTTCGAACGACGGCTGGAACATCCGCGGGTCGAGATTAGCCGCCACGATGAACGAGCTGGAGTAATCCACGTTGAGCCCGAAGCCGAAGGTTAACGACGATGACAGCGGCATTCGGTAGTCGAGCGCGACGTTACCGGTCCACTCGGGCGTGAGCGCATTACGCTTGCCTGAGTAATCGCAGAAACCGTTCGCACCCGGCACTTGCTGGTAGTAGCACTGGCCGTTTTTGAAGTCGTCGAAGTTGAAATCGAGATAAGCCGCCGAGCCAGACAACGTCCAATATTCACCGAGCTTGATGCGACCGTCCGCCTCGACACCTTTGGTCGTCGCCGACGCTGCGTTACGAACGTTGAAGTTTAAAGTGCCGTCGAAGACGTTGGTTTGTAGATTCTTGTATTTGGTGTTGTACACCGACAGATGCAAGGACAAATCGCTACGGTTAAAGCGGATGCCCGCCTCGACGTTGTCGGCCTTCTCGGCTTCGAACTGAAATGCGCCAGGTTTGGCGACCGTCGTCGACGTCGGCAAAGAATTCGACCGGATGTCGAAGCCGCCCGCCTTCGAGCCTCGCGCGTAGGTCGCATAGAGCATCACATGGTCCGTCACGTTGAATTTGACGTTCGCCATCGGGTTGAAGACACCCTCGGTGAAATTACCGGCGATGGAATGCGCTTCGATATTGAGCGCGCGGAACGTGCCGATCACGACCGGTGCCGCTGCCGTGCTCAGGGGCCCGCGTCCAATCACGAGATTGCGGTTGCCGCTCTTCGATTCGTTGTTGTAGCGGGCGCCGATGGTGACGCGTAACTTGTCGCTCACCGCGAATTCGCCTTGTGCGAACGCCGACCACAATTTTGAACTCTGCGCGAAGGTGCGGTCGTTAGACGTGTCGCCGAGGGCATTGAACGGCGGGCCGAAGCCTAGGAACGTCTTGTTGAATAACGTGTGGTCACTGACGTCGAGGTCGGTTTTTTGATAGTACGCTCCGGCGATGTAGTTAAACGCGCCACCGGTCGGTGATGTCAGACGCAATTCTTGCGAAAGTTGGCGGTAATCCTCTTGCTGGTTGGTACCGTCGAGGAGGCTTACCGGTGAAAAATCGACGTCGATGATTTCTTTGACGCCGTAATCGAGATAGCCCGTCACGGACGTCAGCGTGTTCTCAGCGACGGGGTAGTTAAGGGTCAACACTGCGTTCGAAACGTGATTGCGCGAATCATAGCCGTTGTCTTGGCGGCGATAGTCCAAGTTAGTTTCGACTGCGAGCGGACCGGTGAACACCGAAGAGTACGTACCGATCGGGTTAAACACTTCGCGAGACTGACCTTTGATCTTGAAATCGGCGTACTCGATTTTCAGATCGCCGGTGAGTGCGTTGTTGCCGTTAAAGTCTAGGATTCCGCGTATGTACCCTTCTTTGGTGCTCGGCTCTTTGCGATTCATCGTGGTGTTGGTCATCCAGCCCGCGATATCGCGGTAATTGACCACTAAACGCGCGCCCACCGCATCGCTGAGCGGACCCGACAATACGCCGGTGAATTTGGTTTCGTTATGTTCGAACTCGTGTAAGCCGTCGACCGACGTTTCGAACTCTTTGGAGGGCCGCTGAGTCACCACACTGATCGCGCCGGCGATTGCGTTTTTTCCGAACAGCGTCGGCTGTGGGCCGCGCAAGACTTCGACTCGTGCGAGATCGACGAGAGGCAGGCGCACTAATTGGTCTCGTCCGTAGTAAATGCCGTCGACGAACATGGCCACCGACTGCTCGAAGCCTTTGTTGTCGCCCGACGCGATGCCGCGAATCGCGATGCGATTGGCCAACGCGGTCTGTGTGATCTTGAGGTTGGGGACCGAGTACGCAAGCTGCTCCAAATTGTTGATGCCGTACGACGTCAACTGGGTGCCCGTGACTACGGAGATCGAGATCGGCACATCGGCCACGGACTCGGCACGCTTCTGCGCCGTGACGACGATCTCTTCGAGTTCACCGGCCGCTTTGACGACCGGCCCGTGAAGGCTTGCGGCAAGTACGGCGGCAACGACGGCCCCGACACGGGCATTAAGTTTGAAATTGGCTCGACTCATGACTCCCCTCCTGACACTCGTTGTTTTAGTCGGGTCGACCGCTCGCCCGAGATTCCCTAACAATAATTCATAATTTTGACCGCTGCCTAGTGGGTAGGGGCCAACTCGCCCGGGGCCCGCGCATCCTCGGGCTGGCGAGAGTCTCAAAATTAACGAAAAAGGGCGGGATAGCCGAAGCCATCCCGCCCTTCGTTTTCGCTCGATTCCGTGCGCTTAGAACGTGACGCGCAGTCGCGTGTAGTAGAACCGACCGTTCATGCCGAACGGGCCACCCGAGCGCGGATAGACCTGTCCGTCGCTCAAGCTATTCGTCAGCGCATAGATCGGCGTCGACGCAGACGGCGCGATCTTGTCCGGATACTCGTCGGTGATGTTGTTGGCGCCGATCGTGAGCGTGTAACGCTCGGCGAACGTGTGACTGACGTCGAGATCTGCGAGGAACTTAGCGCCGAATCTTTGACCCGAGGGCCACGACACGAGGTCGGACCACGAGCCGAAGTAGTTGCCGCGAGCGTTCACCGACCAGTCGCCTTTGCGCCAACCAGCCGAAGCCACTACGCGATCTTTAGGCGCGAGATTCGCGATTTGCGATTTCCGTGCTTCGGTGATCACCGCAGGGTTGAAGCTGGTCACCTTGTTGCTGTTGAAGTTGTAGGCGAGCGACAGCGAAAGGTTGCCGCCCATCATCCCGGTCCTGTACGTCGTGATCGCATCGATACCTTGGGTGCGGACGTCGAAGCCATTGGTGAAGTAGTTCACGACACCGTTGAGACCGACCGTCGAGAGCGACGGCAAGCTCGCGATGTTCGCGGCGCTGACGGTGAAGCTCTGCGAGATGCCGATTCGATCTTTGACCTTGATCGAGTAGCCGTCGACCGTGATCGACAAATTATCCGCCGGCTTGAGAACGAAGCCGAGGCCGACGTTGAACGACTTCTCTGGGTTCAAAGAGGTCGCGCCGTAGAATTTCGCGATCTCGCTCGTCACCGGATAGGTGCCGGTTTGAACCGCGTTGCCACCTTGGAAGTTCGTCGTAACGATCTGCGTATTATTTTGACCGGGCGACGGACCGTGGAATCCGGTACCGACGGTTGCCCGCAACGACAAAGTGTCGGTCGCTTTGTAGAGCGCATTGAGTTTCCCGACCACGGTCGAGCCGAAGGTCGAGTAGTCCTCGAATCGCACGGCGACACCGACCCCGAGTTTGTCGGTGAAGTCGGTTTCGGCGCCGGTGTAGAGGCCGTAGTTACTCTGCGAAACCTTGCCGGCGAAGTTCGGGCTCACGCCACCGTAACCGCTCGCTGCAGGGCTCTGCGTGACGACGCTGCCGATGGTGTACACGCCCGGACGCACCAGGTTGTAGAGCTGCTGTCGCGCATAGGGGCCCGCGCCATACGACTGCAGGTCACCGACGGTCTTCTCGTATTCCTCTTTTCGATACTCGGCACCGAAGGACAGCGTCACGGGACTCGCAAGTCCTGCGGCCACGGGATACGTGAAGTCGGCATTGAGTATTTGCTCTTTTTGGATGAGCTTGCCGAAGTTGAAGCTCGTCTGCGATTGCGGGCCATACGACGGACTGAGCGATTGGTTCATGCCGAGAGTCAAAGAATTTCGGGCGACGTTAGCTGAAACGTCGTAGGTCATGCCGCTCGAAAGTTCGCCTTTGAAGCCGCCCGAAACGAACGCTTGGTCGACCGTGCCCAAAAAGCGCGGGGTGAAACCGCCCGGATATAGGCTCGCGAAACTGAAGGTGTTCGTGTCGTTTACGAAACCGCCCGCCGGGCAGGTCGCATTGCCGGTCGGGCATGGCGTGAGATAGATCGGGTTGAAGGCACTATTGCGCGAGTTGGACAAAGTGACCGGAGTGCCAGAGCCGTTGTTCGCTTGCAGCCCGGTGACGGTGATCGGCGGTCGGTAGTTGAAGCTTTGATCCGCGTCGCTGTTCGCGAAATTCGCGGTCAGGTAGAGACGACTTTGATCGCCGACGTCGAGACCGGCGTTGAGGAACGCCTTCCAACCCTTGGAGGGTGACGAGCCCCAAATCTGCGCCGGGCCGCCCGGTGCGTTCGGGATGCTGTTCGCGAGCGTCGGGTTGAGCCGCACTATTTCCGCAGCAGCCGGACGAGTTGCGCCACGGCTCGTGCCTTCGCCGTCGAACCACTCACCGGCGACCATGACGAATCCGTTGCCGTCGAGTTTGGCGCCCCACTTCGCAGAGATTTGTTTGGTCGTGCCATCACCTTCGCCGGTCTGGCCGTAGATGACCTGCCCTTCGAAGCCCGCGTCTTTGCGGATTTGATAGTTGAGGACACCGCCGATGGCATCGGAGCCATATTGCGCAGTGGCGCCATCCCTAAGAATTTGCAGGTTTTCGATGGCGATGGCGGGTATGTTGCCGATGTCCGAAGATTGAGCTCCGAACGAGAGCGCGGAGTCGGCACCTACGAATACTTGGACTAGGGCGGAGCGGTTATAGCGCTTGCCGTTGATCATCACGAGCACTTGGTCCGCACCCAACCCGCGCAGTGAGGGTGCGCGCACGAAGGTCGAGGCGTCGGCGATCGTCGCTTGCGAGACGTAGAAAGAGGGGACGACGTTTCGGATCGCCTCGAGGAGGTTAATTGCCGGTTGTTCCACCAAATCGGAACCGCCGATCACGTCGATGGGCGAGGCCGAGTCGGTCACCGATCGATTGATGCGACGGCTACCGATGATGACGACGGGCATTTCGTCGGTACCTTCGGCCGAACTTTTGCCCGCTGACGAAGCGGCTTGTTGGCCGAAAGCAACGGACGAAGCGAGCGCCGTTACGGCAAAGGCCGCGAGCGCACTCGCCGCCGACGATCGACTCTTAGACATACGATTATCCACGGAAAACCTCCAAATGTTTAACCCGCGAGTGATTGGCGCCGGCCTTCGACACGATCCTTTGTCCGTACGCCGAGTGGTCTCGACCCGACGATAACTGAGCCGATGCGGATAAGGCAAAAAATTTTTATTGGCCAGAATTGAACTATTTTGGTGCGTAAGGCGCGGCCTTAGCGACCGATCTCGACCAAGGCCGCAGCGAGCTCCGCTCGGCTCATCGAAGCAAGTGGCAGGGTCAACAGGCGCTGCATTTGTGCGGCGATCGCCTGACGCGTGACCTCAAACGCGCTACGTTTTGCGCCATCGTCTCCGAGGGTGTTCGACGGATCCGGATATCCCCAATGAATTTTGAGCGGCGGACGAGCCGCGGGACCGATGAACACCGGGCATACCTCGGCGGCCGCACTATCACAGACGGTTATGACGATGGAAACGGGAGGCGCCTCGGACCCGGCGAACTCGTCCCAACTTTTGCTCCGCAAGTTCGAAGTGTCCACGCCCGCATCGCGCAGTACATCCAAAGCAATAGGATTGACTCGACCACTCGGTGCACTGCCGGCGCTATGTGCACAGACATCTTGGCCCATTCTTTTCGCTAGATGATTCAGCATGCTCTCGGCGAGAATGCTGCGGGCGGAGTTGTGCGTGCAGAGAATGAGAACGTGGGTGGTCATCGGGGTCCGTCCGTGCCGAAAACACCCGCACAGGATACAGAATGGGTATATGAGAGAGACCACCCGCGAAGCGTTGGTGTTCCTCGGTACCGGGATCATCGTAATTCTGATCGCGGCGGGGCCGAAGATCTTTTGGTTGTTGCGCGCCAAGGGCTGGCTGAACGCGCCTTAGTGCATCACGGCTCGAGGTAGGCGTAGCCGTTCAATTCCCCCTCGTAAAAACGCTTCAACGTTTGACTTTCTGCAACGGTCATCCGACCGTCCCGGATGGCGCGTTCGCAGTCGCGTGCCAGCGCGGGATAAAGTTCCGCTACGTCGTACTCCATATATTCGAGAACCCGGTTGGCCGTGTCGCCCATCACAACCTCGCCGATCGACCACTGACCATCTTCGTCCAAGCGGATGTGTACGACGTGGGTGTCGCCGAAAAGATTGTGCAGATCACCCAATGTTTCTTGATACGCACCGACGAGAAACGCGGCGAGGTAGTAGTCTTCACCTTCTTTGATGTCGTGTAACTCGATCGTTCGTTTGACCTCTCGATCGCTAACGAAGCGATCGATTTTGCCGTCCGAATCGCAGGTGATATCGGCGAGCACGGCGCGCCGAGTCGGCCGCTCGTCCAACCGATGAATCGGCATCAGCGGGAATAGTTGGTCGATCGCCCAACTATCGGGTAACGACTGAAACACCGACATGTTGCAAAAGTAGATGTCGGAGAGAATGTTCTCGATATCTTCGAGTTCTTCGGGCACCTGGCCATTCTTGCGACAATAGTCGCGAATCTTCGCGCAGGTCGCCCAATACAGTCTTTCGGCCAAGCCCCGAAACTCGAGCGACAGCAACCCGAGATTGAACATCTGCAGACAGTGCTCACGCGCCGTGAGCGCGTCGTGCCAGCAATCGACTAGTCGTCGCTCGTTCACCTCGCGGTATGCGCCGAGTAAATCTCGAACCGGTTGCGGCAAAGGACGACCAGCGTCATCTTCGTCTTCGCGTCCGGTCACGTGAAATTTGTCGAGTGCCGAAGACCCTAAGACGTCAAAAATCAGCACGCTGTGGTGCGCAGCGATCGCCCGACCCGACTCGCTCACGATCATCGGATGCGCGATACCACGGGACGTGCACACGCTCGCGATACGATAGACGACGTCGTTCGCATACTCTTCGAGCGTGTAGTTCATCGACGATGCAAAATTGGTTCGCGAGCCGTCGTAATCGACACCCAAGCCGCCACCGACGTCGATGTATTGCACGCCGGCGCCGAGTAATTTGAGTTCCGCGTAGACGTGAGCGAGCTCGTTGATCGCTTCTTTGATGCGACGAATGTCTTGCAGTTGGCTGCCGGGGTGGCAGTGCACGAGTTGCAGGCAATCGAGCATGCCTTGCGCCCGTAAAACCTCGACGACCTCCAAAATCTCGGTGATGAATAGACCGAACTTCGATTTCTCGCCGGCGGAGTCACGCCAGCGTCCCGAGCCTTCGGTCGCCAGTTTCACGCGTACGCCGATCTTCGGGCGGACGTCGAGTCGTTGCGCATGTTTCAATATAAGCGCGAGCTCGCCGAAATTTTCGACGACCGGAATGATGCATCGCCCGAGTTTGGTGGCGAGCATTGCGGTCTCGATGTAACTGTCATCCTTGAAGCCGTTGCAGACGATCAAGCGATCGGGAGAGTTCTCACTCATAGCCATGACGGCGAGTAGTTCCGGCTTGCTGCCAGCTTCGAGCCCGAAGCCGAACTCGCTGCCGTAACGGAAAACTTCTTCGACGACGAGTCGCTGTTGATTGACCTTGATGGGATAAACCGCAGCATATCGATTTTGGTATTCGTTTTCGGCGATCGCCCGTACGAAGGCGTCGTTCAGCTGACGGAGGCGATGCGCGAGGACGCCGGGAAAGCGCACGACCACGGGCGCAGTCAAATCGCGGGCCTTGAGGCCTTGGACGACGTCGTACAAATCGATCGACCGCTCGGGGTCTTGCTCCGGACGAACGACGACGTGGCCTAAATCGTTGACGCCGAAATAGCCTTGTCCCCACGCATCGACGTGATAGAGCGCGCGTGAGTCGGCGACACTCCACGCGCCTCTGGTGCGCGCGACGGTGTCGGGACTGCCGGTCGAGTTCTTCTCGTGTTTCATCGAAGCGGGAGGATAACAACTGTCGTCGGTGTTTCTCCATTCGCCGGGTGTTTAATGGTTCTATTTAATAAAACGGAAATAAAAGATGTTTGAATTGGAAGAATAGAAAAACGTTCTTTATCGTTCACTCCCATGAACATGAACTTATTTTCCAGTCTGGCAAATCCCGCTATCTTGCTGTTCTTCTTCGGCATCTTCGCGGGCTCCATCCGTTCCAATCTGAAAATTCCGGAAACGATCGCGAAATTCTGTTCGCTCTACCTGTTGCTGGTCGTCGGCTTCAAAGGCGGCGTCAATTTGGCCGCGAACGGCTTCACCGCCGAAATGGGTTGGGCGTTACTCGCCGCCGCGCTACTTGCGCTTGCGGTGCCCGCCTGGTCGTTTCTCGTGCTGCGACGCAAACTGAGTCCATTCGACGCGGCGGCGATCGCTGCGACTTATGGGTCGGTGAGTGCCGTCACCTTCATCACCGCAGCCGGCTACGCAGAGCAGCAAAATCTCGGCGCGGGCGGTTATATGGCAGTCGCGCTCGTGTTGATGGAGTCGCCGGCCATCATCATGGCGGTGCTGCTCGCGAATTTGGTCCGCGCGCGAGCATCGATCGGTGCCGCCGCGGCGACGCCGACCATCGGGGGCAAACCTGGTGGTGCGCCGATCACTTTGCGCAGCATCCTGCACGAGGCGTTTACGGACGGGGCGCATCTGCTGCTGCTCGGTGGCGTATTGATCGGTTTCCTCACTGGGGCGGCCGGCAAAAAAATGATGTTGCCGTTCACCGATCTGCAGAACGGGATACTCGCGTTCTTCTTGCTCGACATGGGCTTGATGGTCGCGACCCGACTCAAAGATCTGCGCGATAGCAGCTTGTTCCTCGGCTTGTTCAGCATTGTGATGCCGCTCTTCAACGCTACCGCTGCCGCGGTGCTCGCCAAATGGTTCGGCTTGTCGCTCGGCGATGCTTTCTTGCTGACCGTACTTGCCGCGTCAGCGTCCTACATCGTGGTGCCGGCGGTCGTGCGCTACGCGATTCCCGAGGCGAACCCGAGCTTGTACTTCACGATGTCGCTGGCGATGACCTTTCCGTTTAACATCTTGATCGGCATCCCGCTGTACCATCAGACGCTCGAACGGTTTTGGAACTAATTGACGATGCGACGCCGCCTGCCGTATGTCAGCCTGCTGATCGACGATTACGATCTAGCCATCGACTACTTCACCAGCGTGCTCGGGTTCGTGGTGCTCGAGGACGAACGACTGAGCGAGCACAAGCGCTGGGTGGTGGTGGCGCCGTCGGCCGAGGGCGGCGCTTTCTTGCTCGCCAAAGCGAGCACGCCGGAACAGCGAGCGATGATCGGCAAACAGGGCGGCGGTCGGGTTTGGTTGTTTTTGCACACCGACGACTTCGACCGCGACTACGCGCACTTGCGAGCGCACGGCGTTCGACTCGAGGAGGACCCGCGCACCGAGTCGTACGGCAAGGTCGTGGTATTCGCCGATCGTTGGGGTAATCGTTGGGATTTGATTGAACGGCGAGTTTAAGCAGCCGTCGGCTCGCATCGAACGCGATTACCTCGCGACCACTAGCGGCCAACTTCATTTCCGTAAATCCGGGCGGGATGGCTCACGACCACCGCTCGTGATGCTGCACCAAGTACCGAATTCCGGGCAGATCTTCGAGCCCGTGATGTCGGCGCTCGCAGAAGATCGGATGGTGCTCGCGATCGACACGCCGGGCTACGGCATGTCTGACCCCATTGCGGACCCCCAAACTATCGAAGGCTACGCTGAGGTGATTGGCCATGCGTTACGCGAACGGATCACCGTACCGGTCGACATCGTCGGCTATCACACCGGTGCAGCGATCGCTGCAGTACTTGCATCCGGTGATCTCTTGCGCGTGCGTCGTACAGCACTCGTCGCAGTGCCCGTGTTGACCGATACGGAACGCAAAGAATTCGCCGCTTTACCACCCATTCCGTTCGACGAGGCTGGCGATTGGGCGCGAGAGGAATGGCGCCGATCTTGGTACTGGCGCGGACCCGGGCAGACGCTTGACGACGTTTTAAAGTCGTTCGGCGAAAAAATGCGACCGAGCGCGCGCCAGCAGGGTGCCCGTGCGATCGTCGCGTTTGAAATGGCGGAAGCCCTGCGTGCGCTGCGCCAACCGCTATTGATCGTGCGACCAAAAGACGACCTTTGGGAAGCAACGGCCCGAGCGATCGCGTTACGTCCGGATGCAAAATGCATCACGTTGCCGAATTTCGGTCACGGCCTGTGGTCTGCAGCAGCCGAACCGATGGTGAAAATTTTGAGAGAATTCTTCGATGCGCCCTGAGCTATCATCGTCCGGATGAAAATAGCCAAAGTTTCTGCGATCGTCCTCGGCTTTTCGGTGCTCGCCGGCGGCTACTGGTATTCGACGCTCGACCGGGAAACGCGCGGGCTTCTGGCCGCGATGCCGACGAATTCCGACGTACTCAGTTGGAATCAAGCGCAGCGTGAGGCGGCGTTTCGCGCCATGGACCGCATGCCGATTTTGGCGCACGCCGCCGTGATCACCGCGTCGCCGCAGCCTTTACCTTTGCCAGCGGGCGAACCACTCGAGATCCCGGGAATCGACGAATACATGACGCGGCAAAACACCGCCGGTCTCGTAATCGTGCAGGACGGCAAGATCCGACTCGAGCGCTATGGGCTCGGCTTCGACGCCGATGGTCGTTGGACGAGTTTTTCGGTGGCGAAATCTTTTACCTCGACGCTCGTCGGCGCGGCGATCCAAGACGGTTACATCTCGAGCCTCGAAGACAAAGTGAGTCGCTACATTCCCGACCTGCGCGGCTCGGCCTACGACGACGTGACGATTCGGCAGTTGTTGACGATGAGTTCGGGTGTTCGTTGGAATGAAGATTACGAGGACCCCAACGCAGACGTCGCGAAATTCAACAATGCGAAACCCGATGCGGGAGTCGACGCTACCGTCAGCTACATGCGCAAACTTCCACGCGCTCATCCGCCTGGCGAGGTTTGGCATTACGACACCGGTGAAACCAATCTGATCGGCGTGTTGGTATCGTCGGCGACCAAAAAATCTTTGGCGAGCTATCTCGAGGAGCGCATTTGGCATCCTGCCGGTATGGCATCGACGGCCACGTGGCTACAGGGTAAGACCGGTCACGAAATCGCCGGCTGTTGTCTGCAGGCCGCGACGCGTGATTACGCGCGACTCGGGATGTTCGTGCTCGCCAACGGCA
>Ga0214917_10005828_pt1 | contig 13017 bp, 11 predicted proteins | sample LL_1208_BB_MetaG_FD_177983 | JGI IMG/M metagenome (GOLD analysis project Ga0214917, IMG submission 177983) | Freshwater microbial communities from Lake Lanier, Atlanta, Georgia, United States - LL_1208_BB | ecosystem: Environmental > Aquatic > Freshwater > Lake | place: USA: Georgia | collected... | reverse complement strand
TCTCGATACCACTGAATAGTTTCTCTAAGACCATCTTCAAACTTAACCTTAGGTTCATACCCCAATTCCCGATTGATCTTTGTCCAATCAACGCTGTATCGAAGGTCGTGACCTTTTCTATCTTCCACATACTCAATGGATGACTCATCTGCACCCATAGCTTCAAGAATTAAACTTGTAATTTCATTATTTGTTAATTCACGTCCACCGCCGATGTTGTAAACCTCGCCGGAACGCCCATTCATTAATACGGAATGAATACCCCGACAGTGATCATCTACGTGTAACCAGTCCCGAACATTCTCTCCGGTCCCATAGACCGGAACTTTCTTACCTTCAATTAAGTTTGTAATGAATAAGGGGATCAGCTTCTCCGGAAAATGGTGCGTTCCATAATTGTTGCTACAACGTGTAATAACTACATCCATGCCGTGTGTTCTATTGTATGAACGCGCAAGTAACTCACCACTTGCCTTGCTTGCTGAATAAGGGGAGTTAGGCTGAAGTGGCCAATCCTCAGTCCAAGAACCGGATTCGATAGAACCATAAACTTCATCAGTTGAAACTTGTAAGAATCGAATTACTCTTCCTGATGCTTTAATTGCGTCTAACAAAACTTGTACACCTACAATATTGGTCTGAACAAAATCTGACGCTCCAGTGATTGAGCGATCCACGTGGGACTCGGCAGCAAAGTTAACAACTGCATCAACTTCCACAAGCAATTCGGAAACAGCTTCGGGGTCGCAAATATCTCCCTCTATAAACTCGTAGTTTAATAAGTCCGCTGCTGAATCGAGATTTGCCTTAACTCCAGCATATGTCAATTTGTCCAAAACTCTAATGCTTGATATCCCGGGCAGATCACCTTTGGCAATCATTCGCACAAAGTTTGAGCCAATAAAGCCAGCGGCACCCGTAATAAGTAACTTCAATTGACCACCCCTATCGCGTCCTGTTTCCAACCATACCGTCTAGAATTGGACAATGAAGGGAATAGTCCTCGCAGGTGGTACAGGCTCACGTCTTTGGCCAATTACCCGGTCTATAAGTAAGCAGCTTCTGCCCGTTTATGACAAACCGATGATTTATTACCCAATTGCGACCTTAATGCTCGCGGGAATTCGAGAAATTCTAATTATCACTACTCCTCATGATCAGGATCAATTCAAATATCTACTTGGTGACGGCTCAGAGTTAGGTGTTTCATTTCAATATGCAATTCAGCCTGAACCAAAGGGTCTAGCCCAAGCTTTCATTATTGGAGAGGAATTCCTAACCGGGGATTCGTGTCTAATGATTCTCGGAGACAATATCTTCCATGGTGCCGGATTGGGTCGCGACATAACCCGAGTTCTACCAAGTTCTGGAGCACATATTTTTACATATGAAGTTTCAAATCCATCAGATTACGGAATTCTAGAGGTGAATTCCGACGGTTTGGCGATTTCAATCACCGAGAAGCCAATTGAATTTATTTCTAATTTAGCTGTTACTGGAGTTTACTTTTTCGATAGCCAAGTTTCGGAAATTGCTAAGAATGTAAAACCGAGTAAGCGTGGAGAATTAGAAATAACATCAGTGATTGATTACTATCTAAAAATTCGCAACTTAACCTTCACACGGCTTTCGAGAGGCTCGGCTTGGCTAGATACTGGAAATGCAAATTCACTAAGCGATGCAATTTCATATGTCCGAATTATTGAGGAAAGAACCGGGCTGAAAATTGGTTGCATCGAAGAAATTGCTTGGCGAAATGAGTGGATAAATAATGATCAACTCCAATCGCTCGTGAAGAAATTCGGCCCGAAGAATAGTTATGGAAAATATTTGGAAAATTTGGTTTGACTATGAAAGTTAGTCTTGTGGGAAGTTCAGGATTTTTTGGAACGGTTTTTGCTAGAGGTTGGAAATCAAATGGTCTGGATTTATCAGAATTTAATAGAAACCACATGCCTTGGGAGCAAAATGGTGCACTCACGAGAGAATTTCGTTCATCTGAACACATAATTTGGGCAGCGACATCTCTAAATCCGATCTTAGCCGAATCCAAACCGGATCTTGTAGAAAAAGAATTAATGGAATGGGAAAGCATGTTGAATCAGCTATCAGATAGTCCTGAACTGAAATCTTTTATTTTCCTGAGCTCGGGTGGTTGCGTATACACGGACAATGATGGTCCTTTTGATGAAAATATGAATGCAGATGGAATAAATAAGTATGGTGAAATGAAAGCCAATCAAGAAAAATCGCTGCTATGTGCGATCCCTTCGAGTACCGTGCTACGTTTTTCAAATCTATACGGAATTGGACAACCACACGGCCGCGGCCAAGGAGTTATTGCTGAATGGGCACATGCTATCTCTTCTGGAATGCCATTAAATATTTATGGAGACATCGAAGCGTCGAGAGATTTCCTTCATATTAGAGATGCAGTACGAGCAGTTGAAAATTTACTTGTTAGGCCTGCGGGGGGGATTTATAACGTAGGTTCAGGCACTTCTGCTTCACTTGGAGAGATCCTCGCCCTGTTCAAAAAGTATGCCAAAAAGCCATTTAATGTAGATCATAAGCCTGGCCGTAGCTTTGATAGAAAGCACTACAAACTATCAATCGAAAAGTTTCAAAATAGAACTTCGTGGTCTCCTTCTGTGACGTTAGTTGAAGGGATTTCTGAAATTCTTAGGCAGGTCACTACAAATTGACCAATCAACCAACTGTCGCTGTTCTCCTCGCAGTTTTTGACCCAAATGATTCACTCATTTCGCAGCTAATAAGTATTAAACAGCAAATAGGGGTAACAGTTATACTTTATATTGGAGATGATGGATCAAGCTCGGATACCAAGGCAAAATATGAGCATTATTTTCCTGAATTTTTCAAATACTTTACATTTGATAGAGTCGGACCAGGACAAAATTTCCTTAATCTTATTTCTTACACCCAAAATGAAGATTATTTTGCATTTTGCGATCAAGATGATATCTGGCTAGAGGACAAGCTAATCAAGCATATTTCGGCGCTTGTGCAGGAAAGTGGAGTTGTGGCGGGGACGCATTCTAATTCGGCTGTTTTACGTGGTGAGAAAATTTCGCTTAAGAAATCTCGTTGTAATAAACATTATTTATCTCAACTTCTCTCTGAGAACTGTGTTCAAGGTTGTACGCTAGTGATAAACCGAGAAGCGCGTAACTTAATTCGTTCTGAAAACAATCAATCAGTAATTTGGCACGATTGGTGGATAGGTTTAGTCATTTCAAGTATCGGCAAATTAATCTATGTATCGGGAACTGACACCCTCTATCGAATACATGCGGAAAATGCAATCGGACTTCCAAATTTTATAGAGCGATTAAAGATTTCTTTAAAAAGAAAATCAGGAACTCTCACAAATCAACATAAACTTCTTTTAAATTCCTATGCTCGGCATATGAGAAAAAATGATTTGAATGCAATTCAAGATTGGCTTAATGCCTGGGATAGAGGTTTTTTCGGTCGATTGGAGTCGGCAATAATGGATCAAAGAAGACGGAAATACTTAATTGACGATATACTTCGTAGACTTAGTGGAGTTTTGAAAAAACCCTAATCATTTGAAATCTCGGACAAGCCAAGGTATTCAAGAATGCTACTTTCAATCTGTTTTTCAACCATAACTCTGGATGCAAGCCCCATCTCTTTTAGGGATTCATCTGATGTAATGGATCGATCAAGCAATGAAATAATACTCTCTGCAGATTTTTCAACATCTTCAAGTTTGATCAGTACGCCATTTTGTAAATCAGTGATTTGTTCCTCCATGCCAGAACAATTATTTCTCAAGACAATTTGACCTTTTGCCATTGATTCAGAAACAAATAAAGGAAGTGCCTCATATTCAGATACACAAATAACGGCATTACAATTTGAAACTATCTCTTCTGCATCAATCTTATTCATTGGGGGATAAATTGTGACGAATTCCTTCATAGACCGTGCGGAGTCTGCTATGAATTTCCCGTAGGCCGTCTTTTCGTCAATTCCAACCAAGGAAAGGTGAATTTTCCGGAATCGCACTGGATCGCTTTGAATTCGGTTGTAAATAATTGAAACTAAAATTAATGCAAATTGTTGATTTTTCCTGAAGTCATGAGTACTTCCGGTTAGATGAATCCTCAACGAGTCAGAAAAGTCCACTTCAGGGCCTAAGTAATCATCAATTGGATATGGTCGGGTTTCTACTTGCAAGCTTTGAGTAACTAAACGCAAAGATTCGGCGGTACCGATTGAAGGCGCAACTATTTTTATCATGCGTGCATCAAGAGATTTTCCTAACTTCTCTAAAATATCCTTACTCAAATGTTTAAGTGGACGATCCTCGTGAACCAAAAATATCGGTGCGTACTCAGTCACTGCGGAAGATTTTAGAATTTTGTGAACTAGAGCTTCTGGCTGAGCTAATCCATTTACAATGACCAAGTCTGAGGCATTGATATTTGGAGTTTGATGTTTTTCGATTCTGATTAACGCTATGCCGGAATTCTTTAATTCGTCTGCGAGTTTTTGTTCAATTTTTCCGTAACTGTATACTTCAACTTTATCCAGGTTTAAAGATAACAATTTCGAGTTTATTCCTCGGGCAACGCGAAATGCAATTAAAGGTGAGCCAGAAAAATCTAGCTGGTGAACAAAGATTAGGGCTCTCTTCACTTCACGCCCACTTCTAGAAGTAGAAATTTCCACTGAATTCTGAAAAGTATTTCTAAAATATCTCAGTGTTCGACCAAAGGTGGATCTTAACCCACTAGTCCGCAATTGGTTGATCCCAAACTTTATTAATTCGCTTATATCAGGTTTCAATGAAGTTTTTTCTAAATTATCAAATCTACTTATTTCGTCGCTTGATGTAGAAAGAATTTCTGTTCTATTAAGTTCAAGTAGATTCACCAAGGGAGATATAGAAGTTTCCCAGGTTAGCTCCGATTGTAAAACCTGAAAATTCTTTTTAGCATTAATCAAATTAGTTCGATCTATGATGAAATCCCGAAGCATTAAGGCAAGTTCATCAGGATTTGTTGAGTCAAAAATCCAACCGCACTTATTATTCACTATTCGAGTTGAAAGAGGATCGTTGGAATTTGTGAGTAGCGGTACGGCAAATTCAATAAAATCTAAATATCTAGTTCGCCATGCAAGCGTATTTTCGTATCCTTTTGATGTCAAACAAATCACGACATCGGTATCATCAAAAGCCTTATGTCTTTCGCTATATGATAGCCATGGTGAAAAAGACACACGATCATTTCGTTTTAGATTATTGATTTGTTTTTTTGAGTGATTTTTAAAATTCTGATCTTCGACAAAAGGGTTTTCTGCCCCAATAACCTTCACTTGATAATCGAAATTACTTTTGTCAGAAATGAGTGAATCAAGCCTTGATAAAACTTCTGCAAATTTGTTAGTGTCAAACCAAGGATAAAAGCCGCCATACCAGAGAATAGACAAGGGGGGAAATACTTGCGCCTTATCTTGAACTAAATTCTCAACGACTTTCTTTGGAGTCGGAAAATACCCAAAGGGTACTACTACAATCCTCACTTGACCGTAATTAGATGGGGTTAAGTGGCCCGTCGCAGAAAAAATTCCCAAATAATAAGCTTGCTGCTCTTGCGAGGCGCACAGGACAATATCCGCGCATACCACCGCATTTAACCAATATGGACTCATTGAAATAAAATTTGTCTCTTCACTTTGCATTTTGTCGTGGAATTGTCTGGAGGCAACTTCAACATGAATAGGGACATACGCATCTGCAATCAATATTGTTAATGAATCCCTATTCTCAATGCACAAGTTAGAAAGATGTGGGGCTCCGGCTGGGTAAATGACAACTGAAGCTTTCTTCATTTCAGTAATTAATTCTGACGTTGATTGATATGGAATGATTTTAAGAAATTCGTTTATTTGAATCTCTGAAGCGAGATAAGAGTTCGGGATTAACAATCGGACTTGGTAAAACTTTGAGGAAAGAGTATTTGCGAGACCCCACGTACGAAGACCCCCTCCCTCGACGATTTGGTCTCCATCAAACGGCACATTTCCAAGGCCGATAATTAAGATTTTATGCTTAATCACTTTAGTAATGAGCCCAGAGACATGTCTGGATTGTATCCTTATTGGTAGGATTATTTTAGTAAATAATTGGTCAAAAAAGTGATGACCAGCGTAAACATAATGTTTAATTAATACATGTACAAGGCTACTAAAAGAAAAAATGGGATGTATTTTGAGGCCGGCATAGTTCTTTGTGGTTTAATTTTGACAATCTTGGCGCCCCGATGGTGGCTTGTTGACGCCGGATCTGATGATTTGCTTTACGTGCGTCAAGCACTTTCCTTCAGAGCAGGAAATTGGCTCGGCAACTTTGCTGATGGAGGCGGTCTGAAGTTACCCGGATTTCCATTTTTTTTGGCCTTGTTCTCTCTTACACGGCTCCCATACTATTTAGGTGTATTTTCTATTCAAGTTGGTGGCGCCTTTCTTATTCGCAATTATTTTAAAAAATGTTTTGAAGGAAATTATCATAAAATAGTCTTCACTTTCTGTGTTTTGACGCCGGCTATGTTTGGTGCAAATAACTCACGATTACTTCGCGAGGGGTTTTACTCAGCATTATTAGTATTGTTGTTGGGCATTACATTACACATCTTTCTCCAAATAAAGAATAGTCCTGATTTAAATCTGAATAACTTTACTTTATCGTTAATTTCGTTCGCGATAGTTTCTACATGGATTGCTTATACACGCGAAGAGACATTGGTATTTATTCTGTTTGATTTACTCTTGATTGCATCAGCTATTCTGATAGCTTCATGGAATCGCAAGGGTCTAATATTTGCGGTAAAGGCTATGATTCTTTGTTTAGCGTTCTTTAGCATCACCAACTTCGCAATAAAAAATATAAACGAAAAATACTACAAAACTCCGACTGCCAGTTTTATGCAATCCGGCCCATTAGTGGAATTAATAGACCAATGGTCACGAGTCAAACCATTGCCTAAGAATCCGAGAATCTTGGTCAGCGTCAAGCAGCGTAATCAAGTTTATTCCCAAGTACCTAGTGTTGGAGCAAAGAAGGAAACTTTGGAAAACTATCTCGGTTGGTATGCAAATGCATCCTGCGCTCAGGCTTCAGTGTGTGACGAAATAGGTTCGAGTTGGATTTTTTGGGGTATTTTTTACAGTCTTACTGTAGGTGAAGGTCGCTCAAATCCTGGGGACTTTAATCAAGAAGTAAATTTGATGACCAAGGAAATCAGGACTTTTTGCGAGCGAGATCCAAGTAATTGCGATTCTTCATTTCGCATTCCAACTATCGGGAGTCCCCGAAATATTTTCCCTATTCTATCCACTATCCCTATTGAATTAATTAATTCTTTATCACAGGTGGGAAATGGTGATCCCATTCCAGCTAGTTCAGGGAATATTAGTAACGCACAAATTTTTAATGATTTAATACCTATCGGCGGCCCTCCTTTAAATTGGTCAGTTGAGCCTATCGGCCATGGAACAACTTCGAACTTAGCATGGTTAATTTGCATTATCCTTGTACTTTGTAATTTAAAAACTACAATTTTACAATCAAATAAAGTTAAACCGATCGATGAATTGTTAGCCCCATTAACTTTTGTGATTCTCATTCTTTTATTTAGGTTATTCGTCACTAGCATTATGGAAGTTGTAATGGGGAATGTTAGTCATACAAATTATTCACTTCCGGGAAATGTTCTTGCTTGGATTTTTCTCTCGCAAGTTCCGCTTTTACATTCGCTAATGAAACATTTGCGAAGTAATGTAGATCTCCGTAGTCACGAAATCAAAGGGAAATGAGATTCAATCAGATCCATAATATGACTGAGTTAAAACTCTGGCAGTGTTTATTCCACTTAGGGTCTCAGATAGACGTCTAATTCTTTGCACAGATTTTTAATTAATATGATTTGATGAATCACATTAATCGATTACATCACATCACTAAATTTTTTTGATACTGATAGATTTTCTGAACTCTTTGATAGGACAATTAAATACCTTGAAATGGGGACGATAGCTCACGACAATAAAATTTAACAAGAATGCTTGTCATTATATTTATTTTTGAATCATAAAACTTATGATAATCTCTTCGAGGAGATTGAACATTAAAATTTATAGCCTGCCTTCACAGCGTCGTTGTAAAACATCTTAACGGTATCCAAAGAATACAAATCTAAGTCATATTCGAGAAGATCTAATTTTGCCAAAATATCATTTGTTGCTGTGATGATGTGACATCCGACTTGATCTGCTTGTATAACATTTAGAAGTTCTCGTGGGCTAGCCCAAATAATCTCCGCATTTGAATTTATCGATAAAATTTCCAAAGTCCGCTTGATAACAGGTATAGGATCTCGACCTGTATCTGCAATTCTACCAGCAAAAATTGAAACAAAACTATTAACTTTTGGATTCAAAACTTCAGTTATAGCTTCAACCTGGTTGATTGTCATTATCGCCGTGATGTTTACTTTTATCCCAAGCTCAGTCAAGTGTCGAATAAGAGGAGCAGTGGATTGGGCTCTTGTATTTGTAATAGGAATTTTTACATAAACATTCTCGCCCCAAGAAGAAATTTTTTCAGCTTGAATTCTCATTTCTTCTAAATCGTCGCTGAATACTTCGAATGAAATCGGTTTGTCGGGCACCTCACTAAGAATCTGATGTGCGAATCGCACGTAATCGGTTACACCTGCTTTGTTCATCAAAGTTGGATTTGTAGTCAATCCGGCGATATGTTTCTTAGAGGCCATATCTATCATCGCCTGCAGGTTCGCTCCGTCTGCAAACAACTTAACTCGCAAATTATCTTTTGCGCTTTTCATTTTCATTCCTTAGGACTAATTGTGCTGCCTCAAGGAGAGAGGATACTCTGATAAATGGATTCTCGGGTTGTTTTTCGGGGTATGAATAGTCAATAAAGTACGACTTGCACCCTGCAGTTTGACCCGCTTGAATATCTCTCCATCTGTCTCCAATTAATATACTATTGGATAGATCTATCTGGAGTTCTTCGACTGCTTTATAAATTAGCCCTGGAGCTGGTTTTCTACATCCGCACTTATCTGAATCGTCGTGAAAGCAGGAATAGAAGTGGTCTATTCTTACAACTGAACTTATGTATGAATGGATTGTATTTATGTCTTTCTCTTGCGCTTGGCCTCGAGCAACATCTGGCTGATTGGTTATTACGACTGGAATGTATCCACATCTTTTAAGTAACTGAATGGATTCGATTACACCATCAAGAATCTCTACCTCGGATAGAGACTTTGGCGGTTTTGGTACGCCATCTACAAGTTGAGATCTATTTATGACCCCATCTCTATCAAGAAAAGCGGCCTTGTATATATTTAAAGAACTCACCACTTTGTTGCGTTAGTTTTGAGTTTTGGGTGCGACACCATTAAGTGCCAAATTACTGTTTGGAATGACTCGGCGTGTGGAGTGACAGCGTCAGGACTTAAATTTGGAATAACAAGGCATGTATCAGAATTTAAAGCTGTATACCCACCATCGCGGCCAACAATACCTGTAATTTTTGCACCAACTTCTTTTGCAAGATCGATTGCTGCTATTAGGTTCGTGCTGACATTCTTTTCTTTATTTCCTCCGCCCACAGACAAAACAAAAATGCAATCTTTAGAATTAAAGTTACTTACTTTCAACCATCCAGAAAATACGGTTTCCCAGCCTTCATCATTAGTCCGAGCGGTAAGTTCCGAGACATTATCTGTTGGAGCATAAGTTTCAATACCAGCTAGTTTTCTGAAGTCATTCACGGCGTGACTTGCGTTGGCAGCACTGCCTCCAACCCCCAAGACAAACAATCTGCCTCCGGAGGACTTAACTTCAGCCAATAAGTCCACCATCTCTTCAATCTTTGAAGTATCGATTGCATTAATGATAGCTATAGATTCATAAAGGTGTTGTTTTATAAAATTCATAATGAAACCTTTCTTAGGTACTCAGAGAAATCTTCTATCCCCTGACGCGAGCCTATTTCATAAAATCTCTCAAATACCTCAAATCCGCGCAACTCCTCTGAATTTAGAAGTTGAAAATAGATTTCCGAAAGATCAAAAGAGAAAGATTCTTCAAAATCTTGAAAAGCTTCGGTTCGAAGATAAGTTAGACCATAATCTATGTGGCGCATTCTTGAATTTCTCATAATCTTGTCATAACTATGTATGCTTCCATTGGAGTACTCCACATTGCTTTGATCAAATTTATTTGTATTTTCATAAAGAGTCATTAAGCCTTTTTTCCCAGATAGTAAAAATTCACTCTCAATCTCTGAATAATTGATTGGTAGGTACGAATCACCGTAAATTACTGCAAATTTTTGTCCCAGCAAGGGAAGCGCTTTCTTTACCGCCCCTCCTGTACCAAGTTGAATTTCACCATCAAGTGAATATTGAATATCGACGCCCCAACGACTGCCATCACCCAAATAATTTCGAATGAGATTCGATTTATGGGAGAGACAAAGAACAAAGTGTGAGTACCCGGCGTTTACAAGTTTATTCATCTGCCATTCAATAAAAGGTCTCCCGTTGATTTCAATTAAGGATTTGGGCACCTCGGCCGTTAAACTTCCAAGTCTAGTTGCCAACCCACCAGCTAAAATCACAATAGGTAACATTAAGACAGTACAACCTTTGTTCCTTCGAAATCAAAGCTAAAACGTAGCTCACTTAAATTCTTTTCCTTCATTTTAGTTCTGAGGCGATCTCGATCGCTTGCATAAAACATTAAGAATCCACCGCCGCCTGCTCCAACGACTTTTCCGCCCAGTGCTCCATTCGCTCGACCAAGTTCATATAGGTCGTTTATGTGATTGTCAGAAATGCCCGAACCTCGTTGCATTTTTGTCAACCAATGTTCATGCATCAATGACCCAAATGTCTTTGTATCTCCGTCTAAAAGTGCATCTCGAGAACTTATTCCTAATTCTTTTATCTTGTGTAAGTTATCAATCATATCTACGTTTCCTGACTTAGATTTTTCATCTTGATCCCGCAGGATGTTACTAGCGCTCCTTGTAGTTCCCGTATAAAAAAGGAGTAAGTTATCTTCCAGATCAAACATAGTATCTGGGGATAACTTTAAAGGATTTACAGATACCTGACCATCTTTGTGAAAATCAAATGAAGAAATTCCACCAAAGGAAGCAATGTACTGGTCCTGTTTGCCGATAGGTTCTTGGAGAATATCTATTTCGATTTCACACGCTAATTTCGCCAATTCATCGGCGTGTATAGTCATTTTTCTGTGCGTGTACAGTGCTTTCAACAAAGCAGTTGTAAAACTTCCACTAGAACCTAATCCCGTCCCGGAGGGGATATCAGCAATCGTCGACACTTCAATTTGTGGGGTTTTAAGTCTTAAAGATTTTATGGACTCTCGCAAAATTGGATGTTGAATTTCTTCCACTTTGAAGACTTTTTCAATTGTCGAATACTTCAACACAATTCCCTCAGCAAAAGGTCTACTTACTGTCACATAGACATATTTATCAATCGCTGCCGCTAACAGAAAACCGCCAAATTGAGAGTAATACGATGGAAGGTCTGTTCCCCCGCCACCTAGTGAAATTCGTAAAGGGCTTCTCGTTAATATCACGCTTCAATCATTCCATGAACAAACACCTAAAGTGGAAATATGCAGTAAATTGGTAAGAGTTTTGTTACATTGAGGCATTCTCAATTAGAAATGGTGTTGTCATGAAGTCCTATGCCGTGATCGGCGGAGCCGGTTTTATCGGGAGTCATTTTGTTGACCGACTCGCGACTGGTCAAAATCAAATAAAGGTGATCGACAATTTTTGCTCTGGAACAATTCAACATGTCTCACACCACCTGGGGAAATCCTATTTTGACCTAATTGAAATGCCTGTAGAGGACACGGTGAGCTTAACCAAAGCTCTGACTGGCGTCGATACTGTCATTCACCTGGCCTCTAATCCTGACATAGCCGCGGCTATGAATAACCCAAGAATTGATTTTATTCAAGGTACTGCCCTTACTGAATCTGTTGTCGAGGCCGTCAGACTCTCAGGAGTAAAAAAGGTTTTGTATGCATCGGGAAGTGGTGTTTATGGTGAAGTTGCTTTTCGGCCAATTTCAGAATCCGATAAGTTGTTACCGGTTAGCCCCTATGGAGCAAGCAAATTAGCTGGGGAAGCTCTAATCTCTGCTTACGCATACATGTTTGATTTCCAAGCAGTTGCATTTCGGTTTGCAAATGTTGTTGGGCCACGACAGACACATGGTGTTGGCTACGATTTTATCAGACGTCTTTCATCAAATCCGAGTGAATTGAGATTTTTAGGTGATGGAACTCAGACAAAGTCATACATTCATGTCGATGATATTGTTCAGGGAGTGTTGCATCTAGAAGCTTTTTCAAAAGAATTTTTTGATGTTTACAATATTTCTACTGAAGACACTTTAACTGTGCGTCAAATTGCAGAGTGCGCTTTTGAAACCTTAAGCATTGAGTCTTCAACCGTAAATATTGTCTACGGAGCAACCGATCGTGGTTGGAAGGGCGATGTCCCGAAAATAATATTAAGTTCAGAGAAAATCAAAAAAACTGGTTGGAGTTCAAAAAGATCAAGCAAGGAAGCAATGATGGATGCACTTGGCGCAATGAAGGTCGAAATTTCCAGTCATTAGCACTTAAAGGCGATTAGCGACTACTCTTGAATTTAATATAAGATTTTTTCCTAAACAGCCTCTGCACCGAAGCCCTACCGCTTGGCCCTCGAACAAGGGTGGTCTCGCCAATTCTCTCTCGATACACGATTTGAATTTCCTTTATCTTCAATCCTGCCATTGCGGGCCAAAAAATTAAATCGATAGGAAACGCATAACCTTTGAAATCCCAATCAAACATTTGAATCACCTCGCGCTTATATGCCCTTTGACCTGAATGGAC
>Ga0214917_10005827_pt1 | contig 13024 bp, 13 predicted proteins | sample LL_1208_BB_MetaG_FD_177983 | JGI IMG/M metagenome (GOLD analysis project Ga0214917, IMG submission 177983) | Freshwater microbial communities from Lake Lanier, Atlanta, Georgia, United States - LL_1208_BB | ecosystem: Environmental > Aquatic > Freshwater > Lake | place: USA: Georgia | collected... | reverse complement strand
GCACCCGCTCGGCAGGGGGCGCAATGTGCACCAGATCGGTGCCGCGGTAGATGCCCACGCCACCCTTGCGGAACCGACCGGGCTGATCGATCAAGCCAGCCATCAGCAGGTCGTGGGCCTCGAGCAGGTGTTCCCGCTGGCTGGGGGTCCAACGGGGCAGGGCTTCGTAGGCGCTGATGGCGTTGCGCACCTCCTGAATGTCCCGCGGGGGGCCGATGACCGGTTTGCCGTCGACGATCGCGCTCACTTGCTCAACGGTGAGGCTGTTGCGCTCGATCGCCAGGGAGGCCTGGATGGTTTGGATCCGGTTCTCCCGTCGCAGCCGGGGTGACGGCGCTTCCGCTTCTTTGCTGCTCCAGCGACCCAGGGACTCGCAGATCCCCGCGACCTGTTGAAGCAGGGCCTGGCTCAGGGGCAGCGGTGGGGCGTAGGGGGGATCGGTCACTGGTTGGCGGGCAGTCCTGTGGTGTCCGCCGCGTGGTAGCTGCTGCGCACCAACGGCCCCGAGCGCACCATGGCAAACCCCAGCTCGCGGGCGATCTCCCCGAGCTGCTCGAACTCCTCGGGGGTCCAGTAGCGGGCCACGGGAATGTGGGCCAGGGAGGGCCGCAGGTATTGCCCCAGGGTGAGGCGCTGGCAGTCCACGGCCCGCAGGTCGCGCAGGGTGTCCACCACCTCTTCGAAGGTTTCCCCCAGCCCCAGCATCAGGCCGCTCTTGGTGGGGATGGCGGGGGCCAGTTCCCGGGCCGCGGCCAGCAGCGCCAAGGATCGCGTGTAGGTGGCGCCGCGGCGCACCTCCCCCTGCAGGCGCTGCACCGTTTCCAGGTTGTGGTTGAAGCACACCGGCTCGGCCGCCAGCACGGCGGCCAGCCGTTGCCGTTGGGCGGCGATCGCCTCCGCCTCGTCGAGGTAGCCACCCCAGAAGTCGGGGGTGAGCACCTCGATCGCCACCTGCGGTTGGCGCCGGCGGATCGCCGCCATGGTGGCGGTGAACAGGCTGGCGCCGTGGTCGGCCATGTCGTCGCGGGCCACGGCGGTGAGCACCACATAGGAGAGCCCCAGGCTCTCCACCGCCTCCGCCACCCGCTCCGCCTCCGCCCCATCCACCGGCGTGGGGGCCTCCCCCTTGTCCACCTGGCAGAAGGCGCAACTGCGGGTGCAGATCGGCCCCCCCAGCAGGAAGGTGGCGGTGCCGGCGGCGTAGCACTCGCCGCGGTTGGGGCAGCGCCCCTCCTCGCAGATGGTGTGCAGGCGCTGTTGCTTCACCACCGCCTGCACCGTTTCCAGATCGCTGGCGTTGCCGATGGGGCTGCGGATCCACGCCGGCAGCCGTTCGGCGGGGGGGGTGGCGCTGTAGCGGCTGCGGCGGGGTTGCATCACTCGAGCCGGCGGCGGCCCTCGAGGGCCCGGGCGAGGGTGACCTCATCGGCGTATTCCAGTTCGCTGCCCACGGGCAGGCCGTAGGCGATGCGGCTCACCTGGGTGAAGGGCTTCAGCAGCCGCGCCAGGTAGAGGCTGGTGGTGTCCCCCTCCACGCTGGGGGTGAGCGCCAGGATCACCTCGGTGATGCCGTCGCGGTCGACCCGCTCCACCAGCGGCTGGATCTGCAGCAGCTCTGGGCCCACCCCATCCATCGGGGAGATCAGGCCGCCGAGCACGTGGTAGCTGCCCTTGAACTCGCGGGTGCGCTCGAGGGCCAGCAGATCCCGCGAGTCGGCCACCACGCAGAGCACGCCGGTGTTGCGCTCCGGGTTGCGGCAGATCTCACACAGCGGTTCGGCCGACAGGTGAAAACAGCGGGTGCATTGGCCCACCTGGCTGCGGGCCGCCAGCAGGGCATCGGCGAAGGCCTGAATCTGCTCACTGGGCTGGCGCAGCAGGTGCAGCGCCAGCCGCTGCGCCGTGCGCGGACCGATGCCCGGCAGCCGCTCGAACTGGTCAATCAGCCGAGCCAGGGGGCGGGTGAAGCCGCTCAGGGGGCATGCCACAGCTGGGCGGAATCTAGGGGCAGCGGCCCGGGGCGGCGGGCCAGAATGGCGCCACGAACGCACGCCCCGCCAGCCGCATGCCCGCTCCCCAGCCCCGCACCGGCCGGCGCACCCTGCGCTCCACCCCGATCTCAGCCCTGGTGGCCCTGGCCCTGGCGGTGCTGCTCAGCGCCTGCAGTGCGGCCGCGGCTGGCCTCAATTCGTTCCAGAGCCCTGACGGGCGCTACGCCTTCCTTTACCCCACCGGTTGGACGCGGGTGCAGGTGAGCGATGGCCCCCAGGTGGTGTTCCACGACCTGATCAACGCCGATGAAACCCTCAGCCTGGTGATCTCGGATGTGAACGCCACCAACAGCCTCGACGACCTGGGCAGCGCCGTGGCGGTGGGCGAGAAGCTGCGGCGCGTGGTGATCGCCCCCGAGGGCAGTGGCCGTGAGGCGGAGCTGGTGGAGGCGCTGGAGCGCGAAGACGGCGGCCGCACCTTCTACGACCTCGAATACGCCGTGCACCTCAACGACCGCGACCGCCATGAGCTGGCCACGGTGGTGGTCGACCGGGGCCGGCTCTACACCCTGGCCGCCAGCACCAACGAGCGGCGTTGGCCCAAGGTGAAGACCCTCTTCCATCAGGTGATCACCTCCTTCACCCTGCAGATCTGATGGCGGTGGCCGCCGCTGCCGGCGATGTGGTGATCGTCGGCGCCGGCCTGGCGGGGTCCCTGCTGGCCCTGGAGCTGCGGGCCCTGGGGCGGGGGGTCACCCTGCTGCACGCCCCCCAACCCGGGATCGAGACCGCCACCGCCATCAGCTACGGCGCGGTGCCGGGATGGCCCCTGGCCTCAACGCCCCTGGCGCGGGCTGCGGCCCAGGCGGGGCGCCACTGGCGGCGGTTGCAGCGAAGCCATGGCGACCTGGGCTGGCGGCGGCGGCCCCTGCGCCTTCAGGGGGGTGGGGCCCTGGCGGCCCTGGCAGGGTTGTGGCCGTGGGCCTGTTCCCAGGTGGACACGGCGGTGCTGCAGGCCTCGTTGCCGCAGCGGCTGGCGGCGGCCGGGGTGCAGACCCGGATCGCTCCGCTGCAGAGCCTGGAGCAAGCCGATGGCCACTGGTGGCTGCTGCTGGAGGACGGCCGCCCGGAGCGGGCCGCCACGGTGGTGCTGGCGGCCGGGGGCCGCAGCCGGGCGCTCTGGCCCCACCTGCCGGCCCGCTTGTGCTGCAGCTGGGCGGCGGTGTTGGAGCTGCCGGCGTTTCCGGCCCGCCTGGGGCGGCCGGCCCTGTGGCTGCCCCAGCGCTTTTCGCGCCTGGCACTGGAGGGGCGCGCCGCCGGGCTGGTGGAGCCCGCCTGGGTGGTGGACCCCGGCCTGGTGCCCCATGGGGATGGGGCGCTGCTGGGCCAGCTCAGCCTGGTGCGGCCGGAGCGGATGGCGGCGGCGGCGTTGCCGCCACCCGAGGCCGAGGCGTTGCTTCGGGAAGGCCTGGCGGCCCACCCCTGGGGGGGGCAGTGGGCTGAGCAGCCGGGCCGGCTGCGGCAGGCGCCGGTGGCCTTTACCACCGCCGGGCTGCCGCTGGTGGGGCCCGTGCCCCAGACCCAGGGTCTGTGGGTGTTCAGCGGCTTCAGTGCCGGCTTCAGCCAGGTGCCGGTGTTGGCGCCGCTGCTGGCGGCGGGCCTGGCGGCGGCACCCGGGCCGGCGCAGCGGGCGCGGTGGCGGCTGCAACAGCTGGGGGTCTGGCCCGCCGGGGGCTGACAGCGCTAGCCGTTTCCCTCAAGCTGGTGGCCATGACGCAGGCCTCGACCACCGCTCTGCTGCCCCGGGCGCGGCGACGCGTCGAGCAGCTGCAGCTGCGCTGGCGGGGCCTCACCGACCACCAGCAGGTGGGGGTGTGCCTGGCGGGGGTGGGGGGTTGGCTGGTGCTGTGGGCCCTGTTCTGGCCCGTGCCCACCGAGGTGCAGGGCACCGGTGTGCTGATTTACCCCGACAACGCCGGCATCCTCAATGCCCGCTCCGGCGGCCAGGTGCGCCAGGTGTTCGTGGGTGTGGGCCAGCGCGTGCAGCAAGGCCAGGTGCTGATGGAGCTGTACCTGCCTGTGCTGGAGCGGGAGCTGCAGCAGCAGCGCGGCAATTTGCGCCAGCTGGAGCGCCACAACCAGAAACTCGACTACCGCGATGGCCTGCGGCTGCTCACCGAACAGCGGGCGCTGAGCACGGCTTTGGCCAAATTCGCCGATGACCGGCGGCGCTACGGCACCCTCCAGTCCACCTATGCCGAGAAGCTGCGCAACCTCAATTGGCTGGCCCGGCGGCAGGTGGTGGCGCCGCTGGCATCGGAGGTGGTGTCCGCCGAGCAGGGGCTTACGAACACCAGCGTCAGCCTGGATGACATCAAGATCCAGGAGCGCACGGTGGTCACCAATTACCAGCAGGTGAAGCTCAACCTGGAGACGCAGGCTCTGCAGCGCCGCTACCAGATCGACGACCTCAAGCGCCAGATCCGTGTGACCGAAGCGCGCATCGCCTACGACGGCAAGGTGGAGGCGGGCCGTGATGGCACCGTGCTCGACCTGCAGGTGATCCCGGGGCAGACGGTGAACATGGGGCAGCGGCTGGGCACGATCGGCCGGCCGGAGCAGCCCATCCCCCGCAGCCGCCCGTTGCGGGCCGTGGCCTACTTCGCCCCCGCCGATGCCCGGCGCTTGCCGCTGGGGTTGCCGGTGGAGGTGGTGCCGCAGTGGAACCAGCGGGGCCGCTTCGGCGGCATCGTGGGCAAGGTGAGCCAGGTGCTGACCCTGCCCGCCACCCAGGAGGACATCTCCACCACCATCGGCAACCCGCAGCTGGCGGAGGAGCTCACCAAGAACGGCCCGGTGATGCGCAGCGAGATTGCCCTGGAGCGCGATCCCCGCAGTGTGGATGGCTACCGCTGGACCCTCTCCGGTGGCAGCGGCGTGTTCCCGATCCGCGATGGGCTCACCATCACCACCCACGCTTACGTGGAGTGGCGCTCACCGATCACCTATGTGATTCCCGGCCTGCGCTCGCTCACGGGCGGCTACCGCAGGCCCTGGATCGACCTGCGCTGGAACCTGCCCTTCCTGCGTCAGCCGGGCACGCTGTCATGACCCGCCCCTGGCTCCGGATCCGCAACCCGCTGCTGCGCCAGGAGTTGCCTTGGCTGGTGGCCGAGGTGGTGTTGCTGCTGATCCTGTTCAATTCGAACCCGCCGGAGCTGTGGTTCTGGTTGGTGGTGCTGGTGGTGCTGTTGCTCTATCGGTTGGAGCGCTGGTGGTCGTCGCGGCCTGGGGCTTGAGCTGCAGCTGCGGATCGAGCGGCTCGGCGGGGTTGCGGGGCATCGGCAGCAGCTCCCGCAGCAGCTGGGCATAGGTGAGGTTCACCCCGATTGTGGCGTTCAGCCGCTGCACCAGGCTGTTGATCAGCCGGTCCTGGGTGATCGACACATCCAGCTCGCTGGAGAGGCCGGTGGTGTAGCGCAGCCGCACATCCCGGAAGGCCTCCAGGGCGGCGGCCACGCCGCGGCGGGCAGAGCTCAATTTGGCCAGGCTCGCCTCATGGTTGAAGAACGATTGTTCGAGGCGCAGGCGGATGTCGTTGCGGCTGGCGGCATACTGCTGGGCGGCGGCGGCTTCGCGGCGCGCCAGGGCGCGTGCCTGGCTGGCGGTGGTGCCGGCATCGAACAGCAGCCAGGTGAGGCTGAGCCCCACCGACCAATCCCAGCCGTTCTTCGCACTCAGGGGTAGGGCGGTGGAACCGCAGCAGCCGCCGCCCCCCAGCTCGATGTTGCTGAGGCTGGTCTGGCTGCCGGTGCCCCCACTGGCGGCAAACAGCGAGAGCCGCGGCAGCAGCCCCGCCGCGGTGGCCTGCTTCTGCTGGGCCAGGGCGGCCCGGGTGGCCAGCACCGCCTCCAGCTCAGGGTTGCCGCGGTAGGCCGCCAGCAGGCTCTCCTCCAGGTTGAGGGGCCAGCGGGGTTGCACCTGGATCGGATCGCTGGCGCTGGGGGTGATCTCGGGGGGCAGGTTGAGCAGCAGCCCCAGCCGCCGCCGCGCCACGGCGCGGTCGGCCAATGCTTGGATCAGGGTCTCTTCATCGGCGGCCTGGATGGCCCGGCGCCGCAGCACATCCAGCCGCGGCACCAGGCCGGCCTGCTTGAGGTCGAGGCTGTCCTGCAGCACCAGCAGGTCGTTGCGCAGGTTGGCGTCGTACACCCGCACCAGCTGTTCCGCGCGCTGCAGCTGGTAGTAGGCCTCGCTCACCTGCAGCTGCAGAACCCGCAGGCCGTTGGCGTAGGTGCTGCGCTGCTGCTCCAGGCTGGCGCGGGCCGCGAGCACCCTGGGGGTGCGGGCGAAGTCCAGCAGGGCGTAGTTGAGCTGCAGGCCACCCTCAAAGCCCGTCACGCTGGTGGTGATCGCGGCGTACCCCCCATCCGGCACGTAGAAGGGGCCGGCGGTGGGCAAACCATTCGAGCCCTGCAGGCCGTTGGGGGAGAACAGCGGCGCCGGCAGCCAGCTGTTGCTCTGCAGGGAGGTGGTGAGGGTGCGGTTGCCTTCGTAGGCCCCGGTGGCGAAGGCGCTGAGGGTGGGCCAGTAGGTGCCGCTGGCGGCCTGAAAGCTGGCCAAGGCGGCGGCCACCTGCTCCCGCTGGGCCTGCAGGTTGGCGCTGTTGGCGAAGGCCACCGCCAGGGCCTGCTCGAGGCTCAGGCCGGCGATGCTGCCGTTGCGCAGCTGCTGCGGGGTGGGCAGGGCCAAGGGTGCCGCCGGCAGGCTTTGCCGGGGTTGCAGCGTGCCCTGGGGCGGTTGGTTGGCGCGGATCAGGTTGGCGGGTAGGGCCGGTGTGGTGAGCCCATCGCCCACCGGCGGTTGGGGATCCGCCGGCAGCAGCTGATCGAGGGCACGCAGCTCCGCATCCAGGCGCTGCCAGTTGCGCTCCAGCAGCTCCGTGCTCGCCGTGGCCCGGGGCGCCGCCTGGGCGGCCGCGGGGTTGCCCCCCAGCAGGGGAGAGAGCCCCAGCAGCAGGGCCAGGGCGGGGCAGCAGCGGGCCACGCGGCGCTGTTCAGCCGCTGCTGATGATTGCTGCCCAGCTGGTTTGGCCATCGCGGATCGCCTGTTCGGCCTGCCGGCACAACAGCAGCCGCGAGGCTATTCGCTCCAATCGCTGCAGCGATGCACGGTTGGCCTGCGGATTGTTGAGCTCCTCACGCAGCTGCTCCCAGCTGATGGGGCGTTCCAGCTGCTGATCGGGGGGATGGGGCAGGCCGCGGCGCTGGCGGATTTGATCCTCCCAGCGCTTGAGTTGCTCGGCCATGGCCAGCAGCAGGTCCGCTTCGCCGCGGTGCAGCCGCGCCACCAGCTCCGCATCCTGCACGGGCGGGGCCTGGTGCACCATGCCGCCCACCATGGTCACCAACCGTGAGGCGGCCGCATCAAAGCTGTTGAGCAGCCGCACCCCGGGTTGCCGCTCCGGCATCACCCCCAGCTCCTGCAGCAGCGCCGGGCGCAGCCGCCGCACCGCCAGCAGCTGGCCCCGCAGGCGCCGGTAGCTGTCCGCATCCACCGCATCGTCTTCCCCCAGCACCCGCCGCGCCAGCTGGCGGTAGCAGCGCTGCAGCTGCGCCAGCAGATCGGCGTAGAGGTTGAGGCTGGTGTCCAATCCGCGGGAGGGCCACAACAGCCGCAGGGCCAGCAGGGAGAGCAGCACGCCGAAGCAGGTCCAGAAGAACCGCAGCGGAATCCAGCTGGCCAGGCTGCCCTGGTGCACCAGCCAGCCCATCACCACGATCATGCCGCCCACCTTGTAGCCCACCTTGAGGTTGAGCAGCCCCCCCAGCAGCCGCAGGAAGCCGAGGGTGATGGCGATGCCCACGGGCATCGGCAGATGGCCCAGCCCCTCGTAGCCCACCAGCAGCAGCACCGACCCGAGCACCGTGCCCAGGATGCGTTGGCGCCCGAGCTCCAGGGAGGCGCCATAGGTGCCGGAGGACACGGTCAGCACAGCCAGCGCCGCGTACTGGGTGTCGATGATCCCGGTGATGCTGGCGAAGCCGTTGCCCAGGCCGGCGGTGAGGGCCGTGCGCAGGCCGTTGCGGTCGATCATCGTGTGGGCTCCGGCAGCTGGGCGGCCAGTTTGCGCAGGCCCCCCAGGCAGGCGTGCAGCGGGCGCTGCTCCTCCTCCAGGGCCAACAGGGGCAGCAGGGGCAGCTGCCGTTGCTGGGCCAGCTGCTGCCACCGTTCGGGCTGGCGCGGTGGGGTGGCACTGGGCTGGCCCTGCAGCTGTTGCAACAGGGCGGTCACGCTCTGGAGCAGCAGCGGATCGTGCAGCAGGGGGGCTTCGGGCAGGTCGTGGAGCAGGCGCTCCCAGGCCAGCCAGTGGAAATGGGTCAGTTGCCAGAGCCGCAGCCGCTGCTCCCAGCGGCTGGTGCGCAGGGCGGTGGATTTGGGGCCGTTGCGCTCCTGGGTCACCAGATCCTCCATGCGCACCAGGTCGCTGGTGAGCGGTTTCGGATCCAGGGGCATGGGCCTCGGGGCGCCGCTGTTCAGCCAGGAGGCATAGCGCTCCAGTTGGCGCTGCAGGCTGCTGCGCAGGCGCCCCTGGGCGAGAGCCATCTCCTGGTAGGCGTTGCGGGGCCAGAACAGCAACCCCACCAGCAACGCCACCACGCACCCCACCACCGTGTCGAGGGCGCGATTGAACACGTAATCCCAGTTCAGCTCCGCGTGGCTGGGGATCATCAGAAACATCAGGCTCACGAGCCCCGCCGTGCCGAAGGTCGACTGCCACCCGAACATCTGCAGCACCGGAATCATCACCAGCAGGGAGACCAGCACGCCGATCCATCCCCCCAGAATGGTGTGCACCAGGAAGGTGATCAGCCCGCCGGTTATGGTGCCAAGAATGCGGCCGGCGGCTGCTTTCAGGGTCTGGTCGTCGTTGTCGTCAACCACCACCACGACCGCCAGCAGCGGGTACCAGACAAACTGGATGCGTTCTGTCCAGCCGGCGATGGTGGCGGTGATGAACGTGGCCACGAACAACTTGAGGCTGTTGCGCAGCAACGGGTTCTGCACGGGCTGCGGCTCGGACCGGCTGACCGGAGCTTATGGGGATCCCGTTCGATCTGGAGCACAGCGTTGATGGTGGGGCTGCCTGGGGTGGGGGCGGAGTTGGATGCCCTGCTGCGCATGGGCCTGGTGGTGCTGTGCGGCCTGGCGGTGGGCTACACCCGCGCCCACAGCAGCGGTGCCAACCGCATGCGGGTGCACGTGCTGGTGGGGTTGAGCGCCTGCCTGATGGTGCTGGCGGCGGGTCCCGACCTGGAGGCCCGCAGCCGCGCCATCCAGGGGGTGGCCACCGGCGTGGGGTTCCTGGGGGCCGGCGAGATCCTGGTGGACCGCAGCGGCGACAAGCGCAGCCACCTGCCGCCCCAGGTGCATGGCCTCACCAGTGCGGCGTCGATTTGGTTCACAGCGGCCCTGGGGGTCACGGTGGCCGCCTCCACGCCGATGTTGGCGGCGGTGGCGTTGGTGTTGGCCCTGGTGGTGCTCTCCCAGCACCACCGCACCGGAGAGCCCCATGGCTGAGGGGGGCGTGCCACAGGGCGCGTCAGCCCCGAGCCTTTGGGCGTTGAAGCCCTGGTGGTGCCAGCCCTGGTCGATCCTGCTCACCGGAGTTGTTGCGGTGGGCGGCAGCTGGTGGTGGCTGCGGCTGTGGTGGATCAGCCTGCCGCTGGGGGCGGCGGTGCTGCTGTGGTGGTGGCTGTTTCTGGTGGTGGTGCCGGCGGCCCACCGGGATCAGAAGTTGAAGGTGTAGCGCTTGGGGCTGCCGGTGCCGCTGTCCGTGCCGCCGCCGCCCTCAGGTGCCGGCCACTCGGGGATCCAGTAGCTGAGGCCATCGCGCATCTCGGGGCGGCCGCCGAGGCGTTTGGCATCGAAGCGGGTGCCGGCCATGGCGGTGATCAGGCCGCCGATCTCCATGGGGCCCAGGTCGGTCTTCATGTCCTTGCCGGCGGCGGTGAGCAGCGAGGGCAGCCGCACCAGGCTCTCCGGTTTGGTGATCTGATCGAACAGGGCCTTGAGCAGCAGGCGCTGGCGGTCGAGCCGGCCGATGTCCCCCAGGCCGTCGTGGCGGAAGCGCAGGAAGCCCTCGATGTTGTTGCCCCGCAGCACCTGCCGGCCGGGCTGCAGGTCGATGTGCAGGTTCTGGGTGTTGTCGTGATAGAGCATCCGCTGGGGCACATCCACCTCCAGGCCCCCCAGGGAATCCCCCAGGCGCCGGATCACCGAGAGGTTGATCACGATGTGGTGCTCCACCGGCCGGCCGAAGTGTTTGCTGAGCTCCTGCTTCACCAGCTCCGGCCCGCCGTAGGCCAGCAGGGCGTTGGCCTTGAGGGCCCCATGGCGTTTGGTGGCGATGTAGGTGTCGCGCGGCACCTGGATCAACTCGGTGACCCCGTCCTTCACCCGCAGGGTGTACATCACATCGGTGTTGCCACCGCCGGCATCGGTGCCCAGGATCACCACCTGCTTGGCGCCGGCGCCGGTCCAGCTGCTGAAGGGATTCACCAGCTGGTGGTTGGCCCCCACCGGGGCCCCCTCCAGCACCAGGTGCAGGGGCGCCGCCAGCACCAGACCCGCCCCGAGCCCCAGGGCGATGGCCTTGAGCATGGGCCCGCGCTCATCGCGCAGGGGGTAGGTGGCGCTGCTGGTCATCGGGAAAACCTATGTCACGCCAGCGGAACACGGCGGTTCACAGCTGCAGGGCCTCATCGGCCCGCAGGCCCGCCTGCACCCGCCACAGGTTCACGTAGGCGCCGCCAGAGGCGATCAGCTGCTCGTGGCTGCCGCTCTCCACGATCCGGCCCTGCTCCAGCACCACGATGCGATCGGCGTGGCGCACGGTGGAGAGGCGGTGGGCGATCACCAGGGTGGTGCGCTCGGCGGTGATCCAATCGAGGGAGCGCTGGATGGCGGCCTCCGTTTCGTTGTCCACCGCGGCGGTGGCCTCATCGAGGATCAGCACCGGCGGGTTCTTGAGGATGGCGCGGGCCAGGGCGATGCGCTGGCGCTGGCCGCCGGAGAGCCGCTGGCCCCGCTCCCCCACCACGGTGTCGTAGCCCTGGGGCAGGGCCTCGATGAACCGGGAGGCCTCCGCCAGCTGGGCGGCCCGCTCGATGGCTCTGCGGGGGGCTTCGAAGCTGCCGTAGGCGATGTTCTCAGCCACGGTGCCGTGAAACAGGAACACCTCCTGGCTCACCAGGCCGATGGCGCGGCGCAGGTCCGCCAGCTGCAGTTGATCCACCGGCTGGCCATCCAGGCGGATCGTGCCCCCCTGCAGTTCGTAGAGCCGAAGCAGCAGCTTCACGATCGTGCTCTTGCCCGATCCGGTGGCCCCCACGATGCCCACGGTGCTGCCGGCGGGGATCTCAAGGTTGAAGCCCCGCAGCAGCGGTGCGCGGCCGGGGTAGGCGAAATCCACCGCCTCGAAGCGGATGGCCCCCTGCACCTGGGCCAGGGGGAGGGGGCGGCTACCGCTGGGGATGGCGATGGGGGTGTCCAGCAGGTCGAGCACCCGCTGGGTTGAGGCCATGGCCCGCTGGTAGTCGTCGAGGGTGCGGCCGAGGCTGGTGAGCGGCCACAGCAGCCGCTGGGTGATGAACACCAGGAATGAGTAGGTGCCCACGGCGATGGCCCCCCGCCAGGCCTGCAGGCCACCGATCACCAGAATCGCCAGGAAGGCGAACAGGATCGCGAAGCGAATCAGCGGGATGAAGGCTGCCGACAGGCGAATGGCGCGGCGGTTGCTGATCCGGTAGGCCTCGCTGTCGGCCCGGAGCCGTTCCAGCTCCCAGGGCTCCGCGGCGTAGCTCTTGATGGTGAGCATGCCGCCGAGGTTGTTGGCCAGGCGGCTGGCGAGGTCGCCGGCCCGTTCGCGCACCTCTCGGTAGCGGGGCTGCAGGCGGCGCTGGAAGTGCAGCGACCCCCACAGGATCACCGGGATCGGCAGGAACGACACCCCCGCCACGGTGGGGGAGAGCCAGAGCATGGCGCCCCCCACCGCCAGCACCGTGGTGATCAGCTGCAGCAGCTCGTTGGCGCCGTGGTCGAGGAAGCGCTCCAGCTGGTTGATGTCGTCGTTGAGGATCGCCAGCAGGCGGCCGCTGCTGCTGGCCTCAAAAAAGCCCAGTTCCAGCCGTTGCAGGTGGTCGTAGGCCTCCAGCCGCAGCTCGTGTTGCACCCGCTGGGCCAGGTTGCGCCAGAGCAGGGCGTAGAGGTATTCGAACAGGGATTCGGCGCTCCAGATCAGGAACGACAGCACCGCCAGCACCCCCAGCTGGCCCGGCACCGTCACCACGCCGAAGGCGGCCAACCAGGCGTTGTCCTGGCGCACCACCACGTCCACCGCCAGGCCGATGAGCACCGGCGGGGCCAGGTCGAACAGTTTGTTGAGCACCGAGCAGCCGGCCGCCAGCCAAACCAGGCGCCGGTGGGGCTTCAGGGTGTGCAGCAGCCGCTGCAGGGGAGGGGGGCTGGCCATGGGGCCCGGCGGTGGAAGGGAATGTAAAGCTGGCCGCGGCCCCCGAGGAGGCGGGCCTGGGCGGCGTTAGACCGAGGGGGTCTCCACCCGGAGGTGTCCATGACCCGTTCGAGAGCGTTTCATCGGTTCCATCGCTGGACGGCCAAGCTGCGCCGCCGCTCCCTGCGCAATGCCTTGCCGGAGCCCCGCGAAGGGGAATTGCAGGCGATTCACCCCAAACAGGATGTGCGCTGCCGCGAATGGCAGCGGGATCAGCTGAAGGATTGGCTGGAACCTGAAGCGCTGGAAAGGGCCAGTTAACGCACCAGCGAGCTGGCTCACCTGCGCCAACAGCCCCTGGGTGAGCGGACCGAGGTCCGCCACCGAGGGGCTGTCTTGTTGAGAGGCTGCCTTGTCGAGGGGGTGTTGTTGTGGCCTGGGCCGACGCGGCTTACCAGCGGTTGCCGCCGCCGCCGCCATAGCCGCCACCACCACCACCGCCGTAGCCGCCGCCGCCACC
>Ga0214917_10005825_pt1 | contig 13027 bp, 15 predicted proteins | sample LL_1208_BB_MetaG_FD_177983 | JGI IMG/M metagenome (GOLD analysis project Ga0214917, IMG submission 177983) | Freshwater microbial communities from Lake Lanier, Atlanta, Georgia, United States - LL_1208_BB | ecosystem: Environmental > Aquatic > Freshwater > Lake | place: USA: Georgia | collected... | reverse complement strand
TCGGGCTGCCGCCACCCAAAATGAACACGCTGCTCGTGTGGCCCGTGCTCTTCGCGTGATACACGATGCCCGCCGTCTGATTCACATCGCGGTTCACATCGGGCAGGAGCAGAGACCCGCGCAAGGACATCGCCGCCACATTCATACCGATGGAACTGTCGCCCGGGCTGCTGGTGAAGATGGGGATGCCGCACTCGTAGGCCGTGGCCAGGATGGAACTGTCCCGGATGCCCAGCTTCTTCTGACGGGCGTGCACATACTTGCCGAGCAAGTAGTGGAACTCGTCGGTGCCCATGACCTTCTGGAACTCCGGCCCCTGGATGACCTCACGCACGAAGGCGTCGGTGTCGAGCAGCACGTTGTAGTCGAAGAGCACATCGTAGATGCGGATGACGCCCTCATCGTGCAATTCCACATCATCCAGGAACGGCGTCCCGCTGTGCAAGTGCATGTCCAAACCGAAGTGCAGGTCGTGGTACAAGTTGGCACCCGTCGAAATGATCCAGTCCACATAGCCGCCCTTCATCAGCGGGATGAGACAGCTCTTGCCCAAGCCAGCTGGAGTGAGGGCACCGGTCAACGACAGGCCGATGAACCCGTCATCGGGCAGCATCTTCTTGGCGAGCAACTGGGCCGCCTCGCGCAACCGACCGCCGTTGTAGGCCAACATCGACTGATCGATGAGGTCGGCGGCAGAGATGCTCTTGCCGATGGCGAACGGGTTGAGCCGGGGGTAGGCGGCGAACTTCTTCGAGATCTTGTGGGCGGACGCTTTGCTCATAACGACGAGCGCAGTGTGCCGGGAAACCGAAAATGAAAAACGCAAAACTCCGCGGAATTCCGGTGACGGATCACGGAATCAAAATCACAGGGTCCCCATCCGGATCGATGCCCGCCCCGAACAGGTGCTTCACCCAGCCCCATTCCGTCAGGGAATCTGCGGCAACTGCAAGTCAGCCAACCATTCGGCGAACGACCACAGCGAGCCATCGGCTCCCGGGGCTCCCATGCACTGAAACCCCAGACCGGGTTCACCGCGTTCGATCCACGGGACCGTCACCACGGGCAATCCGCCCAAGCTGGCAGGCGCCGTGAGCCGGATCATACGGGGTCGGGTGGCCGCATGATCAACGCCGGCTTTCAGAACACGCATCGCACTGGCCGGAGCAATGAGCACATCAAATCGCGCGAAGAGCGGATCGAACCCGCGACGGAATGCATCGCGTTCGGCGAGCAATTCGGAATACCGCGCAGCGGAAATTCCCCGCCCCAATTCCAACCGCGGCAAAATGGCCGGATCATAAGCGCCCGCATGGTTGGGTAGATACGGCGCATGGGTGGCATGCGCCTCATGGGCCTGGATGGGAACAAAGCAGTCCACCGCTCGGTCCCACCCGATGCCTTCCACCGATTCCACCGAGGCACCGCCGGCCTTCAACGCTTCCACGAAACTCTCCATTCCGGCCAACACCTCGGACTCGGCCAGAGCCAGCCAATCGCCCCGAACCACACCCACTCGAGGAGCCCGCGACAAGGCCGGCGAAGCGATGCCTGGCCGAAGGTTCCGAGCCACCCACGGCAAATCGCCCAAACTGCGCTGCAGCCAGCCGAGCGTGTCGAACGCGTGGGCCAGCGGAAAACTCCCGGAAGCATCCTCGCTGCCCAAGGTCGCCCGATACGACACCAACCCACACAGCGCCGCCGGCGCACGCAGGGATCCGCCCGTGTCAGTGCCCAAACCCATCGCGGCCGCACCCATGAGCACACTGGCCGCGGCTCCTGAACTGGATCCCCCCGTCAATCGGTCCGGATGGCCCGGCTGGGTGACATCGCCGAACCAGCGGTTCTCGCCGGTGATCCCGTAGGCGAACTCATTCAAGTTCGTCTTGCCCACCAACACGGTCCCCAGCGCGCGCCAATCGGCGACGTAAGGACAATCAGTCTGGGGCACCGGCCGGGTACCGGCATAAAACGGCGACCCACACGTCGTGGGCAGACCACGAACGTCGAAGAGATCCTTCACCGACAGCGGCAAACCCCAGAGCGGACCCTGAGGACCAGAGGCCTCCAGATCTGCGGCTTGGGCCTTCGCCCCCGCCTCGTCGATGACAATGAAGGCCCGTGAGATCGCGCCCCGACGAGCCGACTCGAGAGCGGTTTCGGTCAACTGAGTCGGCGTCAGCTCTCCAGACTGCAAGGCGGCAGAGATCTCTCTCAGAGAGCATTGGATCAGTGGGTTCGGGTTCATCGGGCCTCGACCAGCAAAGCACACCCGGACGCGAACTCAACTCCGGGAGACGGATCGACTGGACCTTTTCAACGGAGGAGGCGGCTCTTTGGCCCAAACGCTGAACCGAACCATCACCGAACGCTGACTGGTCCGCCGTTCAGCCGTTCCGGTGCCGGGCCTGATCGATTCGGCCCCGGGCATAGGCCTCGAACACGCGGCGGATTTCGTCGCGCACGCGGCGGAACACCTCCAGTTGCTCGTCTTCGGTGCCTAGGGCGTGAGCCGGATCGTCGAAGGGCCAATGGTAGCGATTCACCTGACCCGGATACACCGGACACACTGGATCAGCATTGCCGCACACCGTGATCACCGTCTCGACCGGCTGGTCGAGGAAGAGATTCATGTGCTTGGAAGTGTGACTGGCGATGTCGATGCCGATCTCGGCCAGTGCCCGAATGGACAGCGGATGGACATACCCGGCGGGCTTGCTGCCGGCACTGGCCACGCGGAACACCCCGCCCGAGGCGGCGCGCAAAATGCCCTCGGCCATGTGGCTGCGGCAGGAGTTGCCCGTGCACAGCACGAGGATCAAAGGAGTTTGAGGATCGGGATTCATGGGTGCATTCATCGTGCTTTGGGAAGCGTGCGAAAACCAATGGCTTGAGGGGCTGGTGCGGCGACCTGGCAACGGTCCTGGGCCAGGCAATCGGTGTGTCGAAGCCCCAGACGCAGGACGAGTTCCGCGCCCTGTTCCGTCACCGACTCGAGCGGCATTTGGGTGACAAAGCCGACCTCGTGTTCGACATCGACCTCCAAGTCGTCGCGCAATCCCACCGGGCCCGCCTTGTCGAAAATGGCCAGGAGTTTTCCGGCGTTCAGACGATGATCCACATCGTCGGCCACCCAGGTTTGCAGGCGGCAAAACGCGTCGGCCCGAAGCACCCCGCCGCAGTCGATGTAGTGCTTCTCCACCCGCGCCACTTCCGAGACATGCGCGTGAACCGGAAGCAGCGATCCGTCGGGCCGCTGGAAGCGCAGGAGCGCACCGGGGTGCCGGGTCAGGAGGGTTCGGAATTCCAGGAGTTTCATGGTGGGGCAGGAGTGGGAGAAGTGGCGGAAGAATCTGCGTTCGGGTGATTCAGCAGGGATGTTTCAGCTCGGACGACTCAGGATGGACTGCGGGGCGAACCCGCAGGGGTCCCTTGAAGGATGCGATGCACCGGAACCGCCAAAAGCGCCCCGAGCATCGGACCCAGACAGTAGATCCACAGCGAACCGAGACCGGCCCCGAACACGGCCGGACCGAGGGAACGTGCGGGATTCATGGAGGCTCCACAAATCGGCCCGGCGAACATCGCCTCAAGGCCCACCGTCGCTCCGATGGCGACGGCAGCGGTGATGCCCTTTTCTTTGGCTCCAATCGAAACCTGCAAAATCACCAGCATGAGGAAGAAGGTCAGGATCGCCTCATAAACCAGACTGTGGGAATCCCATCCCGAAGGCCGGGTGACTCCCAAATTCAAGACGGTGGGAAACAACCACCGCAACAGCCCGCTGGCTGCCAAGGCCCCGCCACATTGGACCGCCACATAACCAGGAACCGCCTGCCACTCAAAGCGACGGGCCGCCGCCAAGGCCACCGTCACCGCCGGATTGAATTGGGCCCCGCTGGTCTCGCCGAACCCGTAGATGAGGACCATCACCACCAGGCCAAAGGTAAGCGCAATCCCTGGGTGGGTGACCGCCCCGTTCGAAACCTCATTGGCCACGATGGCCCCGGTGCCGGCGAACACGATGAAGAACGTGCCCAGGAACTCCGCCAGCCATGCAGCCCACGGCCGTGATCGGGATGCGCCGGTCGGTTGGCTCACGCCTCACCTTTCCGCTCCTGTGATGCCATCGATCGGCATTGCGATCCCACACAGCACTGATCGGCCTCGTCGCGCAAAGCCAGACGTTGCTCCAGTCGGGCCTGATCCCGCCGCAGCCGCGCATCGGTGGCCAATACCGATGGGAAGACTCCGAAAAAGGCCTCGGTCACCGACTGCCCCAATGGCGTCAGCCGATGGTAGCTCCATTTGCCCTCCTTGCGGGAGGCGCTCAGCCCGGCATCGCGCAGCACCCGCAAGTGCGTGGACAAGGTGGACTGCGTCAGGCCCAGCGCATCGCACAATTCGCACACGCACAACTCGGCCCCGGAGATCGCCCGGAGGATGCGCACACGGTTCGCGTCAGCCAAGGCCGCGGCAGCGCGCACGATCGGCTTGGCTGGCATTGTTGAACGCATCGGCATTGACCGATATGAAAAGTCGGCCTTCAGAAGGGCACAAGCTGTTTCAGATCCGAATTTTCTGCAGCGAAACAGCCGGATTCCGGGCAGGATTTCAGCCCACTTCAGCGCCGTTTGGACGGCAGTTTCAAGGCCCGCCGCAACTGGGGCTCGAGCCCATCGGCGCACCATTGGAAACCCAGCGAATTGGGATGCACCCCGTCCACCAATCCCGAACCCTGGGAGCGCGACAGCATTTCGAGCCCATCCACAAACACGATTTTCCGGTCTCCCGCTTTCCGCCGGGCGGCCACGAAGTCGCGGGCCGTCTTGCGCTTGCTCTCTTGTTTGGCATGGAGCGAGGCCGATCCCGCCTCGGCCGGAAACCAGAACGGGCCCGTAATCAGGATCGGCGTGCGCGGATGCCGCCGGCGCAACGTGTCCACGAATCCCGGCAGGGTGTCGCGGTACACTTCGGGCGACGGGTTGGCCCAGTAGTCGAGCACGAAGGCCTCCGCGTCGATCTCCGCCACCGCTTCCGCCACGGCCGGCTCCCCGAGACCCGCACCACTGAAACCCAGATTGACGAAATCGAGGTTCAGCGACCGACCCAAGATGGCCGTGTAGCTCAGGCCGGGGTTCTCGGCGCAGCCTCCCTGCGTGATGCTCGAACCATAGAACACCACCGGTCGGGCCCGAGCCATCGGCGTCGGCGCAGCCAGCGTGGCCCCCGGGTCCAGCACCAACCGTTCGATGCTCACCGCCTTGTACAACGGCAGATACAACGTCACCTCCCGCATCTGGCGTTCCTCGCCCAGAGCCCACTCCCGGTGGATCAATCCCTTCGCATCGGGCCAAGCGCTGTTGCGGTACTCGCCATCTACATACACATCGAACCCGTTTTGGCCGACGCTGGTCATGTGGTGCATGGTCGAAGCGTCCGGGTTCTTGGCCATGAGACCGAGTCGGGTCGAATCGGTGCGGAAGCGCAATCGGGCCCCGGAAGGATGCTGAGCCAAACTCCACACGGCCGGACTCACCCGGTCCTTCACCCGCTCCGGCAACCGGCGCAACACCGGCGCATCTTCGGCAAACCACCCCAGCCCCGCGACTTGGATCGGCTCGCTCGGAACGCGCACCGAACGCGCCTTGGGAATTTCCCACAGCGACGCCCCCAATGCGTCCGATACACCGCATGGGCTCGTCAAGGCCAGCCACAACGCCATCACCGAAAGCCCGGCCAACCGCCGCCACACTCGCCACGCTCGACCCACCGCAATCCAGGGAGACATGGCCCGAAGCTGATCCAGCCTGACCCAAGGCATCAACCCGGAAGGCCGGAATGTGGGCGGGGCTTTCAACGGAGGATTCACAACCCCGGGGTTGCCAGAGCGTAATCGTCGCGCACATTAGCTCTCGTGAAAGCTGTCCTCCTAGCCATGTCCCTCTCCCTCTTTCCTTTCCTCGGCAACGCCGCCGAAAAACTCGCCCTCGGTGCCAAGTTACCTTCCGTCACCTGCAACGATCAGGACGGCAAGCCTGTCGAGTTGGCCAAGGCCGGAGCACAGGGTTACCTGCTGGTGTACTTCTACCCCAAGGCCAGCACCCCGGGCTGCACCAAGCAGGGTTGCTCTCTGCGCGACGCCTGGAGCCAGTTGCAGAAACAGGGAGTCAAGGTCTACGGCGTAAGTACCGACAACGAATCGAGCCAGAAGCAATTCAAGGAAGAGCAGTCCTTTCCCTTCGCCCTCTTGGCCGACAAGGACAAGGCCGTGACCGAGGCCTTCGGCGTGAAGAACCTCATCGGCATGGCCAGCCGCTCGGCCTTCCTCTTCAAAGACGGCGTTTGCGTGTGGGTCGACCCGAAGGGCTCCACCTCCGACCAGGCCGAACAAGTGCTGACGTTCCTCAAAACCCAGAAGCACTGAGCGAAATTCTGGATCGGGTTTGGAATTGAGAGCTGACCGTGAGCCTTCAGTCCTCCGGTCTCACCGTCGGTCCTCAGCCTTCAAAGCACAGCATCGGCCCCCCGGACCCTTCCGTGGGACCTTTTTGATGGATCATTCCTTCGGGCTTGCCGGCGCCCGCTGCGCCCACAAGTTGTCCACCGAGTAGACGGCCAGAGCCGCCCAAATGAGCAAAAAGCTGTAAAGCCGCGTTCGGCTCAACGGCTCGTGGTACACCCAGACCCCGAGGGTCAGCTGCAGGGTCGGAGCCACATATTGCGTCACCCCCAGCGTGGAGAGGCGGATGCGCTGGGCCGCGTGGGCGAACAACAGCAGCGGGATGGCCGTGATCACCCCGGAACTCAGGATGAGCGCGTGCGTGCCTGCATCGACCCGACCCAGGGCCCCGGTTCCGTCGACATGCCGCCAAATCAGAAAGCCCAACGCCGCCGGCGCCAAGAGCAACGTCTCCACCGCCAAGCCCGGAATCGCCCCCAGAGCCGACTGCTTGCGCAGCACGCTGTAGCTGCTCCAACTCCCCGCCAAGGCCAGCGTGATCCAGGGTACCCGACCGGCCTGGGCCACCATGGAACCCACCCCGACCGCCGCCAGACCCACGGCGATCCACTGCACCCGACGCAACTGCTCGTGCAGCAGAAACCGCCCCGCCAACACGCTGAAGAGCGGCACCAGAAAGTAGCCCAGACTGGTTTCGACAATGTGGCCCGTATTGACGCCCCAGACGTACACGAGCCAGTTGGTCGTCAGCAGGAGCGACGCCAGCATCAGCCGAACGGCACCCCGGACCGTGGACAACGCCGCCATCGCCGAACCCCACCCCTCTCCCCGGCCCACCATCAGCAGGCCCAGCAAGGCCAACGACCAGAGATGCCGATGCGCGATGAGTTCCAGCGAGTCGATCGCCGCCAAGCGTTTCCAATACAGCGGCACCAGTCCCCACAGCAGGTAGCAACCCACTGCGGCCAACGCCCCGGAACGGGCCGCAGCCCCTGATGTCTCCACAGTCCCACGCACCGCCCCACCCTGGGTCCAAGCCCTCGTCGCTGACAACCCCAGTCGCGGACCCCGCTCCGGGCGATCTTTGGGGAACACGTCTGCCTCCATCGATACGATCAGGTCTTCCGGCGCATTGGGAAAAGCCCCAAGGTAGACTGGCTGCCCATCACCACGATTTTACGGACATCGGCATTGCCGGCGGCGGCACGGATGAGGTGTTCAAGCGGGTTGCGGTTCCCGAATCGGAAAGCGCTTCAAGATTTCGGTTCGCTCAGACACCGACAAGAGACCGGCAAACGGGCTCGATTGCCTGAGACGGGTGGCCCGCTGATCGGTGCTCAGCAGTACCGAGATCACTTCGGGCAGCGGCCGCTGGAGCAAGGCCTGCCACTCGATCAGTACGGGGCGTACACCCGGGGGAACAAGTCTTTAACCACCGATCCAAATTCGCCAAACCGCGATCCACCAATGCGGGATTCGCCAAGAGCTTCTCCGCCGTCCTCGGGTCCATAGCAAGACTTCTGAGGTCGATCTGTTGGTGGTTACTCATGCCTGGTCGGTGTGGTTAAACCCTGTTCCGTGGCATGGCAAGCGTCCACGACTTGCCCCGACTGGAGACCGGCAGGAAACTGAATGCGTCGAGAGACCTTCTGATTTTTTGTGTCAGCTTCGATTCCTGGCGAGTAACCGCCCGGTTCCAAGTCTGCCGCGGGGAATGAGTGATTCTTGGAATCTGCGCCCACGGCGTTTCAAAGCTCCCGCTTGTCGAAGGTTGGCATTTCGTTAATTTGCCTGCATGACAACCGTCGTGGAGGCCGTATACGAGCAGGGTTGGCTCAAGCCATTGAAGCCCCTGTTGCTGCCGGAGCACTCCCGCGTGCAGTTGACGGTGACGGCGGAGGCTGCTGAAGACGGCGGACGTCAAGAATGGCTCATACAATCAGAGCGCTCGCTAATGCGGGTGTGGGACAACCCGGCTGACGATGTCTTCAATGTGCTGCTCAAGAAATGATGTCGTCCTGCTGCCGATACCATTTACAGACCTCAACAGCAGCAAGGTCAGGCCCGCCATCGTTGTGGGATTAGGTTCGTTTCCTGGCGACCTCTTCGTGGTTCCGATCACGTCCCAAGCGTTCAACTGGGATGCTCCCCTCAAGGAATGGCAACGGTCCGGCCTCAACGTGCCGAGCGGGGTGAAAGCGCAACTGGCTACAGTGCATGACAGCTTGGTCCGAAAGGTGATCGGTCAGATATCCGAAGTTGATAGGTGTGCTCTCGATTCTGAACTCCGGGTTTGGCTGGAGCTCTGAGGCCACTCTTCCATGGTTTTTCCCGCCGACTCGCAGATCCTGCGTCATGGATCAGGATTTGGGCATCGTCCTCGGTAGTCGATGCGGCACCGCAGTGGGCCGGCGTCGATGGGCAAGACGCCCAAGAAGCCTCAAAAACGGAAGCCGTGGATTTGTTGCCAAGAGCGGATCTCGCGATTTGATACAGAGGGATCAGCGAGAGGTATGCCCGTCGCAGAGCCTATCGCGAAGGTCGGGGGCAAAGGCCGCGAAATGCCGGTAATTGAGTGTGTGGATTCGGTCCGCACCGCATTTCCGGGCGGCTGCCAACAAGAGGACATCGTAGATGGCACCGCCTCTGGCTCCCACGGAAGCGGCAGTCTTGAGCGCGGCCGCAATCTCAGCCTGGGTCAACGACACCAACGTGAGTCGCTTGGCCACATTGCACGCAACCATCTCCGCCGCGATCGCGGGAGTCAGGCGGGAAGTGATTCGACCGCCCGTCAAGGTGGCAAAACATTCCGCCAAGGAATGGGTCGAGGCATATCCATCCCGGGTGGATGAAAGCGCGGCCAATGCTTTCTCATGACCGGATTCATCCTCGATCATCGCAGCCAGAAGACTGGAGCTGTCGAAGAAGTCCCTCACGGCCGTGATTCCCTCGTCGCCGCGATCGCAGCCACGGCATCGAAGGTTTGCCCGGTGCGTGGCACCACCATCAGTCCGGATTTACGTCGCAGTTCTGGCCCGGGCGGCTCCACCGGGGTCAGTTCCAACCGGTTGCCCACCAGAGTGAATCGCAGTACCGACCCGGATGAAAGATGCAGGAGCCTGCGGATTTCCTTGGGGATCACCAACCGGCCACTGCCATCCATGGTGATCATGGCATCAGGCATGGTATTTGTTATGGCATTGCTCATGGTATGAACCATGGCACCGACTATGGCAGGTGGCAATCGTGCTCAATTCGTGAGTTAAAGACAGACCTCTCCGTGCTCTCCCATGGGGCCGTTGATCACGGACGTCAAGAATGGCTGCCCCAATCGGAAACCGTTCCCTGGCAGCGTTTTTGACCGGATCAGCGAGTCGGAGCCAGAGCTTCCAACAAGGCTCCCAAATCGGACCATGGCAGAGCGGTGCCGCGCTCGCGGGCTTGCCGGGTGTCGCCGCCATAGATCAGCCATGGCTGGAAGTGGTGACCCGGCAGTTGTTGGCGCCAGAAATCGAGGCCGTCAAAAAAGTCGGATGCCACGGTGCCGCCGGACTTGATCTCGATGACGTGGCCCTTGCGCGGTTCCGTCTCGATGAGGGCATCGACCTCGTGTCCCTCCTTGTCGCGGAGGAAATGGAGATCCGGACGGAGGCCATGGTGGAGGCGGGCCTTGAGGAGTTCCGTCATGGCCCAGTTCTCGAAGAGGGGGCCGCGCAGCGGATGGGCGCTCAGATGGGACGGTTGACGGATGCCCACCAGCCAAGCGGCGAGTCCGGGATCACAGAAGTAGAGTTTGGGGGTTTTGACCAACCGCTTGGAGAGATTGGTGAACCAGGGAGGTACCCGGAAGATGAGGTAGCTGGCCTCCAGGACCGACAACCAGGCTTCGGCGGTCAGCCGGGAGATTCCGGTGTCGGCGGCGAGGGAGGTGACGTTGACGAGTTGTCCGATTCGTCCGGCACACAGGGACAGGAAGCGTTGGAAGGCGCTCAGGTCCTGGATGCGAAGGATCTGACGGACATCCCGCTCGACATAGGTGGCGACATAGTCCTGGAGCCAATCCGCAGCCGGGATGGCGCGATCATGGATGGGCGGAAAGAGGCCTCCCTGGAGGAGAATATCGACCGTGGCCGGGGAGCGGCCTGCGGCCTGGAGTTCCGCCATCGAAAACGGCAACAGCGTGAGCAAACCGGCTCTGCCGGCGAGGCTCTGGGTGATGGCTCCCATCATTTCGAACTGACTGGAGCCGGTCAGAAGAAATCGGCCCGGACGCGGATCCGCATCGACGGATCCCTGGAGGTAGGAGAACAGCGATGGGCAGCGTTGGACTTCGTCGAGGATGGTTTGGGAGCCGAGCTGGCGCAAAAAGCCGCGGGGGTCCTCGGTGGCGAAGGCGCGTGTGTCGGGATCTTCCAGGGAAAGGTAGGCGGCGTCGGGGGCGGCAGACCGGGCCAAGGTGGTCTTGCCCGATTGACGGGGACCGGTGACGACCACGACGGGATAGGACGCCAATCGCCGTTGAAGCAGCGGCGCGATGAGACGTGGAACCGGATGAATTGGCAGCGCCGGGGTCACTATGGCCAAAAGATTAACCCGGTATACAATTGGTCAAGACATTCGTTACCCACCGGGATCGCAGCTGCGGCCGGCTGACCCAATCCGTCAACAATAACAGGCTTGGCGCATGGCTTGTCAGTCCGAGCAAACCCCTTCCGCCGACCTCATCGATGAAGTTGGGCGAGACCCGCGCCCGCGCCCCGTTTGCCGAAAACGACCTCACGGACTTCAGCGCATCATCGGGGCGATCCGATGTGGACCGCTCGCGTTCGCGCAACTGACCTCGTTCGGCGTTCTCATCGCGGTCGGATGCTCCACTCGGCCAACCCCGAAGTGCGTGGCAAGCGAATCTCCCACTGTGAACCGTGGGTGGTGACCGTCAGGATATCGCTATCACCCTCGACTCGGGTCACCGCCCCTGCTCGTGAGAGCCCCTCCAGGTAAGTGGGCCTCTCGGGCAGGTCATAGGCGAAGGAACCGGTACCCGTGTTCGAGTCCAGATGGTTGCGCTCGACGATGGCTCTCGCGGATTCACCAGCCCTTGTTACCCGCCAACGCGGAAACCGGACAACTCGGATTGCCTGTTTGATGAGTTGGCCGCCATGCCACCTGCGGGTCCGTAGCACTTGGATCCGTCTATGAGGAGCGCACCGCCTCTAGCGGGAGGAAACTTGCTGGAGTCTGGAATTCGGGATTATTCTTCAAGCGTGTCCGGGGTTACGTTCAATGCCATCAAGCGGCGGGAGGCTCAAAGCCGACTCGCCGCTTTGAAGCGTTCAGAACGAAGCGCGGCCGCGGCAGATATTCAGCAACAGCGGGCCTCGTTGATGGGTGACAGCTCGAAATGGAGGATCACCAACCTGAAAGCTGCCGCCAAAGCCATGGCTTCGTGGCAATGAAGTCGCTGTACCGGCTCGACCAGTTCGACCGGGTGTTGGCACTTCGGAACCGGGACGGTCTTCCATACCTCCTGATTGGCGGCCAAGCTGTCAACTTCTGGGCAGGCCTCTATGCGATCAGGGAATCGGCCCTCGCCGAACTGAAGCCGTTCACCAGCGAAGACATCGACTTCAAAGGCGACAGGGCCGATGTCGAACACATTGCAGCGCAACTGAAGCTCCGCGCGGTTCTACCCGGGAAGGTTGGAATGACCGCCCTGGCAGGCTCCATCCCCTTCACATGGGGCGACATCGAGTCCAACATCGAAGTTGTCCGAGTGGTTCCTGGTGCGCCTCAGAACCTGGAGAGCCGGGCGATCCAGGTCGAGGCGAACGGTCAAACCCTTCGGGTCATGGACCCGGTCTCCCTGTTTGTCTCGAAGTTGGAGCTTTGCTCCACGGTTTCTCAAGAGAACCGGCAAGACATCCGGCACCTGAGGATTCTGGTCCACTGCGTTCGCCATTTCCTCGGAGACATGCTCATAGGCGCTGCTGAAAACCAGATCGATTCAAGAACCTGGTTGAACATCGTCGGATTCCTGCTGAAACGGACTGCCACCAAATCCGCCAAACGAGTGGCCAGGGAAATGGACTTTGATTGGAGCGGGCTTCTTCCTTGGGCAGTCCTGAAGGCATCCCAAGATCCAAAGCTGACCCGATTTGCCGAGGACCGCAGCCGCCGAACACCGTGAGCCAGGGCTTCTGGAATTTCATGACCTCGGACACTGTGTCCCCGGGGTGTTGTCGGGTAGATCACAGAACTAATTTTTTGGGGGTGACGTAACCTTGGTGGCGGTGGCTTTGAGGGGGATCTCGCCGAGGTCGATGGGGCCTGAGTCTGGAGGCACGGTCACTCGGAGGGGCCTCACCTGCTCGAGAAGTCCGGGGGTTTCACCGGCGAACTGTCCCGGCGCCGGCCGACGGATCCATTTCGCGTGAAGTTCGTAGATACCAGGCTCTACCGCATCGATCGCAAAGGCACCCGCGGCCTCGACGAGGGCTGGCAACACCCGCGCGCGAGGTTCTGGTCCTGCGAAGGGTGAATCAGCCGAACGAACCTGCGAAAGGG
>Ga0214917_10005824_pt1 | contig 13028 bp, 12 predicted proteins | sample LL_1208_BB_MetaG_FD_177983 | JGI IMG/M metagenome (GOLD analysis project Ga0214917, IMG submission 177983) | Freshwater microbial communities from Lake Lanier, Atlanta, Georgia, United States - LL_1208_BB | ecosystem: Environmental > Aquatic > Freshwater > Lake | place: USA: Georgia | collected... | reverse complement strand
AATCGTTGACCACGATTTTCTCTTTTTCATCCCTACCCCCATACGCCAAGGCGGTCAGCACACGGCGGAATTCGTCACGCACCGGACCGTTCTCTTTCAGAACATCCCGGAGCTCCGAATCAAAATCGACCGTCGTCCCGGGTCCGGAGGGGACTCCCGGGATTTCTCTCCAGCCGCCCCGGAAATAAGTTTGAATTTTGCTGTCCAAAACTGAAATCCATCCATCCGCTTTCCCGACTGTGATTTTATTGATTTCTTCTGGCGTGAGGTGATAGCGCCCCTCTTTTTTTCCCTCTACCCCAAGAAGCGTATCAAACGGCAATTTCTGCAAGGAAGAGCGAAAGCGATCCCAGGTTCCCGACGCCGGGGGACGGGTGAATTTTTGATACACCTTGACGGTTCCACCCTCCTCCCAAGACAGCTCCCTCCCGCCTGTGGGATCCAAATCCAAGATCAGGGGCGCCACTTTTTCCGGAGGGGCGGAGGCGATAAAAAAAACCTTGGCCCCCAAAAAACCGGGTCGGGCCCCGCCGGCCAGCCACTTTTCGCCAACAATTTCCCCTTTCTCCAGGTCTTCCACCGGTACCTCGAAGCCCATCCGTTTTAAATCTGCTTTCCATCCGGTTTCCTGCCCTACCGAATCTTGAACGTAGCCCCATCCCGCCCAGCATAGGCAGAGCAGGAGGATCCATCTTAAGGCATTGACTCTGGGAGCTGTTTGCATAAGTATTTCTTCTTATCTCATGGCTACCGCTACGAAAAGTAAGATCATCGCCGGCAACCGACTCCACGAAAAGGATACGGGTTCATCCGACGTGCAGATCGCCCTCCTGACCGAAAGAATCAACCACCTCTCCGCTCATCTGCAAAACGCCGTTAAGGACTTCGCCTCCCGCCGTGGTCTTCTCTCCATGGTCAGTCGTCGCCGCCGTCTTCTCGATTATCTCCACCGCACCGAACCCAAACGCTACCATTCGCTTCTGCAGAAACTTAACCTGAGGAAATAACCCAACCCAAAACCAACCCCCAAGTCCCCGAGAATCGGGAATGCTCTGAACCCTTTTTGGCTGGGCAGATGACACCACGCAGGCTCCAGACGGCCTCCGCTGTGTCCTCTGAAAGCCGACCAAACAAAGGTCAGCGTTTCCCTCCTGCGCCCCTGATCCCCGAGTCCTCAATCGGCTTGGGTACGCATCCTCGACGGCACTCAAAATCAATATGAACCAGAAACATCAATCCCTGACCGCCCGCGTGGGTGATCGCGACCTGCACATCGAAACCGGAAAATATGCCAAACTCGCCGACGGCGCCGCCCTCGTCACCATGGGCGAAACCATCATTCTCGTCACCGCCGTTTCCGCCACCAAGGTCAAGGAAGGCCAGGATTTCTTTCCCCTTACCGTCGAGTACAAGGAAAAGGCCGCCGCCGCTGGTCGCATCCCCGGCAGCTACTTCCGCCGGGAAGGCCGCCCCACCGAAAAAGAAATCCTCACCTGCCGGATGGTCGATCGTCCTCTGCGCCCCCTCTTCCCGAAGGGCTACTACTTCGACACCCAGGTCATTGCCATCCTTCTCAGCACCGACGGCTTGAACGATCCCGACATTCTGGCGATCAACGGCGCTTCTGCCGCCCTGATGGTCTCCGATATTCCCTGGGCCGGCCCAGTGGCCGGAGTCCGTGTCGCCCGCCTTCAAGGCAAATTTGTGGCGAACCCCACCCACCCTGAAATCGCTGAGAGCGATCTCGATCTCGTTTACGTGGGCACGGAGCACGAAGCCCTCATGATCGAAGGTAGCGGGAAGGAACTTCCCGAAGCCGAGTTCAAAGCCGCTCTCGAATTCGCCCACCAAGCCATCCAGCCCATCATCAAAATCCAGAAGGAACTTGCCGCCTCTTGTGGCAAGCCGAAGCGTCAACCCGCTTTGATGCTCGTCAAAGACGAACTCCTGGAAATCGCCTATCAGGTGGCCGGCACACGCATCGAAGCCGCCATCTATCAACCTTCCAAAGTCGCCCGATACCAAGCGGTCGAGGCGCTCCGCGAGGAGGTCAAAGCCAAGATCCTGGAAAAGTTTCCCACGGCCACCGCCTTCGAAATCTCTCAGGCCTTTGACTATCTGCAGAAGAAGGCCTTCCGCACCTCCATCCTCGACAAAAACAAACGATGCGACGGCCGGCCGGCCGATCAGGTCCGCAATCTTTCGGGTGAAGTGGGCTTTCTCCCCCGCGCCCACGGATCCTCCCTTTTTGCCCGGGGCGAAACCCAGGCCGTCTGCTTGGCCACCCTCGGACCGCTGGAAGAAGCCCAGGAGATCGACGCCTATACCGGGGGTGAGAGCACCAAGCGCTTCCTCCTCCATTACAACTTCCCCCCCTTCTCCGTGGGTGAAACCGGCCGTTTTGGCGGTCAAAATCGCCGCGAGATCGGTCACGGCGCCCTAGCCGAACGCTCCTTGGAACCCGTGATCCCCTCCGCCGCTGAATTTGGCTATGCCCTACGTGTCACCTCGGAGGTGATGGAATCCAACGGCTCCACCTCCATGGCTTCGGTCTGCGGAGGCACCCTCGCCCTGCTTGATGCCGGTGTCCCCCTCAAGGCCCCGGTCGCAGGTATCAGCGTTGGCCTTGTCACGGAATATGACAACACTGGCGCCAAGCTGCTCCGCCACCAGCTCCTCACCGACATCATCGGAAGCGAGGATCACTTTGGCGATATGGACTTCAAACTTTGCGGAACCCGGACCGGAGTCACCGGCTTTCAGCTGGATTTGAAACTCCCTGGAATTCCGCTGGCGCTATTGAAGGACGCGATTGATCGCGCCACCCATGCCCGCAGCCAGATCCTCGATTTCATGGCGAAAGTCATGCCGTCCCAACGCTCCACCATTTCCAAATACGCCCCCCAGATCGAAATGGTGAAGATTCCGCAGGATAAGATCGGCCTGCTCATCGGGCCCGGAGGAAAGACCATCAAGGGCATCTGCGCCGAAACCGGAGCTGAGGTGAATGTCGAAGATGACGGCACGGTCCGTATCTACGCCAATACCGGCCCCGCCATGGCTCGCGCCAAGGAATTAATTTCGGGTCTGACCGGTGAAATTGAGGTCGGCAAGACCTACAAGGGTCGGGTCGTCTCCCTCAAGGATTTCGGCGCCTTTGTCGAAATCTTCCCGGGACGCGACGGCCTGGTGCACATTTCCGAACTGGCTGAGACCCGCATCGCCCGCGTGGAGGACGCCGTGAAAATGGGCGACCTTCTTGAGGTCAAGTGCATCGGGGTCGATGACAAGGGCCGGGTGAAACTTTCCCGCAAAGCCGTGCTTCGCGAAGCTACGGGCACCAACGGCTCCCCCGGACGAAACTAAACCCAGGAGGACAAGACCATGGCCCTATCCACCGGCAGTAAAGCACCCGACTTCTCGCTCAAAACAAAAAGAGGCGGCGATCCCGAGGTCGTTAAACTTTCCGAAAATTTCGGAAAAAAGAAAACCGTCCTCCTGTTCTTCCCCCTCGCCTTCACCGGCGTCTGCACCAAGGAGTTCTGCGATGTTTCGGCTGGCCTCTCCGCCTACGAAAAAATGGATGCGGCCGTCTATGGCATCAGTGTGGACTCCCCTTTCGCCCAGGAAGCCTGGGCCGACAAGGAAAAGATCAAGATTCCGCTCCTGAGCGATCTGAACAAGGAAGTCAGCAAAGCTTATGGAACCTTGTTGCCCGACCTGATCGGGCTGGGCTCGGTTAGCGCCCGCGCGGCCTTTGTGATCGATAAGGGCGGGGTCATCCGTTACGCGGAGCAGACTCCCACCCCGCTGGAATTACCGGATTTTAAAAAGATTCAGGCTGCCCTCGCCAACTGCTGAACCCCTCTCACCGGGAGCGAGGGGTCAATGCCCCTGCCTCAACGTTGGTGGGTAAGGGATACGTTTTGGTTTCCGCCCAAAAAATGGCCGGGTCATGCACCATCTGACTTTTTGCCCCTATGGCTCGTTGTGGCCCATCCTCCTTTCTTGACCATCCAACATTCCATGGAATGTTGGAACCATGAAACACCTCTTCATCCTTACCTTCCTTGCCCTGATCCTGAACCTCCCTGCACGTTCCGCCGTGGAACCCGGAGACACCGCGCCTGAATTTACCCTCAAGGATTCTAAAGATAATTTTCAGAAGCTTTCCAGCTATGCTGGTAAATATGTCGTCTTGGAGTGGATGAATCCGGAATGCCCCTTTGTTAAAAAACACTACTCCGTTGGTAACATGCAAAATCTCCAGAAGGATTACACCGCCAAGGGAGTTGTTTGGCTGTCCATCATCTCTTCTGCCCCGGGGAAACAGGGTTTCTGCACCGGTCCGCAGGCTGAGGCCAACCGCAAGGATCAAAAAGCCTACCCCACTACTGTTCTGCTCGATCCCTCCGGAGAGGTCGGACAGAAATACGGAGCAAAAACCACCCCCCACATTTTTATCATCAACCCGGAAGGCAAGGTCATCTACGCCGGCGCCATCGATAGCCTTCGTTCCACCAACCCGGCCGACTGTTCCAAAGCCGATAACTATGTCCGGGAAACTCTCGACGCTGCCATGGCAGGCAAGCCGGTTCCTCACCCCTCAACCCAGCCGTACGGGTGCGGCGTCAAATACTGATCAGACTTTTCTCCCCTCTACCTCCCTCGCTATCGTCCGCAGATGATCTCGCGTGGATACGTGGCCGTCTTTGCGCAGCCTCACTCGGATGCATCCATCCAAGCGATGCTGGATTCCTGGATGTCTCGTTTTGAAAGGGTGGAGCAGGTGATTCCGGGCACCCAAGCCGGCAATACCACCATCACACTGGCCAACTCCGGGGAACTTCTGAAGGCCGACCACCTGCAATTTCGCGTCATTCAAGGCCAGGATTTCGCCTGGGCCTACCTAACCCGTGGCCGTCGGGTCATCGAGACAACCGGACTGCCCCATGAAAAGATTGCCCTTTGCCTGGATATCCTCCTGGAACTCCCCGAGGTCACCGAAATTGTCGACCAACACGATGATCGGCGTCTGGATGAACTGGAACGGGACGGCTTGATGTGAGCCTGCCCCCGGTCCTGATCCTCACCGCTGCCTTTGGCGATGGCCACAACGCTGCGGCCCGTGGATTAGCTGCAGGCATCCACCAGCGGGGAGGCCAAGCCGTGGTGGCCGATCCTTTTGCGGAATCCCGCCCCAAGATGAACGATTTCTTCCGCCGACTTTACCTGACCCTGATCAACCGTTACCCCGGATTTTGGAATCTTTTTTACATTACCTGCCATCATTTTCCCCTGATCGAAAAGACGGTTTTCGTCCACCAGCCGGCCTACCTTCGCATCCGGGAACTCCTGGAGACACACCGCCCAAAAGTTGTGGTGCTGACCTTCCCGGTCTATGCCCACCTCCTCGACCGCTTACCCCGGAATCTTCGAAAGGGTTTTCAACTCGTCACGGTGGTGACGGATTCTATTTCCGTTCATCGCCTTTGGTCCACGGCTCAAGCGGACCTTTGGGTGGTTCCCAACGAACCCACCGCTCAGGCACTCTCGGCTTTGGGTGTTGCAGCGGAGAAAATCCACTCGGTCGGCTTTCCGGTGGATCCAAGATTTGCCTCCCCCAATCCGCATCCGGGCGATGAGCCGCCCGGTGACAATCCCCGGGTTCTCTACCTCCTAAGCTCCGGTCTCCGAGCCGGACCGGCATTGGCCGCCACTTTGGCCGCCCAAAAGGGCTGGTCCGTGACCATTGGAACTGGGCGGGATCCGGAAGTGGCCCGCCGGGTGGAGGCAGCTCTTGGACCCCTGAGAAAGAACGTCCAAATGCTGGGGTGGACCACAGAAATGCCGTCCATTTTGGCCCGCCAACACTTCGTCATTGGGAAGGCAGGCGGTGCCCTCACTCAGGAGACGATCGCCTCCCGCACCCCATTCCTTGTCACTCAGGTGGTTCCCGGACAGGAAGAAGGAAATTTTTCTTTGCTCAAGGAGATCGGCGTCGCTTCGCTGACCCCCGATGGCAACGTCGCGGTCCAAGTCATCCAAAAGGCCCTCGCGGAAAATGCGAAGGGATGGAGGGAGTGGAAAGCCAAACTCGCGGTTGCCTCCAAACCGGATGCCTCCCTCCGTCTTGCGGATCTTTGCCTTTCTCTGGCGGCCTGAAATATTCAATCCAAGAGGGCCAACCAGGCCCGCCACATCACGCGGGCCAACTCTTCTACCGGCTCCGCATGTTCTGACGAGTCCTCCAGGATTTGGGCCGGCTCCACACCGGCCGCCGCCAGTTCCTTGCGTGATTCGGCCACCATCTCATCCACCATCGCCGCGTTCATTTCCAAATGAGGAACGAGCCCATAGGCCTTTTTTCCCAAGCGAAAGCCGGCACACGCACATCGGTCCGTGCTGAGAAGATGGGCCGCCCCTTGGGGCAGGGCAAAATGATCCCCATGCCACATCAGGGCAGGAAAGTTTTCGGGCAAGCGCCGCAAAACCGGATCCTTGAAGGCATCCGGTAGTTTTCGCACTCCGAACCAGCCCATCTCGGGCACGCCGGGCTTCACCTCCGTCCCCACCGCCGCCGCCAAAAGCTGGGCGCCCAGACAAATCCCCAAAATGGGACGATCCTCCTTGAGGAATAATTTCAGCAAGGCGATCTCTTCCTTCAAATACGGCCACTCGGCCTGATCATAGACCCCCATGGATCCCCCCATCACCACGATGCCGCCCGAGTTCCCGACGGAACGGGGAATCCCCACCCCCTGATCGATCCTCAAGAGGTGCGCCACGTGCCTGGATTTCTTGATCTCGTCGAGGATCGTGCCGGGCCCCTCCCCGACTTGGTGTTGCAAAATAAGGACCTCAGACATGTGAAAACGATCCGCAATTCCACGAATCTCCGCAACCCTCTTTCTCTAAATCATCCCAACAAAATTGAACAAGGTTTGCGCTAAACTTTGGCCTCGGGCGCATTCTTTAAAAACCATTCGTAAGTTGAGGCTATCCCCTGGTCGATAGGGATGGTCGGCCTCCATCCCAATGCCCGGATTTTACTGACATCCAGCAATTTTCTTGGGGTTCCATCAGGTTTGCCTGTATCCCAGCGGATGGAACCGGCAAAACCGACGGCCTTCATAACTTTTTCCGCCAGTTCCTTGATCGTCAAATCTTCCCCCACCCCAAGGTTCACAATCTCCCTTTCATCGTAATGCTCGAGGAGAACCAGCAGGCCATCGGCCAAATTATCCACATGGAGCCACTCCCGCCGCGGGGATCCGGTCCCCCATAAAACGACCTCTCTTTCCCCCTGAATCTTGGCCCGATGAAACTTGGTGATCATCCCGGGCAAAGCATGGGAGCTTTCCGGATCAAAATTGTCCCCTGGCCCGTAGAGATTGGTGGGCATCGCCGAGATGGCGCTTTTGCCATACTCATCCCGATAGGCCTGGGCCAGCCGCACCCCTGCAATCTTGGCCAAGGCATAGGCATCGTTCGTCGACTCCAACGGCCCACTCATCAGGGAATCTTCACGAATGGGCTGGTGAGCATGCTTGGGATAGATGCAGGAACTTCCGAGGAAGAGAAACTTTTGACAGCCGTGGCGGAAAGCCGACTCCATGAGATTGTTCTGAATCCTCGTGTTCTCGATCAGAAATTCCACCGGACGACGGGAATTCTCCAAGATTCCCCCGACCCGGGCGGCGGCATCGATCACCTGATCCGGCTTCTCCCGGGCAAACCACTTCTCGACCTCCACCGCATGGGTCAAATCCAACTCTTGGCGGCTGCGGGTAAGAACCAGATCTCGCCCACGCTTTTCCAGGGCCCTCACCACGGCCGAGCCGACCATCCCTCGGTGACCGGCCACAAAGATTTTCATTTCTTTAATCGCGGATCCGCCGGCCCGCCCGCTCTTCCGCCAACAACTGGATATCTGCGTCCACCATAATTTCGGCCAGTTGCTTGAACATCACCTTCGGTTCCCAGCCCAGTTTCTTTTTGGCCTTGCTGGCGTCTCCGATCAACAGGTCGACTTCGGCGGGACGGAGATAGCGCTCGTCAAACGCCACGTGCTTTCTGGGATCCAAACCCGCCCGGGCAAAGGCCACTTCCAAAAACTCCTGTACCGTGTGGGTCTCCCCGGTAGCCACCACGTAGTCGTCTGGCTTATCCTGCTGCAGCATCTTCCACATCGCCTCGACATATTCCGGCGCATACCCCCAATCCCGCTTTGCCTCCAGGTTTCCCAGAAACAGTTTGTCCTGCAACCCGGCTTTGATTCGGGCCACCGCCCGAGTGATCTTGCGGGTGACAAAAGTCTCACCCCGCCTTGGACTTTCGTGGTTGAAGAGAATCCCGCTGGAAGCGTGCAGACCATAGCTCTCGCGGTAGTTCACCGTGATCCAGTGGCTGTACAATTTGGCCACCGCGTAAGGGCTGCGGGGATAAAACGGGGTCGTCTCCTTTTGGGGAACTTCCTGCACCAACCCGTACATCTCGGAGCTGGAAGCCTGATAAAAACGCGCCTTGGGGGCGACCTGTCGCATCGCATCCAGCAGGCGGACGGTACCGATCGCGGTGACGTCACCCGTGAACTCCGGGATATCAAAGCTGACACGAACGTGGCTCTGGGCGGCCAGATTGTAGATTTCTTCCGGTTGGGTCTCCCCCAGGATTTGAATCAGGGAACTCGGATCACTCAAATCCCCGTAATGAAGAAAAAGCTTGGTGCCCTTTTCATGCCGGTCTTTGTAAATGGAATCGATTCGCTCCGTGTTGAAACTGGAGGAGCGCCGAATGATTCCATGGACTTCGTACCCTTTGGAAAGCAGAAGCTCTGCCAAATAAGAACCGTCTTGGCCGGTGATTCCGGTGATAAGGGCTTTTTTGGCCACGACTCAGTTTCCCTCCGAAAGGGACCGTGCCCGGGCGTCCAGTTTTTTGGCCAGCCGAAGATCCAATTCACTCACCCCTTCCACGTCATGCGTCGTCAGCTCAATTTTTACCGTCCGATGGCTCTGCCAAAGCTCGGGATGATGATTCATTTTCTCAGCCTCAAGGTTCACACCGGTGACAAACATCGCCGCCGCAATGAAATCGTGGAACTTGTACACCCTCTGAATTTTGGCACCGGCTTGGATCCAGCCATCCAGGGTGGATAACACCACCTCGATTTGATGCCCCGTCAGTTTAACTGCCATCCTCAAAAAATAGCCCAAAGCGGTCTGCAACCAAGTCCTGATTCCGTGGCTAGATCCATGGCTGACAACCCTTTCCATCTCGCGCTTGTGCCTTGCGGGTTCCGCGCCACCCTTGCCGAATGCCCGAACTGGCTGAGGTCGAATTCTTCCGCAAGCAATGGAATCTAGGACTCCAACGAAAAATTCTTCAGGTCGATCTGCATGCCGAAAAACGGGTTTTCAGGGGCGTCTCGGTCAACCTGGCTCGAAAAAGAATGATCGGACAAACCCTTCTTTCTTCCCACGCCCATGGCAAACAGATGCTCTTTCGGGTCGGACCACGCGGTTGGTTGGGCATCCATCTAGGCATGACCGGCAAACTTACCACCCAACCCGGCCGCTACCTCGCCAGAGCGCATGACCATCTGATTCTGCGCACCGCGGATCACTCCCTAGTTTTCAGCGATCCGCGATTATTTGGGCGGATCCGTTTTCATGATTCCCGGAATCCACCCGATTGGTGGTCGCAACTCCCGCCCGCCATACTCTCCCCCGCTTTCGATGGCCAAAGGCTAAGAGATATTTGTCTTCGATACCGAAAAACCCCGATCAAATCCCTTCTTCTTCGGCAGGAATGTTTTCCCGGGATCGGAAACTGGATGGCGGACGAAATTCTTTGGCAAACCCGTCTGCATCCCAAAGCCCTCGGAGGGGCCTTAAGCCCCCTTCAAATTCAGAATCTATATTTTTCTATCCGGAAAATCGGTCGCGAAGCCATGCGAAGCATCGGCAAGGATTGGTCAGACCCGCCCAGGTCCTGGCTTTTCCTTCACCGCTGGAAACCCGGGGGCACATGTCCTCGCTGCCACCGATGCTTGGCGCGCGATTCTGTGGGAGGAAGGACCACCTCTTGGTGTGCGGCCTGCCAACCCCCTCTTCCTCGCCGAGCCAAGTCTGCTTAAGTTCTATTTATGTTTCGATCCGGTCCACCCCGGCGTATTCAGCCCTCCGCTCCAACCGCTTCCACCCAACCCCCAAAGGATGTACACCATGCCTCCGGGCAAGCGTCCTCATCCCCTTGGAGATTTCCCGTTATCTTCACCGCCTTCGGGGCGGTTCTCTTGTTGGCCATAGCTCCAGCCCTTTTCTTGTTTCTCAGTGGATCCTCCTATTCCAAAGACGACGACGAAGTCAGAACCCCACAGGCCCTGCAGGCAGACTACGCCCTCTGGAGCGCCTCTTTGCGGGATCTATCCAAACTGGCCGTCTCCCCCAATACGCTCCCCCCTTCGATCCTCCCCCCCTCCCAGCCCAAAGATGACTCCACCTTGGGACTATGGAATCGTTGGCGGAATCTCCCCCCCGAGGGGCTCGCTCGGGCTGTTTTGACCCGACGACTGCCCCAACAGGTGGAGTTGGTAAGCCTGAAACCACGCCGCTTAACCGTTTCAGAAGACGGAGTTTCGGTTGAGTACAACATCTCCCTTCGAGCTAAAGAGGATATCCTATTGGTTCCGGTCATTCCCATTCCTCTGGCAAAGGATTTGAACCCCAACCAGAGGCGGCTCTATCCGAAAGGGGTTTACGCCTACGACCTCCCTCCCGGAAAAGTTTTTGACTTGGCCAATCAAAGGAATGTTTTTTCCGCTGGCACCACGATGGAGGGGGGGTGGACTCTGCGCCAGGCGGAAAAGTCGCTGGGAAAATGGAGAGCGACCCGGGCCGATCTTCTTCCGCTGACCCGGATCCCTGCCCTCGAATCCATCTTTGTCCGGGAAGCCTCCTTGCCGCCTCCTGCACTGTTGCGTGCCCAAAGCGAGCTGATCAACTCCCGGGACAAGCAGATCGCCGCGAAACAAAGCTTGGATGACCGGATCGCTTCCATCACCACCGACGTAAAACAGTATCGCTCCAGCCTCATGGCGAGCGCCCCGGTTGCCGCACGGAGCAAAGGGATGGGAGCCGGTAGCGGGGTTCCCACTGGGGCAGGAGTCGGGGCCCTGGGGGGCGCGGCCACCGGGGCCGGCATTGGAGCCATGGCAGGAGGGGGAGATGGTGCCGCCATCGGAGCGGGAGCCGGGGCCCTGGCTGGAATGCTGATCGGGGCTTTGGTGGCCAATGCAGAGCAGGAGAAAAAATTGGAAAGGGAAAAAGCCGCCCGACGTGAAGCCGTCGCCGCCATCGAGCGGCAAGTCACCGATTACGAACACCGTCTGCTACGGGAATTTGAAAACGAATTGGGTCAGGAAGCCACCAAGCAGGAATCCACCCTCGCCCGCCCAACTTGGGCGAACTAGCCTTTTGCATGGCCAAGACCGCCAAAAAAGACGCCCTGCAGAGGCGTCTGATCCTTGCCGGAATCTGCGCCGGGGCCGCTCTTTTCTTTGGCCTTTTAGGACTCATCCAGTTCAAACCCCTGATTGAGGCGGAACTTTATACTCGGGATCTGAGAATTCGCTTCGGCCAACCTGCCCCGATCAGCCCGGAAATCGTTTTCATCGCGATCGACAAAGCAACCTATAAGGACATCCTCTCTGACGAGGAGATCGCCGCCGCCCCTGCTTTGGCGGAAATGTCCACCGGATCCTGGCCTTGGCGCCGCTCCGTCTGGGCTCAGGTCATCCAACGTATCACGGATGCGGGGGCCAAAGTGGTGGCTTTGGATTTGATGTTTCCGACCCCGAAAGAGGGGGATGAGGAACTCACCCAGGTGATGAATGAACGGGGCGATCACGCCGTCCTGGGCGGAACGTTTGAGGAGGTCAGTAATGCAGGCCGCACCTCGGTCCAGTTAACCCTCCCGGCTGCCCTCGCCTCTTTGGGGGCCACGGAAATTTCCAAGGAAAATACGGCCGGTCGGGTCGGCTACGTCAACTTGTGGCCGGACAGCGACGGGATCGTTCGTCGGGCGGACTACCGACGCCAATTTCAGGACACCATGGCTGCTTCCCTCGCCTGCCGAATGTTGGAAAAAGCCGGGTATGCCGATCGAATTCCAGCCAGCGGCTCCGGGCTTCTTCGCTTTCCGGGGCCTCCCAATTTTAATTACAAATCGATTCCCGTGTACCAACTCTTCGTTCCCTCCACTTGGGAGAAAGTTTTTGAAAATGGGGAAAAGCTGAAAGACAAACTCGTCCTCGTCGGACCCTACGGAAACTGGTCCAAGGATGTCATCCGGACTCCTTACCCGAATCCCATGCCCGGACCCGAGGTGCATCTGGCGGCCTTGGGTGCCGCCCTCGCGGGCTCCTTTCTCAACCTCCCTCCTCCTTGGGCTGGACCTGCCCTTTTGTTGACCGGGGCTTGTTTGGCCTTGGTTCTCATTCTCGCTACCAGTCAACCCGTTCTCCGCCTTCTCCTCCTTCTCGTGGCCGGATTTGGATACGCCGCTCTTACCTTCTGGGTTCAGGACCGATTGAATCTTGTTTTGCCGGCCGTCAGCCCGGCCCTCACGTTGCTTTTTGGCGGAGTCGGCTGTCTCGGCTATGAATTCGTGCTTGAGCAAAGGGCCAAGCGCCGGGTCAGCGGAATGTTTTCCACCATGGTCAGCCCGGAAGTTCTCGCCTACATGCAGGAAGATCCCGATCGTTTCCGCCTCACGGGAGAAAAAAGAATGGCCACCATCTTCTTCTCGGATTTGGCCGGCTTCACCACGATTTCAGAGTCCGTCTCCGCCGAGGACTTGGCAAAGATTCTCAACCGCTACTTGACCCCCATGAGTGATCTGGTCACCAAGTTCGGCGGATATATCGATAAATACGCGGGGGATGCCATCATGGCAGACTTTGGAGTTCCGGTCTGGGTGGATCCCGACCCCGATTCCCACGCTTGGAAGGCCTGCTGGTCGGC
>Ga0214917_10005823_pt1 | contig 13029 bp, 9 predicted proteins | sample LL_1208_BB_MetaG_FD_177983 | JGI IMG/M metagenome (GOLD analysis project Ga0214917, IMG submission 177983) | Freshwater microbial communities from Lake Lanier, Atlanta, Georgia, United States - LL_1208_BB | ecosystem: Environmental > Aquatic > Freshwater > Lake | place: USA: Georgia | collected... | reverse complement strand
CACGCGGCGTCGCTCGGTCAGGGTTTCCCCCATTGCCGAAGATCCTCGACTGCAGCCACCCGTAGGTGTCTGGGCAGTATCTCAGTCCCAATGACGCGGGTCGTGCTCTCACACCCGCTACCCATCGTTGCCTTGGTGAGCCGTTACCTCACCAACAAGCTAATAGGATGCAGGCCCCTCCCCAGGTGGAATCACACCTTTGGTCCTGAGACGTTATCCGGTATTACCTGCAGTTTCCCGCAGCTATCCCGGTCCCAGGGGTAGGTACCTACACATTACTGTCCCGTTCGCCGCTGTCCCCGTATTGCTACGGTTCTCGCTCGACTTGCATGCCTAATCCACGCCGCCAACGTTCACTCTGAGCCAGAATCAAACCCTTCAATTTGTTGCTTGCCATCCACGGCCTGCTTTCGCCGGCCGCTTCTGTTTTGCGTGACGATGCACGGCGTCGCCATAGCGAGCCGCACACCGCCGGAGGCAAATCGAGGTATTCGATCTGTCTACATTTCATCAGTTCCCGACCAGACTGCAGACCGACACCCGAGGGTGCCGAGCGTGCCATCCAGTCGGTGCCGGTCACACGATCGCGTGCCGGCCGAAACCGAAAGAGATCAACTGCCGAATTGTCAAAGAACTTCCCTCCGAAGAACACCGAAGTGCTCATCAGCGAGACCTCGAAATCTAGCAGGCTTCCAGAAGGAGTCAACGCCCCCCAGAGGCCGAGCCTCGAAAAATCGGTCTGCCAGACCGGCCGATGCCAGTCGTAGGGCATCTCAATGGTACGGCCCGCCCGACCGGAGTGTTCGTCGCCTGCCGGAAAATTTTTCTCGACCGGCCTGACCGAACGGCCGGGCGGCTTTTTGAGGCTATTTTTCAGCGTCGAGGACGACGGCCACATCCAACCGATGCCCCTCGCGTTCGACCGTGATCAGCACTTGGTCGCCGGGGTTTTTGGCATCGATGGCCGACAGAAAGTCGTCGGCCGTCTTCACCGCCTCGCCGGCGACCGCCACGACGAGATCGGCGCCGGATCGATCGACCCGCTCGAACTCGGCGATGAACGGCCCTTGCCTGCGTCGCTCGCGAATCACCCGAAACCCTCGAATCCCGGCCCGCTCGGCGGGTCCCTCCGGCGACAGCGACGCCACCAGAAGCCCGCGATCGGTCTGGTAGACCCGGGCGATCCCCGCGTCGGGCCGGACGACTTTCCCGGCCTGGATGAGCTGCGGCACGATGCGCGCGAGCGTCCCGACAGGGATCGCGAAGCCCACGCCGGCGCTCTGGCCCGTGCGGCTGGCGATCGCCGTGTTCATGCCGATCAGACGACTGGAACTGTCCAGAAGCGGCCCGCCGGAGTTGCCCGGATTGATCGCCGCGTCGGTCTGGATGATCGACTTGATCGTGCGGCCGGTCCGCGTCGGCAGGGAACGATTGAGGCTGGAGATGATGCCGGTCGTGAGCGTCCGTTCGAGACCGAACGGGTTGCCGATCGCGAACACCCGCTGCCCCACCCGCAGGTTGGCGGACGAGCCGAACGTCACCGGCACCAGCACGTCCGGGGGCGCCGCAACCCGGATCACGGCCACATCGGTCGCCGGGTCCGCGCCCACGAGCACCGCCTGGTGCGACGAGCCGTCGAACAGCAGCACTTGGATCTCCTTCGCCCCCTCCACGACGTGGTAATTGGTGAGCACGTGCCCCAGTTTGTCGAGCACGATCCCCGACCCGGCCCCTTCGCTCGGCACTTCGAGGAGAAACAGTCCCGTCGGGACCGTGGCCTTCGTATTGATGTTCGCGACGCTGCGGTTGACCGCGTCGTAGACGGCGATGTTGGTCCGTTCGTCCGGGGTGAAGTCCCGTTCCTCGGCCTCGTGGACGGGCAGCGACTGCCCCGCTGCGCACCGCCACGACAGGCCCAAGAACCCCGCCAAGGCGACCAGCAGGATCCTGCGGTAGACCCCGTGCATGATTCGCTCGTCTGCACGCATCGTCGCCGTCCGCCTTGATCGGTTGTTCGCTTGCCTGGCCGTTCTCGGCGCCGCATCCGCGCGGCGACTTGATCACCGCAGTATCGCGGCTTCCGCCGCCCCCTCCAATCCCGGTGCCGCCTGGCAATCTGGGTACAATGAGGAGGCGTGCCGGTGGCGGCGAATCAGCGACGTCTTCGGGGTTTTGGCCGCAGAACGACGTTGGCGTGGACGGCACCACGAAATATGCTCTCGCCCAAAGCCGACCCCCGGCCCTGCATCGAGTTCGTCTGGAGGGATCATGTCCACCCGCATTGTCTGTCTGCTCGCGACCCTCGTGGCGCTGACCATGTCGCCGGCGATGCCGCGAGCGGAGGATCCGCTCTCGGTGTCGTTCACGGAACGTTTCGGCGGCAGCGACTTCGCCCCCCCGGTCGTGGCGATCGGCCTGCGTGCCCAGGGCGTGCCGACGGTGGCACAGGCCGTCGACGTCGTCGTGCTCGTCGACACGTCGGCCAGCCAGACCGGGGAGCATCGCAGCCGCGCTCTGGAGGCTGTTCGCGGCCTGCTCGAAAAGGCTCGGCCCCATGATCGGTTCCGGATCGCCGCCGTCGATGTGACCTGCACGCCGCTCGACACGGGATTCGCCACGGTATCGGGGGCTGAAACCGAGGCCGCGTTGCAGGCCCTCGCCGAACGGACGCCGCTGGGATCGACCGACATCGTGGGCGTCCTCACGGCGGCCGCGGAATTGTTCGATGCACCGGCCGCCGGCCGCGCGATCGTCTACGTGGGCGACGGGCCGGGGTTGAACGGCATCGACGCGGCCGACTTTTTCACCCTCCAGGAAAACCTGCGCGGCAGGCGGATCGCCGTCTCGAGCGTCGGGATCGGCGACCGCGTGAACTGGCCGTGCCTGGCGGCGCTCGCCAGCGCGACGGGAGGCATGCTCCTCGTCCCCGAGGAGGGCACGCCCGCTCGCGACGCCGGGGCCCGCGTCGGCTCGCTGGCCATAGCCCCCGTGCTGTGGCCTGAAGACGTGGTGCTGTCGGCGAAGTCGCCGGTATCCGAGTACCGCGGTCTGCCCGGTCTGCTGCCGCCGCTGCGATCCGACCGCGACTCCGTCCTCCTCGTCGGCGGGCGACTCGAGGACGGGCAGCTCGACCTCTCCCTGGAAAGTCCGGCCGAGGGACATCGCCGGCGATCCATCACGGTGTCGGTGCCGCGGTGCGAGCCGCGGCAGGAAAACGCCTACCTCGGTGAACTGTTCCGCAACGCGTTCCCCAACAACGGGGCCTTTCTCCCGCTCGTCGGACGCGAGGGCCTCGACCTCGCCCGCTCGACGATCCGTACCGAGGCGGCCGCCCTGGCGGCCCTCGCGAAGCAGGCGGAGGCCACCGGTGCCCATGAGTCGGCGTTCCGGCTCGCGGTCGCGTCGCTTCGCCGCGACCCTGACAACGTCGATGCCGCTCTGGTCCACACGGTCGCCTCGAAAAAGATGACCGCCGAGACTCCCGTGGGGCTGGCCCGTGAGCCCGAGGACGCCGGAGACGCCCCGGCCGATCCCGCTGCAGCCGACACCGAACGGCTGCCACCACCGGCCGTGGCCGCCGCGCCAGAGCCCGCCGCACCTGCACGCGACATCACGCACGATCCCGAGGAACTGGCAACGCTCAACCGGATGCGCAAGGTGCGGGCCCAGCAGCTCGAGCAGGAGACGGCGGTCCGCCTGCGCAACGCCCGGCAGCGCATGGCGGTGGATCCCGACCTGGCCCGGGCCGACCTCAAGGAACTGCAACGCACGGTGCAGGCGTCCGACGACCTCGACGACGCCCTGCGCAACCGCCTGCTGCGGCAGATCGAAATCAGCGTCCGCGAGTCGGTCGTGCGGTCGCGGGAAAAGGCGGAGTGCGACCTGGCCGCGGAACGCAGCCGGGCCATCGGCCGCGAGCGGATGCGGCTCGACGAGGACCTGCGGCGCCGGGAGGACCGGATCAAGCAGCTCACCGAGCGCTACAACGCCCTCGTCGAGGAGGGGATTCGCATCGGCTACGACCGCGCCGAGCGGTATCCGGCCGTCCTCGGCGACAATACCCGGCTGTTCTACGACACGATCACGCGGACCGACCGGCCGACGACCGTGTTCACGGAAGCGGAGCGGCTTCCGGGCGAGGAACTGATGGAGGAGGCGCCGGAGTTGTTCGCCAACCATCCGGTGCCGATGACGGCGCGGGTGCTCGCCCGCAAGGCGTTCGTCGAGGCCCGAATCCGCGACTACGACGCGGAGAACGTGCGCACGAAGCGCGACATCGAGCGTGGATTCATGGACTGCCTGCATCAGTGCGACGTGGCCGCGATCCCGATGCCCAACGAGCCGCCGATGATGTACCCGAGCGCCGCCCGCTGGCGGGAACTGACGAAAAAGCGGGAGCGCTACAAGTCGGTGGACCTCGCGAACCCGGGGAGCAACGAGCAGAAGATTTACGACGCCCTGGAAAAGCCCGTGCAGAACTTCGAATTCACGGAGACCCCGCTGCGCGACGTCATCGCCCAGATCCAGGATGCACAGGGCATCCCCGTGCAGATCGACACCAAGGCCTTCGAGGATGCGGGCCTCGATCTGGAGACCCCCGTCACGAAGAACCTCTCCGGCATCTCGCTCCGCTCGGCCTTGCGGTTGCTGCTCGGCGATCTCGACCTCACGTACCTCGTGAAGGACGAGGTCCTGATGATCACGACCAAGGACAAGGCGGCCGAGACGATGGTCGTCAAGGTGTATCCCGTGGCCGATCTCGTGATTCCCGTGAACCCCCAGGCGGGCATCAACCCGTTCCAGACCGGTGGCGGACTCGGCGGCGCCGGCGGCATCAACAGCGGACAGGGTGGCGGACTCGGCGCGGGCGGCGGCATGATGGGCGGCGGCATGGGCGGCGGTGGCGGCATGTTCCAGATCGCGGACGCCCGCGACCGGATCGGCCGCAACGCAAAACCGGCGGTCCCTCCGGCCGACCGTACGGCTGCCAAGCCCGACCCGGCCGCGGTGCCCATGGCGACGTCCGGGGCCGGCGATGTCAGCCTGCCCACAGACGTGATCGAGTCGCGGAACCTCCGGGGGGCGATCGCGCGCTACCTGGCGGCGCGGCCGCCGAAGACCGCACCGGCCGGGGATGACTCCGAAGGCACCGGACAGGGAACAGCCGCGAGCCCGGATCTCGGGCCCGAACAGGCCGCTGCGAAACAGCAGGATGAGCGTGACCTGGCGATGCGGCTCGCCCGCATCCGCGTCACGGCGGCGGAGCTCGGCAAGGAAGGGAGGTACGAGCGGGCGGCGGAGCTGATCTCGGCCACCATCTCAGCCGGCCATGCGGAGTCGTGGATGTACGAGGCCCTGGCCGTCGCCCTCGAAGCGGCGGGGCGGCCCAAGGCCGAGGTCGAGCGGGCGTTGCTCTCCGCGGCCGACTTCGCGGCCACCCCGACGGAGTTGTTGTCGCTGGCCAACTACCTCGCCCGGTTTGGCTCGCTGCAGCAGGCGATTCGCGTCTGCAAGCAGGTGACGCGGCTCGATCCCGCAAATCGTGAAGCCTACGCCATCGGCATGGGGCTCGCCGCCCGCGCCGAAGACGTGTCCTCGCTCCGCTGGGCATGTGCCGGCGTGCTGTCCCACGAATGGCCCGCCAACCAGCAGGACGTGGCTGTCCGGGCGGCCCGGCTTGCCAAGGCCACGATCGAGAAACTCAAGCAGGATGGCAAGGCGGAAGAGGCGGCGGTGTTCCAGTCCGCCATCGACGAGGCGCTCGTGCGAGACCTCGAGGTGGAACTGTCCTGGAACGGCGACGCCGACATCGACCTCATCGTGGAGGAGCCCCCAGGCACGGTCTGCTCGCTGTCCGCGCCGCGGTCAACCTCGGGTGGGACGCTCCTGGGAGACACGTCCGCCGCGGTCGATCAGGCCAACGCGACGCAGCGCGAGCGGTATGTCGCCCCGCAGGCGTTCCCGGGCCGGTACCGGATTCTGGTCCGGCGCGCGGTCGGCAAGGTCGCGGCCGACACGGTCACCGCCGAAATGACACTTCACAAGGGGACCGCTCGCGAGCAGAAGCTCAAGCGGCAGGTGCCGCTGGGCGCGGACGAGGTGCTGCTGACGGTGGAACTGCCGGAGGGTCGGCGGCGCGAGCCGTTGCTCGACGCCCAGGTGGCCCAGGACGTCGCCGTGCAGCAGAACATCGGCCGGGCGATCCTCGCGCAGCAGTTGGCCGGGATCGACGACCCGGCTGCCGCTGCATCGCTCTCCCAAAGCCGCGGCGGCAGCGGCCCCCAGCCGGTGCCCGGCCTCCCGTTCGGACGGGGTGGCGCGACGGGGTATCAGCCGGTGATCACGACACTGCCGGAAGGCACGAACCTGTTCGCGATGGCCGTCGTTTCGGCTGACCGCCGCTACGTCCGGGCCACGGTCACGCCGCTGTTCTCCGGTGTGGGTCAGGTGACGCAGTTCAATTTCGCCGGGGGCGGAGCTGGCGGAACGGGTGGTGCCGGCGGTGCCGGCGGTGCTGGCGGCGCCGGTGGCGCCGGTGGCGGCGGGTTGGGTGGCGCAGGTGGTGGCGGCGGCCTCGGTGGCGGTGGCGGCGGAGGTGGTCTGGGCGGCGGCATGGGGCTGGGTGGTGGTGGTGGCGGAATGGGCGGCGGTGGCATGGGCGGTGGCGGCATGGGCGGCGGTATGTTCTAGGGCCGGGAGTGCCATGCCGACGTTCGGAGTCATCCTCGCCGCGGCCGGCCAGAGCAGCCGCTTCAAGGACGCCAACTACAAGAAGCCGTTCGCACCGCTCGCCGGCCGCGCGGTGTGGCTGCACTCGGCCGAGAAGTTTCTCGAACGCGACGACGTGAAGCAGGTCGTGATCGTCGTGGCTCCTGAAGACCGCGAGGCGTTCGTCGAGAAGTTCGGCGCGAACCTCGCCTTCATGGGCGTGACACTCGTCGAAGGGGGTGCCCAGCGGGCCGACTCCGTTCGCAACGGTCTCGAGAAACTCCGGCCGGAGATCGACACGGTCGCGATTCACGATGCCGCACGCCCCTGCATCGCCCCCGCCTGGATCGAGAAGGTGTTCGAGGCGGGTGCACGGACGGGCGCCGCGATCCTCGCCACGCCGGTGGTGGGCACGCTCAAGCGCGTCGGCCCCGACGGCGTGATTCAGGGCACGGTGGACCGCTCGGGCCTCTGGGAGGCCCAGACGCCGCAGGTGTTTTCCAGGGTCCTCCTGGAGAGGGCCTACGCTGCGCGAGGGAGCGACACGCCCACCGACGAGGCCCAACTGGTCGAAACGCTCGGCCAGCAGGTGACCGTCGTGCCCGGCTCGCCGATCAACCTCAAGATCACGTCTCGCGAGGATCTGCGGCTCGCCGAGCAGGCCCTCAAGGCCCTCCCCAAGCCGAACCTCTCCGGCCCGGCCCACCCCTTCGCCCACGACGACCTGTGGCGGTGACCGCGATGACCACCGACCTCCTGTCCGACTTCGAGGCCCGCGGCCTCGTCCATCAGTCCACCGACGCGGCCGCCCTGCGTTCGTGGCTCGCCACCCCCGGCCGCAGGGTCTACGCCGGCTTCGACCCCACGGCCGACAGCCTCCACGTCGGGCACCTCGTGGCGCTGATGCTGCTGCGGCGCGTGGCGGCGGCGGGGCACGAACCGGTCGCGGTGCTCGGCGGCGCGACGGGCATGATCGGCGATCCGAGCGGCCGCAGCGAGGAGCGGAATCTGCTGTCGCCTGACGAACTCGCCGCGAACGTGGCCGGCGTCGAGCGGCAGATCCGCGGTCTCCTCGAGGACACCGGACGCACGGTGCACGTCGTCAACAACGGCGACTGGATGCGCGGCGTCGGCTATCTCGAGTTCCTGCGCGACGTCGGCAAGCACGTGCCCCTCGCGCAGATGCTGGCCAAGGACTCGGTGAAGAGCCGGCTCGATCGCGACGGCGGCCTGTCGTACACCGAATTCAGCTACATGCTGCTGCAGGCCTGGGACTTCGTGCATCTCTCCGACGTGCTCGACTGCCGCGTGCAGATCGGCGGCAGCGATCAGTGGGGCAACATCACGGCCGGCATCGAACTCGGCCGCCGGCTCCGCAGCCGCGACCTGCACGGGATCACCTGCCCGCTGCTCACGAAGAGCGACGGCACCAAGATGGGAAAGACGGCAGCCGGCGCCATCTGGCTCGATCCACGGCGCACGAGCCCCTACCGCTTCTATCAGTACTGGATCAACCTCGAAGACGCCGACGCGGGCCGCTGCATCGACCGGCTCACGGAACTGCCGCTCGCCGAGATCCGCTCGCTCGCCGACCTGCGGGCCGCGAACCCGGCCGCCCGCGACACGCAGAAGCGGCTCGCCGAGGAGCTCACGCGGCTGGTGCACGGCGAGGCTGGCCTCGCCTCGGCCCGCCAGGCCACGGCCATCTTCTTCGGCGCGGAGATCGGCGGACTCGACGACGCCACGCTCGCCGAGATCTTCGCCGACGTGCCGAGCCGCGAGTTCGCCCGCTCGATCCTGGAGGGCGACGGCCTGCCGCTCATCGACGCCTTCGAGGCCACGGGCCTGGCGGCGACGAAAAGCGCGGCCCGCCGCACGATCGAGCAAGGCGGCGCATACGTCAACAACCGCCGTGTGGCGGACGTCGCCCACCGGCTCACGGCCGCCGATCTCGGCGGCTCCGCCACGCTCGTGCTCCGTTCCGGCAAGAAGTCCTACGCGCTCGCCCGATTCCTGTAGCGACAGGCATCAGGCCTGTCCGGCCACCTGGATCAATCCGCCATGCCCCGCACTCGCCTCCTGCTCGCCACCCTCCTCCTCGGCTTGGCGCCGATCGCCGCGGCGCATGCCGCCGAGCCCGCCAAGGTCGGCACGGTGATCGGACTCGAAGACCGCCTGAAGACAGGACTCAAAGCCCGTCGACCGGAAGAGAATGCATTCATCGAGGGGGTGGCCCGACTGGTGCGGAGCGGTGAACTACCCGCCAAACTCGTCGACTCGACCTACCTCTGGGCGCTCCAGCGGCAGCAGAAGCATCCCTACGCGCTCTTCGAACGCGCCCTCCGCATCCAAGCCGGCCGCATCGGCGTCGAACTGTAGCGACAGGGCTGGAGCTCCATCGCTACTCCGAACGGTCGATCGCGAGGAGCCGAGTGATCCGCGGGTCGGCGAGTGACTCGGCCACGAGATGCGCGCCCGTGAAGTCATGACGCCGGCTGTGGCCGCCCGGCACGGCGACCACCACCGCGCCGGAGGCCACGGCGGCGCGGCAGCCGTTCTCCGAGTCCTCGAACACGAGCATCTCGGCCGGGGCCACGCCCAGCCGCTCGGCGGCGCGCCCGTAGATTTCCGGGTGCGGCTTGCCGTGCGTCACGTCGGCACTCGTGAGCACGAAGCCGAAGCGATCGCGAAGTCCGACGCGCGACAGCACGTCGTGGGCGAAGTCGGGACCGCTGCTCGTGGCCACGCCGCGCGGCAGGCCACGCCGCACGAGCGTCTCGACGAGCGGCACGGCCCCCGGCATCGGTTCGAGCCGCGTGTCGAGCAACTCGGCGAAGATCTCGCGTGTCTCGCGGGCGAGCGACTCGATCGTGTCGGTGAGCCCGTGCCAGTCGATCATGATCTGCAGCGACACCTGCTGCGGCCGGCCCATCATCCGGTCGAGCAGGTCGGGTTCGAACGTGCGACCCCGGCGCCGGAGGAGTTCACTCCCGACGTGCTGGTAGAGCTCCTCGGTGTTCACGAGCAGGCCGTCGAGGTCGAAGGCGACGCCGCGGATGGGCGACCGCTCGGGGGAACACGTCATGGTGGATCGGATGCTGATGGCCGGGGCAGACGGTAGATGGCGTAGATGCCATTGTCGTGGAGCCGCTCGCCGGGCATCTCCGCGAGTCGCGGGGCGTCGAGCGGCACGATCGCGTGCGTCGCGCCGTAGCGATCGGCCACCAGCCGCACGCGTTCCGGACCGAGCGCGATGGTCGCCTGCTCCATCCCGGCGAGCGATGTCCGCGGCGCGAAGCAGTCGGTGATCCGCTGCCGCCAGCCGACGAGCGAGGCCGCATCCTGCGGGCTGTTCTTCCACGACACCACCTCGCGGCGATCCGTCCGCCACGTGAAGCTCGCCGAGCCGCGCGGCGTCAGGAAGCAGGCGTCGGCCGGAGCGTGGTCGCGCACCCACCGGCACATGTCGGCCCAGCCCGCCGGATCGACCTTGGCATCGGCCCGTGCGGCGAGGGCGGGGCGGCCCGGCAGCGGCCAGTGGGCCGACTGGGCCGCCACATCGAGCACGAGCAGGGCCGTCGTCGCGAGCCTGAGCGAACGCGGGGCCGGCCCGAAGGCTCGCATGCTCGCTGCATCATTTTCGAGTACGGCTGCCACGGACGTCGCGAGGGCCAGCGGCACGATCACGTCGGCCAGGCGAAACCAGTAGAACCGCAGCAGGCCGAGAGCGGCGTTCGGCGCCACGGCTTCCAGGAGCGAGATTCCCACTCCGGCGGCCGAGATCGCCAGCGCACCGAGCGTGAAGGCGGTGAGCCGCTGGCGGGCGGCTGTCTGGGGCGCGAGGCGATTCACGATCCACCACACCGCCGTGGCGAGCAGGTGGCGGGCCACGAAAGCCTCGGCGAACGTGCGCAGGAGGAGGTGATGGTGGAGCCGCTCGACGACGTAGATCTTCGCGGCCGCTGCACGGGTGGCGGCATCGGCGCCGACTGACAAACGCAGCGCCGGCAGCACGCCCGCCGCCGCGACGGCGATGCCCGCCACGATCATCGCGGTCTGCCACGAGTCGGGCCGCCGCCAGCGCTGCGACGTGCCGGCCAGCGCGAGCGCGACGAGCGCCCAGCCACCCACGATCGGGTGCCACGCGGTCGCCAGGCCGCACAGGAGCCAGGCCGTGGCGAACCTGCCTCGCAGCCATTCCCCGACACCACCGAGCACGAACGCCCAGGCAAACACCTTCGCCTCGCAGCCGCCGAGCACCCACTCCCCGGCCATTGTCGTGTGCCGCAGCGCGAGCGAGAACAGGGCCGCGGCGACGATCCGGCCCCAGGCCGTGGTCACGACAGGCACCACGGCGTGCCTGAATCCGACGGCCAGGCAGGCCCAGCCGATCCAGCGTCCGATCCACGCCGCCCGCTCCAGCGGCACGGTCGCCGCCAGCGGACCGAAGAGCAGGTAGAAGACGCCGTGGGCGTCGGGCGTCTCGAGAAAAAAGTCGCCCGCGACCCACGCGGGATCGGCGGCGTGCCGCGCCTTCGTGAGGTACACCGCCTCGTTGACGTCGGGCGTGGGCCAGGCGCCGGTGGCCGCGAACACCAGCATGATGAGCAGCGACCCGATCGCGGCGCCGGCCCAACTGCCGGCCGCGTCGGCCCGCGTGCCCTGCTCGCTTTCGCCCTGCATCGCGCCCACCTATAACCTTCGACGGGCCGCCGAACACATCCGGCATCCCGCAGCCGACGCCGCATCCCGCAGGATACCACGCATGCCCTCCTCCCCCTCCCCCTTCGCCAATGCCTCCCGGGGAGCCACGCTCCGCCGTCTCGCTGCCGAGGGCACCTTCGCCATCCCGGGCGCCCCGATCGCCCTGGCCGCGAAGCTGATCGAACGCGAGGGTTTCGAGGCCATCTACCTGTCGGGCGCGGCTTTCTCGGCCGGCATCCTCGGCGTGCCCGACATCGGCATCCTGACGCTCGACCAGCTCGTGAGCCAGACGCGGCTGCTCGCGTCGGCTGTCGAGATTCCTGTGGTCGTAGACGCCGATACCGGCTTCGGCGGCCCCGACGAGGTGGCCGACTGCGTGCGGCGGCTGGAGGAGGCCGGCGCCGCGGGGATCCAGCTCGAGGACCAGCGACGGGACAAGCGGTGCGGTCACCTGCCCGGCAAGCAGGTCGTCGGCACCGACGAGATGGCGGCGAAGGTCACGGCCGCGTGCGCCGCGCGGCGCGACCCCGCCACGGTGATCATCGGTCGCAGCGACGCCCGCGGCGTCACCGATCTCGACGAGTGCATCGCCCGGCTCCACGCCTACCGCGAGGCGGGCGCCGACTGGCTGTTCCCCGAGGCTCTCGCCACACGCGACGAGTTCGCCCGCGTGGGGCGTGAATTCTCCGGCACGCCGCTGGTCGCGAACATGACGGAGTTCGGCACGAGCCCGCTGCTCACGCTCGATGATCTCGCCACGCTCGGCTTCACGGCCGTTCTCTACCCCGTGACGCTCCTGCGGCTGGCGATGAAGGCGATCGAGGCCGGCCTCGGTCTGATCGCCGACGAGGGCACCCAGGCCGGGCTGCTCGACCTCATGCAGTCGCGCGAGGAACTCTACGACCTGCTCGACTACGATCCGAAGCATCCCGAACGCCACCTGCCGGCGACGAGCGGCTGACTTCCTTCACGCGACGGCTCGGCATCCTGCCGACCGTCGCTCGGCGGGCATCCGCCCGCTCCGGCAAACCCGGCCCTCCAGGCCTAGCGCTCATGAAACTCCCAGCACGGGAGGCTTCGGGCTCCGGCTGACTTCACGCGACGGCTCGGCATCCTGCCGACCGTTGCTCGGCGGGCATCCGCCCGCTCCGGCAAACCCGGCCCTCCAGGCCTAGCGCTCATGAAACTCCCAGCACGGGAGGCTTCTCCCGGGAGCCGGCGTATGTGCCCAGCGCAGGCACATCCGAGTGCGCGAAGGCCAGGAGGGCAATCCTGTTCGGCACGAGATTTGCGCATCGGGACCTGGCGGTGATCGTGAAGATAGGGAACGTGCGCCCTGATCGTGATGGCGTTATCGTGCTCCGCAAGGTGGGCACGGAACGCGATCGAGGCGGACCGTTGCTGCGCGGTCGGTGGCCGATGCGCCGTGCTCGATGGACAGCGGGAGGCGAGGGGTCACCCCTACCGTGAAGCCGGCGTACGCAGACAAGCGGAGCCAGGATGGCGAAGCGCCGTCGGAGTCGAGTGAGTGAAGCCCAGGATGGGCGCAACGAACGTCCGGCGAAACGGTACGGGGTGACCCCGAGCCGGGTTGGGCGCGTTGAGGGAAGGCATGAC
>Ga0214917_10005820_pt1 | contig 13032 bp, 5 predicted proteins | sample LL_1208_BB_MetaG_FD_177983 | JGI IMG/M metagenome (GOLD analysis project Ga0214917, IMG submission 177983) | Freshwater microbial communities from Lake Lanier, Atlanta, Georgia, United States - LL_1208_BB | ecosystem: Environmental > Aquatic > Freshwater > Lake | place: USA: Georgia | collected... | reverse complement strand
CATCGATGAGATTTGGGGATCGGAAGTGACGCTTTATGTTCCTACTCGTTATGCAGGGACCACGGATATGGTGGGGCTATATAAAGGTAAACCTGCAATCATAGATTTTAAACAATCCAACAAACCGAAACGGCATGAGTGGATTACGGATTATTTTCATCAATTGTCTGCGTATGCCTTGGCTCATGATACGTTGTTTAATACGCAGATTGACATGGGCGTGGTTATGATAGCGTTGCAAACGGGTGGCACACAAGTCTTCACAACCACCGGCCATGAGTTTAATCAATACAAAACCGGTTGGCTTGAACGGGTAGAACAGTATTATCGCAACATCGTGTCAAATGGAAACAGTCTTTGAAGCAGCTCTCTTGCTTGGGGCTGCGGTTGTCCTTGGGCCTGGGGCCTTCCAGGCTGAGGACGCGGCGCAGCAGAGCTTAGTAGCCCTCTACTGGGCGGGGCCGCGGGTAGTTGTCGCTTTGGAGCCTGCGCCTGTATACCAAAAGCTTCTGGTGGGGCCTCCTCGTAGGTAGGCTGCGTGAGGTAGTTAGTAGTTGCTGTGGCAATGGGTCCTGCGCCAACGGATAAAAGAACATCCATCACGCGTCGTGCAAACAGCTTTTCGTCTTCCCTTCTAGCCGCCTTCCTCATTAACGCTGCCATGACCTTTGGATCCTGCGCGGCTTCTTGCAGAACCAGTTGTGCCTGCGCGCCTGGAAGCGATTCAAACAGTCGTTGAAAAGCACGTGATCCAGCTCCGGCCGCGACCAATGAACCAGGGCCAGAGGGCACGAGCGAGCCTCCGATTGTTGCACCTGCTGCACGGTTAATTAAATTATCAAGAGGAGAGGCAGGGTCAACAATTTGATCGAGCGACTGTTTTGCACCTGCGGCACGTTGAATGTATTCCATGCGCTTAAGGATTTCTTTTAGTCGAGCCTCTTCGCCGGGAACCAGCATGCCTTTGCTTCGCATAAGCCCAAAGACAGAGGGCTTTCCAGGCTGCGTAGGCTGCATAAAACGCTTGACTTCTTCCGGGTTAAAGAAGGGCACATCAACTTCAATGGTCGCGCCTGGATTATTTGGATCAGGGAAGGTCTGTTTACGAAAACTTCCTGCTCGCTCAAACATCAACGAATACACGGCGTTCTTTAGGCCTTCTCTCGCCCCAGGCACCTGACCTGTCATATCGATCAACTCGTTGAAGCGACGTTGAGGGTCTTTACTGGCCAGGGCATCGCGGACAATGTCTACTGAACCAACTTTTGACGTAGGACTGACAAGATCGGAGAAAGCCGCCTGGGATTGAATATTTTTGGCTGCAAGGTTTTGATTGCTGGTAAAGAATTTGAAAGCGTTTTCAAGTCTTCCTATGTCTTGAAAAACATCCGTAAGCCCAAGCTTATCCAGTAGGATACGATTATCCTGTACGTACTTCTGTACAAAAGCAGGACTGATTCGCGCAAAGTCGATGGGCCGTCCTCTATCCTTTAGCGCAGCGGTTGGATCCAAAGGATTTGCCATCTGGGAAGTAGAGAACTTAGAACGGAACTCCTGTTCAAAAAACCGTCTTTGTGCATCAAGGATGTTGTTGACGCTTGCTGCCGCATCGACTTGTCTTGCCAGTGGAAGCAGCTCCGATAGGGCTGCTTGGTCCCTGGTCCGTGCTGCTTCTTCAAAGCGCTGCTTTGCTGCAAAACCCTTCCCTGGCCCAAGCAGTTTTTCCCATTCGGCCACTTTCAAAGCTTCTTCAATTTGCGTCATACGAAGCGATGTTTCGTTGGCCGCTTTGCCTAGTGTCTTGAACGCATTTGATACAAGTTCTTCAGGCGACAGACGCATGCCTCCTTCAGCGTTTCTAGCAGTCACTTCTGCAGGAAAAGCACGGGAAAAGTAGTCATGGAGCGTTTTAGTGAACGACAATGCTTGACGAAGTTCAGGAACATTAGCTTGTTCCATGTCTTTGACTAAGCCATCGGCAATCTTATTGACCACACGAGCATCTTTAAACTGCCCTTGTGCCCGAAGTACTCGCCCCCGCTCAAGTAAACCACTGCGCCATGTCTGCAACTGCGCGAGTGGAACGCGTGTGATATCAAGCCCCTCAAGAAACTGTTGTGGGACAGGGGCCGTCACCTCGCCTAATTGATAGGGCAGTCTGTTTTCAAGATAGTGCCTTGTTAGTGTTCCGTCTTTGTAGGTACTAATATTTTGCGCAAGAAGACCTGGATCTTTGCCACCGGAGCTAAGGATATTGTTGAAGTCTTTTAAAAGATCTTGCCCCATGGCGCTAGAAACATTGTTCAATCCAGGCTGACCCAAAGGCACACTACTTTCTAGAAAAGCAACGATGGCGTTTTGTGGGACAACGGTTTTTGGTGTAATTTTGCCAGTAGCTTTTCCGCCTCTTGCTGTACGAAACATTCGTGCAAAAGCGTCGTTATACAGCTCGTTTTCGGAGGCTCGGAAATCTCCTAAGGCGTTCATGACGGCACCTTCCATCTGTTCGCCAATGGCCTGCCGTGTGCTGATCTCTCTTCCTGCTGGATCTCTCGTGATTAACGGTGTTAGACGCTGCATCCGCTGATCAAGCTCGTTGGCAGCTACCGCAAAGCGCGCATCCATGAGCTCAATCTGGCGCTGACGCTCCAGCTGAGCAGCCGCTTGGATCAACGCTGGATTATCCGTCTTGACCATTGCTTCGATAAGAGCCTTGTAGCCGCGCATGGCATCTTCGCCCTGCTTTACGGTGCCGCCACCAAAGCGAGCACTTGATCGGGCAAGCGCTCCTTCAAGCGCGGACAACGTATAACTACCCGTGAATTGAGCGGCGGTGCCTTCCTTTCCCGCGGCTAACAGCCCTGTCTCTTCAAGACGTTTAATAAGTTCACTAGGGTTTTCGTTGTAGAGTTTTTGAAGCTCTGGATCGGTAACAAGTTTGTACAGTGTTTTTTCTGCCTGCCGTTCACCCATTTTTTTACTGTAATCAGACCAATTTCTTGGATCAAGAAATGGAGCTGCTTCGGAAACACCACGCGTAAGGCTTTTTGAAAGAGCAGGGAGGAAACCTCCTGTCAGCTCAAAGAAAAACTTAACGCCTTCGGGCGACACGGTGGGATTTGTAGGATCATCGCCATAGCCTCTGGGAAAATATCTTTCTGCTGCATAACTACCTGCGCCTGCGCCCCCAATAGAGGCCAATTCGCCCGTCGTAAACAGGACCTTGGGCACAACTCCCGATTTTCTTGCAGCTCTGCCATAAGCAGAGGTCATGTTGGTGAAGAAGTTCGTGACGCGTGCAGGAACCTCAGCGATATTGAAGCCCTTAGAAACGGGCGTGGCTAAGGTGCGTGCTGACAAAAAGGGTGCGGACAACGAGGACATTGCACCAAGGCCAAAGGTTTCCGCGCCACGATAAAGAGGCATGTCTTCTTGAGACTCTGGGGCAGCAACATATTCAGGTATGTACTGTTGCGCTAGGTTGCTCGCTGTTTCAGAGGCCTTGATACCAGCATAAAGGCTACCGCCCATGCCTAAAACAAACGTAAGAGGAGCAAGAGGCCCACTTGCAGCAGCAGCAGAAATAGACAAGGGTAGGCCCGCGGCAAACGCTGCTGCTACTGGAGCACCTTTAATAGCCCCGCTGGTAAGACCACGACGTATAGTGCTTAGGTCGTCTTGTTTCTTTTCGGGCGGGAAAACGCTTTGTTCTTCAGGACCAACGCCTGAAACTTCAATGCGCGGCACCCCCTCGGGCGTGTAACTAATGTCTGGTTCAGCGCCAAAAGCATCTAACGTGCGTTGTCTCTCATTCGACATCACTTACTCCTTTACCAATCATCTGCACCAGGGGGTAGTAGCTCTCGATTGGGCACATTCTCACCGTAAGCTCTTTGGGTAGGAGCAGCTTGTTTTACAACACGACGAACGATCTGTGTGCCATCGGGTAGCCGAATGACATAAGGCGTGCCGTTTGCAGCTTTTGAATAAAACTTGTCCCATGCCTTTTCAGACGAAGGGGCTGGTTTGTATTTACCAGGGCTTGTTTCGTTAGCCGCGAATACGTCATCTATCCTTCCATAAATGTCGCGGATTGATCCACGCGTCGTGGGAACGATATCAAGCGGATTGCGTCGATCAATGTAAGTACTTCCCTGTGGGATGGCCTCTCGATCAGCATCTTTATAAACCATGGGAGGAAGATTAAAGTCGCTCAACGTTGACTGAATAGCCTCGATCTTTCGTTTGGCTAAATTAACTTCTCTGGGAGTATGCGACTGCCATTCCATGACAATTTTATTTTGGGACCTAAGCCTGTCTGTCAATTCGTCATGTAAAGGGATAAGCGACGATTGGAAAGATGAAGCGCTAGAAAATACACGTTGACCAATATCAAAACGTTTTTCAAGTGATTGACGCTCGGGGACACTTACATATTGTCTGCCGTCATTGTCCACATTAGTGGCGAGCAGTCCAATAAGATTTTGTGTTTCCCTTTCAGCATCCTTCTTAGCTATTTCTGAGGCACGATAGTTCGTTCCCAGCTGTTCGATTGGAATGTTTCTGGAAAGCCAAACAGTTGCGTAATCAATCGGACCCGTTAATCGATCTGAGTTTTGCCAAAGCCCTACCTTATTAGGATCATAAGAGGGGGCTGTGGCAGGCATTGGAGGCGCTTTTGCAAGACCGCTGGGCTGTGACTGTCTTTGCGTAGTGCCTGCTACGGGCTGGGTGATCGTAGGCGCAGCTGCCGCGGTGGTAGAGACAGCTTCGGTGGCTGCAGGAGCAGCAGTTCCCTGGGCTCCTGGTTGTTGCTTGAGCGAAGGTATGTACATCTGACGAATAACAGGTTTATCCGGTAACCCCTTGTACCAATTATCAAAAGCCGGTTGGCCGAATCGACGGACATACCCTTCCACGAATTGCGTTGGCAATACGCCCGGCTCTTCCCGAGTTTGAGGACGGCCGTATTCGTCAGTGTACGAATATATTTTCTTTTCAGAAGCTTTTTCTACCGCACCGATAAAACGAACCATCTCATCCTCGGAAAGATCGCCTCTGGGATTGTCTTCTCCCATGACCCACTGAGGCATGTAATAATTCATCAGATTCCATGGCGCACGGGCACTTAAGTCAGACGGCTTTTTAGGCACCTCCGCCTTTATGCCTTCTTTAAAAAGTTCAGCTAAGTATTTACCCTGTGCTGTCTGTTGAGCTGTCTTTCGCTCAATTTCTTTTTCTGCAGCCTGAATGCCTAAGAGCTTAATTTGCTGCGCCATCTTCTCAGCTTCTGAAGCACGCGCACCAATCTGCGCCGGAAGTTGGCTGGCAGCACCTGCAAGACGAGCCGCGAAAGAACCTCTTAAAGGCTGACCCGTGCGTGGATCCACATTTCCGGCCAATGCAAGACCTGCTCCTGCAATATCAAAAAGCATTTGGCCCTGAGTAAGACCTTTGTCTTGACCAAGAAGGCGCTGATATTCAGCTGTTCTTGCCTGTGTTGCTCCCTCAAGTGTGGGGACGGTAACAGGCGTTAATCGGCCCATAAAAGCTTGCTGCGCCTGCTGGAAACCCTTTTCCCCAAGAATTCTTCTAAGCTGCGTTAGGTTAAGCCCAGAAGTTTCCCCTGCTTTTTCTTGTCCTTCGGCTGGCTCGCTATCCATGGGCACAACACCAGCCTCGGTTGTGCCATCCCTAAAATTTTGTACATACCCTCCCCGAGCCATACCCATCGGGGGCTGTGGCCCTTGGGCCATGGGCAATGAACCAATGCCCCCTGGAGGCATCGGCGGCGGACCTTGGGGAGGGGGCATCGGCGGTGCAGCACCTCCTGGAGGCATCGGCGGCGGACCTCCGGCAGGAGGCATGGGTGGCGCGCCCGGAGGCATTCCTGGGGGCGCAGCACCTCCCGGCGGCATAGCCGGTTGGCCTGCAAGCACGGGCTGTAGTAAGGCAAGTACCTCGGGAGGGGTTTGCTGCGCTGCGTCATAGCCCACCATGTCAGCAAGCTCTTCAAAGCGTGCATCGACTGATCGGACATCGCCGCGCAGATTATTCATAAGGATCTCAGGCGAATCAGGACGACGGTCCATGATCCCTGCCATGTCGGATTCATCGCCCTCGTCTTCCACATCGTCGCCCATAAAAAGAGACATGATGCCTACCTCTTCAGGGTCAAGCGTCTTGCCCTTGAACATCGGGCGATCTAATACTTTGGATTTCATCATCGATCCTTATCCAAAAAGTCCAACTTTTTGTGCCCCGGAAGCAGCCGACAGCCCTGCAATCCCCAACCCTGCTGCGGTCTGGAAGGGGCTGGCAGAAGGTTGACTTGTTGCGAGCAGTGAGCTTTGAGAAGATGGCGCGCCCTTATAGATGTCTGCAACAAAACCAAGCTGCTGATAAGGTGCCATCACATCTTGCATCTGTGTAGCGCGGAGCGCATCAATTTGTGACTGCGCATTAGCCCTTTCCATGGCCCCGATGCCCATCAATGCATTGACATCCGCAATGCCCATCTGCGACATGGCTTGTCCAAGTGCGCCTTGCTGTACGCCCATTTGGCCGATGTTTTGGCCCATCTGCCCCATTACGCCAGCACGCTGCAAGTCTATGCCAGCCTGCTGTCCAGCTAACGCTCCAAGGCCCTGGCCCAGAGAGCCGTATAGTCCAGCCTGTTGCGCCCCCATCCCCGCCTGCATTTGAGCAAGTTGTCCTGGCAACAGGCCAAGTTGTGCTTGCTGCGCTGCAAGAGACCCGGCAAGCTGCGTTCCTGCTTGACCAAGTTGTGCTTGCTGCGCCGCCTGCTGTCCGTACAACCCACCAAGCCCTTGTAAAACACCTGCTTGCTGGAGGCCCTGTTGTTGCTTCGTCTGTTGTAGCTGTGCAAGCTGCATAGCGGTGTTGGCATCAAACCCGGCTTGCTGGAACTGCTGCGCAGCAGCTTGAAGACCCAGCCCTGCTTGTGTCCCTGCCGCTCCGATTTGTGCTTGTCCAAGCGCCTGTCTCAAACCTGCCGCTTGAACACCTAACTGACCACCTTGCAAGCCGTATTGACCTTGCATGGCCTGATTAGCAAGTGCAGCCTGTTGCTGCATTTGAGCGTTTTGCAGGTTGGTGTTGTATCCGACCTGCTGATTAGCGAGTGCGGCCTGTAATGCAGCCTGTTGGTTCATGCCTCCTGCTTGAAGCCTGTTAGCTTCTTGCTGAATAAATGCTTGTTGCTCGTTAGAGAGGTTAGCAAGAGCCGTTTGAAGACCTGTCTGCGTTCCAAGCTGCTGTACACCTAATTGAGAAGCAAGATTCTGCTGCCCGACAGTCAATCCTGCCTGCTGATTAGCGAGTGCAGCTTGTAATGCCTGCTGTGCATTCATGCCCTGCATTTGGAGCTGGGCTGCTTGATTGTTTACAGCGGTTTGCTGTTCGTTAGAAAGATTCGCAAGAGCCGTTTGAAGGCCTGTCTGAGTGCCTAGCTGTTGTATGCCCAGCTGAGCAGCTAGATTCTGTTGCCCAACAGTGATATCCCGTTGCTGATTTGCCAAGGCGGTTTGCATGGCAGTTTGTTGATTCATGCCTTGAGCTTGTAGACGATTAGCCTCGTCTTGAACCCGTGCCTGCTGTTCATTAGAAAGGTTTGCCAAGGCCGTTTGAAGCCCCGTCTGTGTTCCTAGTTGTTGAACGCCTAAGCGGGAGGCAAGATTTTGTTGACCAACAGTGATATCTCGTTGTTGATTTGCTAAAGCAGTTTGCATCGCTGCTTGTTGGTTCATGCCTTGGGCCTGCAAACGATTTGCCTCTTGTTGAACTCTAGACTGCTGTTCATTTGAGAGGTTTGCTAACGCTGTTTGAAGCCCCGTCTGAGTGCCTAACTGTTGCACTCCAAGTTGAGCAGCTAAGTTTTGTTGATTGACCGTTACATCTCGTTGCTGATTTGCTAAAGCAGTTTGCATCGCTGCTTGTTGGTTCATGCCTTGAGCTTGCAAGCGATTTGCCTCTTGTTGAACTCTAGATTGCTGTTCGTTAGAAAGATTCGCAAGAGCTGTTTGAAGGCCTGTTTGCGCTCCGAGCTGCTGCACTCCGAGCTGTGAGGCAAGATTCTGCTGCCCGACTGTGAGCCCTGCCTGCTGGTTAGCTTGTTGTGCAGCCAAGCGTGCCTGCTGTTCCGTATTGAACTGCTGCTGCCCTTGTTGAAAGGCCTGCTGAAGACCTGTGGCCTGGATATCTCCAAGCTGCTGGGCAAGATTCCTCTGAGCCTCTGCCTCAACAACGCCTTCTCTTGTTCCACCAAAAGCACCTGCACGAACAGCTTGTGCCGCACGCCCCTGGCGAGCAATGTCAGCCTGACGTTGCGCCTCCCTTTGTTGAATGGCAACTACGTTCTGCATGTAAGGCGACATCATGCTTTCAGCAGTACCTGGAGCCCCAAAGGACTGTGTCGTCACCTCTCTGGCAGGACCCATCTGATAGGCCTGTAAATCCGGCCTGAACCCTGTTTGTGCAGCCTCTAGAGAACCTATCCCGACTTGATCAGGTGCCGTTACATCACGGACATTACCCATTTGAAATGTCTGTAAATCCGGCCTGAACCCTGTTTGTGCAGCCTGTATTGCCTGAGCCCCTGCTTGAGCGGGTGCCGTTACATCACGGACATTTCCCATTTGAAATGTCTGTAAATCAGGCCTGAACCCTGTTTGTGCAGCCGTCATTTGAGGCGCGGTTTGCAACGTGGCTTGAACACGCTCTGCCGGTCCCATCTGATAGGCCTGTAGATCCGGCCTGAACCCTGTTTGTGCAGCGGTTAGGCTACCTGCTCCTACTGTTTGTGCAGACACACCAGAAGGGCCTCGCATTTGTGCAGCCCTAACAGTAGGCGCAGCACCAAGTCTGGCGGCTTGTTGAGCTTGATTAGCAGCCTGCTGCAGAGAACCTATCCCTTGTTGAAATCCCGGTTGCTGTGCTGCGTTAATCGCTCTTTGTGTGGCCAGCCTCGCTGTACCCGAAGCCCCTCCGAGCTGGCCAGCAGCAAAAGTAAAATCAGAAGGTCCTGCGGCACGTGCAGCGGTAGAGGCATCTCTAAGTAAGCCCTCTGAAGTGCCTAGGTCAGCCTGCATGTAACCAGGAAGCCCCGCTCTTGCCGACTCAAGCCCACCTAGTCCCGCTTGAATGTCCCCATAGCCCGTTGCAGCGGTGTTAATGTATCCGCCCATGAGGTCCGCTGCCCCCAGCCCACGGCCAAGTGCGTCTTGTGCAGATTGGAATTGAGGAGCAACGTTCAGATTGCTGGCAAGATTAGCGGCTTGTTGCGAGAGCGTTTGACCTTGGGTCAAGGACTGCGAGCCTGCCTGCAAGAAAGGCTCATATGCGCCTATACCTTGTCGCAGTAAATCCCCTGCTTGTAGCTGTCCTGCGGAAAGTCCCGCCACTTCATAGGCAGGAAGATCGAGAGGAGAACCGTAAAGCGCATTGGCTTCGTCAAGAAGCGAGAGTTTGTACGCCTCTATATCCGGGGCTTCCCGGACGATTTGTTGTGAATACTGAGTCTCAGCCATGCTTCTTCTCCAAGGCCTTCATAAGCGTGTATAGGCGTTTTGCACCCTTGCGCCGTGAGCCATTGCCCACGGCTCGTACAGCTTTGGCTGTGAACACAAACTCCCCATCCGATAATAAAGCAGGAATAGAGTCTGAAGTACCTGTTCCTGGGCCGTTAATCGGGCCAGTTTTACGGGGATAGACTTTACCCCCCACCTCAAGTGCGGCAATACCGCCCTCAGCCATGCCTCGTGGCGAGTAAGGGTTGTAGTTAGGCCTTGCTCCGCTGAGACCACCAAAAGAAAGCCGATACCGATCAGGGAACTCGTTGATGTAGTCTCTTCCTGTTTTTTGTGGCCCCAGAGGCAGGGTCGCAGGCTTTGTTTCAAAGCCCCCCGCAGCAGCGGTTAAGCCTAAACCGGCTAGGGCAAGGGGGCCGTAAGTAGAGAGCATCCCCGGCGTTCCTGCTTTTATAACAGCGTCATAGGCCTGTTTAGCAAGAAAGGGGCTCTTACTGCTTGTCAGTTCGGTGGTGTATGCGGTTTTGGCCTCTTCAAGGACTTTTGCGGGTATTGCTCCTCGACTGCCGCCGAGTGACTCGGGCATGTATTCCTTATACAAGCCCTTAGCCTTGTCAAACCCCGTTTTAAGCCTGCTCCCTATGTCTGTGTCTAGCATAGAAGAAGAGCTTCGTAGATCAGGAAGACCAGCCTCATCGAGCAGTCCCGTAGAACCACGAGCCGCACTTTCACCGACAGATATAGGCTGTGTTACCCTGACGGGGCCATTAATAGGCTGTCCTCCCCTACTAGCTAGTTCAGGGGCTGGGCCTGCTGACATGGGAGGCGGGGGTCCCATGCCGGGGCCCTGCATGATAAATTGACCCTGATCACCTGCTCCAGGAACAGCAAATCGCCCTACTTCAGAATCCCTCAATAGATCCCCCTGTATTGCACCCATTCTTTGTGCTTCACTGGCTTGAAAAGGGTAAACACGGTCTAACGATTGTGCTGAGATATCCCCTTGGTAGGCTTTAGCGTCTTGAATGACCCGTTGGGCTTGTTCTGTAGGGGAATAGGTGTTAGTTCCCATCGGAACGCGAGCAGCGTCAAAAGGCGGTCCTGATAAAAGACTTCCTTTGTCGAGTGTTGTACTCAAAGGTATATCAACAGGATGGTATCCTCTCGGAAGAGTAGCACCTATCTCGACATTTGCCGCCTCCGTGGCTAAATTAATATTTGGCTGAGACCCTTGGACCAAGGACTCTGGCGCGGGAGGGGCTAGGTTTGCACTGGGGGCAGCAGATGCAGTAGGTGCAGCAGATGCAGTAGGTGCAGCAGATGCAGTAGGTGCAGTAGGTGCAGTAGGTGCAGTGGGGGCGGCGGGAGCAGCTTGAGCGCTAGGAAGACCCTCAAACCCTTGCGTAACGCCTTGGAATATGCCCGCAGTTACACCCCCTAATGCCCCAGCTTTTAAAGCATCCTTAAGGCTTCCGCCCGCCAAAAGAGTAGACCCCGCGCTAGCAGCGAATCCTGTGGCTGCTGCTCCCAAGGTAGGACCTAGATAAGAAACCGCTAAAGGGCCCAGAAAAATGCTGGCCCCTACTCCAATGATTACTTTTCCAATGGTGCTGCTGGCAAACTTCTTTATGGCCTTACCTATATTACTGAAGATATTGCCGTACTCCGGTAACCCGGTAACGGGGTTCGTGGTCCCTGCACCACCCATGCGCTTGAGCATTGCTGCTTCATCAGGCGTGATGTGTGCAAGCATCGTGTCGCCATTGCGACCGTACTTTGCAAGGGATGCAATGCCTCCTTGAGCCATCTGCGCAGGCTCTTGAGGCTCTTGCGCGGTTAGCTGATCAAGCGCCATGTTCAATGCGCCGAAGAAAATAGGATCAAATTGCTCAGGCAGAAGGTCCTCAGTGACCCCACGACGCATATATTCCCGACGCAAGGAGGCGTAGTCACGAGGATTCGCTAAGATAAGATCGACCATCTCGTTGAGCATGATCAACGTATTAATGGGGACCTCCAATGCCCGTAACTCGTCAATAAACGCTTTAACGGTCTGAGGATCTTTTTGTGCCCCGGCATTAAGCAACGCATCGCCAAACTCCTTAGGCGGAACCTGCTGCTTCATTTGATCAAAGATGGCCATCTGATCGGGGCTGATCGATGGGGCGCTTCCTTGTCCAGGAAGTGACATAATGCCTTGCATTTCTTCCATGTTAGTACCTTTCCTGTTGAGCCATGGTCCTTGGACCGCGCGCCGGGAAAGGACGCGAAAGATGGCGTAATTATGCTCGATTTGCCTAGTTTCTGTCCATCTCTAGGTAGGACAAATAGAACGTCACCGTTGCGACACTTGAAGTAACTTTTAAGACGTCTCCCTCTTCCATGTTCAAAGGCACCCCGTTGAACACGTCGATCGTTCCGTTGGCTGAAAGCGTCTTTGCTTTAAGCAGGTAATGTGGCGTAGAGCCTCCGCTTTCGTAATGCGACACCGTGATCACGGTCCCTGAAGCGTTGGCATTAGTAATACGTAACGAGCGAATCGTGGCCGCGTTAGCCGCAGGCACAGTGTAAATGGCTGTTTCCGTGGCCGCATTGGGGATCAGGTATTCCCTGAGATATTTATTGGCCATGGCGTTAGTCCGTTAGGTCATAGAAAGAAAGAGATCCTATCCCGCCACCAGATCCTGCTCCGCCTGTCGTAACAACCCTCGCAGCTAAGGTAAAAATATCGCTGACTCCAGCCAACGATGCGCCAAGTTGTAGATCCCAGTTGTAAGATTCTCCAGCGGTAAGCGGCGTAGGCCCGGATTTACCTGTTGTAAAAGAGCTTGATACGATAGTGCCGCCTGTCATGGCAGTAGACGCAATATCAGATTCTACGTTGGCGTCGGACGACACGGCGATCCAAGAGGGCCCCGTCAGTGTGGTGTTTTTTATTAACGCAATTTCGTAATTATCTGACGTTGTTGGCAAAAAATTAAAAGAAGAGGGTACTACAACAGCACCCAACGCAGCAGAGGCTAGTCGTATTGATACGATAGGATAAAAGGACGTTGTTATGGTTGACGAGGAGGTCGCATTCACTCTTCTTGCAACGTGTTCAATAGAAGTCTGTTGATAGCCGCCTTCGGAGATGACACTTGAGCAAATTTGAGTGAGTGTAGATGCAGAAGCTGCAACGCCCGTGTTTTCAATTTCATATCGAATCGGCAGAACAGCCGTGGTCATATAGACCTTGTCAATGTCGTTGGCGTTATTAAATGTATGACAGACGATAAACGTTCCGTTAATGACAAACCCACACCGCACAGAGCCCACACCTAGCCACTCAAAATCCATGTAAAGAATCTGTGCTTTGGTTGTATCGAGCGTGAGGCCCGAGGGTCCCGTGCCATCAAGCTTGTCGCCGTTCCAGTCAGCTTGATTCACGGTCCGCGAGTCACTGGGCGTTCCCGAGGTGTTGGTGCGCAAAACAAAGGATTTG
>Ga0214917_10005819_pt1 | contig 13034 bp, 11 predicted proteins | sample LL_1208_BB_MetaG_FD_177983 | JGI IMG/M metagenome (GOLD analysis project Ga0214917, IMG submission 177983) | Freshwater microbial communities from Lake Lanier, Atlanta, Georgia, United States - LL_1208_BB | ecosystem: Environmental > Aquatic > Freshwater > Lake | place: USA: Georgia | collected... | reverse complement strand
GAGCTGCACGAAGCCCAGTCCGAGATGGGCGTTGGCATTGCCGGGATCGAGCCGGGTGATGCGGCTCAGGGTGTGGGCGGCGGCATCGGCCTTGCGCTGCAGCGCCTGGGCCAGGGCCAGGGGGTAGAGCAGCTCCAGATTCTGCGGATCACGCTTCAGCCGGGCCTGGAGGATCGTCTCGCCATTGGCGAGGTAGAGCTGTTCCGGATCGTGCTGATTGATCCGGCCCACCCGGGCGAACAGTTCATCCAGCTCGCCGCGGCGCAGCAGCTGGCCCAGCTCCAGCAGCTGCTGATGACGGTTGGCCAGCAACGGTTCCTGGGATGGAATCGCGTCAGCCGCAGGCTGATGCACCGTGACCTGCAGGGGCAACTCCTGGCCCGTTGGCAGCAGCAACCGCGCCGCGTTGACGGCCGCCGCTGCGTCGTCTGCACGCAAGGCAGGGCTCAACCGTTCCGTGATCGCCATGCAGCCAGCTGCGGTGCGATTCGCTGGTTGGTTCTCAAGGCGCAGCATGCCCTGGCCGAGAGCTCGGTCGTGCCCTTCAAGCAGCAGCAGGCTGCCGGCGAGCTGATCGGCCGGCCCGTTCAGCCGGCTGACGCCACTTTCTGGCCAGAGATCGAGCGTCACGTGGCCAGTTGTTGGGCAGGCGGCGGCGACTACGTCCAAGCTCAGTGCACGTCGGCGGTAGAGGACGGCCTCGCTGCCATCGGGCAGCCGCCAGCTGCCGGCGGTCACGAAGGCTGGCGATTGGCGCACCAGGGAGCTCAGCCGGGCCTGGCGCTCATCGCTCATCACCCCTTGGTCGCCGCCCTTGAGCAGGAACCAGTCGAACCCTGCCAGATCCTCATCGAGGTGTTCCAGTGGGGCCACGGTCTGTCGGGCCGCCACGCGGAAGTGCTGGCGGCGGCCTTCGGCTTCCAGGTTGAAGGCATTGAGGGATTCGCTGTCCGGCAGCACCGCCAGCGTGGAGAGCTGGTTGGGGCTCTGGCTGCGGATCACCCCAATGATCTCCGCCACGGGCCAGTGCTCGCCGCGCTGGGGCGGATGGGCAGGAAAGCCGGTGAGGTTGGGCCCGATGCTGAACTGGCAGGCCAGCAGCCAGCTCAGCCCCAGCAGCACCACAACGGCCTGAAGCCAGCGCCCTGCCGTAGCGATCAGCAGCCCCAGGGCCATCAGCAGCTGCGGCAACAGCGGCAGCACAAACCGGAAATCCTTGGTGCTCATCAACGAGGCCAGCAGCATCCCGCCGAGGGGGAAGCTCAGCCACCAGGCCAGCCGCCAGCGGGCGGGGCCGTCGGCGGGCAGGCTGGGCCAGCGCCGCTGGCGCCAGCAGCGCAGCAGCCAGCCCACCAGCACCACGCCCACCAGCCAGGCGCCCACCATCGCCGGCAGCAGCCGCGGGTAGTAGAGCCAGCCGTCCAGCGTGTTGGGCTCCAGCCCCTCCTGGTAGAGCACCCCCCAGCGGCGGGCATTGTTCACGGTGCTGATGATCGTGAGCCAGTTCTGGCTGAACCAGCCTCCGGCCACGAGCCAGGCCAGTCCGCCGGCCAGCAGGCCCTGGCCGGCCAGGCTCCAGCGCCGCCGCAGCAGCTGGCTGATCGCCCGCAGCGCCAGCCATAGCAGCGGAAGCCAGAGCAGCAGCAGCCCTGTCGGCCTGGTGAGCAGCAGAGCCCCCAGTCCCAACCCCGCCAGGGCGCTGCTGCGCCAGGGCCAGCGGGCGGCGGCGAGATGGCGGAGGCTGATCAGCAGCCAGCTGGCCGTGAGCACGGCCGTGAGGCTGAAATCAATCAGATAGTCGGTGCGCTGGTTCAGCAGCGCCGGTGCCACGCTGGCCAGGAAGGCTGCCCAGAGGCCTGCCGAGCGCCGCCCCAGCAGCCATCCCTGGCCATAGAGGCTCACGAGCAGCAGCGCCTGGAACAGGCTGTTGCTCAGGATCGCCGTGCCGTAGCCCGGCCCCAGCAGCGAGAACAGCGGTGCCGTGATCAGGTAGGTGAGCGGGCCTCGGTAGCTGGGTGCCTGGGCCCAGAGCGCCTGCCACCAGGTGGGGTTGAAGGGCTCGCTGTGCTGCAGAACCTGCCAGAAACCCAGGGCGCGGCTGAGGTGATCGCCCTGGTCCCAGGCGGGAGGCAGTGCGTGCTGTTGCACCCAGATCAGATCCAGAAGGACACCCAGCAGCCACAACCCTCCAAGCCCGAGGGCATCACGGCGCAGGCGGGCGGAGTGGGGAGCGCTCATCGGATCGGTGTTTGCGTGGTGTGGCGCCGTTGCGCCAGCAGCCAGCCCTGCAGGGCTGGTGCCTCCACGGCCACCCGCCAGGTCCGCGGATCGCCCAGCTCGCTACGCCGGATCCAGACCGTCTGCCCTTCGCCCACTGCCGAGGGTTGCAGCAACTGAGAGGGAGTCTGCGGTGTGGCCAGTGCCAGTGAAATCAGCAGGGCATGGTCGTTGCCGCTGAGCGGCTGGCCCGCTGCGGCTGCGATCTCCCCCTGCCGCAACTCGGCCTGGGCGGCCGGCCCCTCCAGGGCGCGGCGCAGCTCTGGGGTGCGGTCGCTGAACAGCCCCGCCTGGTGGAGAAGCACCAGCGCCAGCCAGGGGCCCAGCAGCACGGCGGCCAGCCTCCGCTGTGGTGTGGCCTGCCAGGGCACCGCCAGCCAGCTCAGGCCAAGCACGGCCGCTGCGGCGGCCAGAGCCACCCAGCTGGGCAGGCCTTCCGCTGCCGCCAGCGCCCCGCGCAGCGTTCCGGCTGGCCACAGCAGCAGGCCAGCGCCGAGCACCAGCACGGCCCCGATGCTGGCGATCAGCCCATCGAGGCGCCGAAGCCAGCCGCCTGGAACCTGGCTCCAGCTCTGCAGGCCCACGGCTGCCGCCATGGCGATGAAGGGGCTCAGCTGCAGGCCGTAGTAGGGCGTCTTGGTGCGGAAGCCACTGAGCAACAGCAGCAACAGCAGCGGATAGAGCAGGAGCAGCAGGCGCTGGCTCCGCTCCAGCGGCGCGCGCCACAGCAGCGGCCAACCCGCCAGTGCCGGCAGGATCCAGGGCGCAGTGTTGGCCGGAATGTTCCAGACGTAATAGAGAGGGCCTGGGGCGAAGCTGTCGGAACTGGAGAGGAAGAGGAGCTTGGTCCACAGGCCTGCCACCACGGGCAGGCCGTAGCTGTGCACGCTTGCGCTCAGCCAGAGCAGCACCGGCAGCCAGCCGAGCCCCAGCCCCAGCCAGAGGTGCCAGTGCCGCAGCAGCCGGCGGCGCTCCACAAGCAGGTAGGGCGCGATGGCCAGCAGGGGCAGGGCCACCATGAACCCCTTGATCAGAAAGGCGAGTCCGGGTGTCAGCCCGGCCAGCAGCGCCCAGTGATCGCCGCCCCCTGGTCGCCAGGCCACGAGAGCTGCCAGCCCCGCCAGTTCCACCGCCAGCAGCAGCATGTCCTGGGTGGCCAGATGGGCATAGTTCAGCCATAGCGGCGTCAGCGCCAGCACGGCTGCGCTCAGCCAGCCCAGCCGCCGCCGCTCGGTAGCGCTGCCGGGCAGCAGCTGCTTGGCCAGCCAGCCACACAGCAGCACGCTCGCGAACGCCGCCAGCAGCGCCGGAGCTGTTTCGGCCCAGGCGGCCCCGCCGGAGAGCCTTAGGGCCAGGGCCATCAGCCACTGGGCGCCGATGCAGCGGTCGAACAGCGGCTGGCCGAACCACAGCGGCGCCAACCACTGGTTGCTCTGTTCTATCCAGTGCGCCTGCAGGGCGTAATAGCCCGCGTCGTGGGCCAGATGGCTCTGCGGTGCGGCTGTCAGCAGCAGCGGCAGCAGCAGGCCAGCGAGCAGGAGTGGTGGCAGGAGCAGGCGCCTCATGCCGGCACTGTGGCACCGGCGGATCTGAGTCCGATCGCCGCCGATCAGCAGCGCGCTGGTCGCGGCCGATAGGCTTGAGCTGTTCTGGCAGCAGTGAGGTGGATACGGCCGGGGCCTTGGTCTCAGCGGTATTCGAAGGCTTCGCCGGCTGTCATCTGTCCCCAAGGGAGGAGGTGCTCATGCATTCCAGTTGTTTCATTCAGGGTCTGCTGATCGCGGAGAACGCCGGCTGATCTCGGCCTCCTGATCCCGATCACACGGTTCTGCGACAGAGCAGATCCGGCGAGAGCCCCCGTTCAGGCCTGGCCTGGGCGGGGGCATCGTTTTGAGCAGTGGGGGGTGCCTGGTTGAGCCGGGGGAGGCCGTTGTGTGTTCTGGCACACGTTTCCTCGCTTCTGCCGGCTGTGGCTGCAACACTCTCGGGAGGGTCTTAGTGCCCACTTCCTCTTTTGGTGTGAGGACCATGAAACTGTTCCAGAAGCTTCTTCTGGCGCCTGCTGCCCTGGGCCTGATGGCTCCTGTGGCTGCTTCCGCCGCTGATCTCAATGTTGCTGGCGTCCGCCAGTACACCACCGGCTCCGAGGAGCAGGTGACCTCGATCACCCAGTTCTCCGACGTCAAGCCGACCGACTGGGCCTATCAGGCTCTGAGCAACCTGATCGAGCGCTACGGCTGCGTTGCCGGCTACCCCAACGGCACCTACAAGGGCGGCCAGGCCATGACCCGCTTTGAAGCGGCGGCCCTTCTCAACGCCTGTCTCGACCGGATCACCGAAGTGACCGACGAGCTCAAGCGCCTGATGAAGGAGTTCGAGAAGGAACTCGCCGTGCTCAAGGGCCGTGTTGATGGCCTCGAGGCCAAAGTGGGCGAGCTGGAAGCTACCCAGTTCTCCACCACCACCAAGCTGAAGGGTATTGCCACCTTCGTGCTGGGCGCCAACTCCTTCGGCGGTAACAACTCCGCCATCAAGGCCCAAGCCAGCGCCGCTGAAGGCGGCACCAGCTTCAACTACGACGTTCGCCTGAACTTCGACACCAGCTTTACTGGCAAGGACCTGCTGCGCACGACCCTGCGCGCCGGCAACTTCGCTGATTCCGCCGGCGGCGGCGGCCCTGTTGTTGGCCCTAACGGCGCAACCCTGGGTCTGAACGCTCTGGAAGTGGCCTTCCAGGAAAATTGCGGCACCGGCTTCGACTGCGGCGACGTGGTTGCCATCAACCGCCTCTTCTATCAGTTCCCCGTTGGCAACGGCTTCACTGCCACTGTGGGCGGCCGCGTCCGTCAGGACGACATGCTGGCCATGTGGCCCAGCGTGTACCCCGCTGACACCATCCTCGACGTCTTCACCTACGCCGGCGCCCCTGGCACCTACAACCTGAACCTGGGTGCTGGTGCCGGTATCTGGTATCAGAAGAACGGTTGGAGCGTTAGTGCCAACTACGTCTCCGCTAACGGCGATAGTGGTTCACCGCAGGTTGGTGGCGTCATCGGTAACGCAGGCGGCGGCATCGGCACCGCAGCATCGCAGCAAACCGGTACCCTCCAGGTTGGCTACGCCGGCTCTAACTGGGGTGCTGCTGTTGCCTACAACTACAGCGATGGCGTGGGCCCGGCCTCCGGTACCCCCTTCGCTGTTCTTGCAGGTCTCGGTGCGTTTGCCGACACCGTTAATTCCTTTGGCCTGAGCGCCTACTGGCAGCCCAGCACCAGCGGCTGGGTGCCTTCGATCAGTGCCGGCTGGGGCATCAACGGCTACAGCGAAGCCAACACCGCCTTCAACTTTGATGGCGTTCAGAGCCAGAGCTGGTATGTCGGCCTGCAGTGGGCTGATGCCTTCATCAAGGGCAATGCTCTCGGCATGGCTGTGGGCCAACCCACCTTCGTGTCCGGCAACGGCAACAACAATTTCAGCCCTCAGGACGGCAACTACGCCTGGGAGTGGTGGTACAAGTTCCAGGTCACCGACAACATCAGCGTGACCCCGGCCATCTACTACCTCAGCAACCCGCTGGGTCAGGGCAGCTTCCTCGCCAACCAAGTGAGCGGCAGCAACGGTGCGGCACTCACCAACTTCGGTGGCATCATCAAGACCACCTTCAAGTTCTGATCCTCAATCAGATCACTCGATCGGAACTGGCACCTTCCTCACACATCGCCAGTTCCCGATCGTTCTCCTCACATAACCTCCATTCGTTTCTGGTCGCGGCTTCGGTCGCGACCTTTTTTTATGGGCTCAGTTGGCGCTGGTTGGTGTTTGCAATGCCCGGCTGTTTGATGTGCTCTGCATTACACTGCTGCGTGCTTGCGGCGGATTTGCGTGGCACCAGCGATCGTTAAGCTCGGTTGACCCCTATTTAGGGGTTTCCTCGATTTGGTGTGAGGACCATGAAACTGTTCCAGAAACTTCTTCTGGCGCCTGCTGCCCTGGGCCTTATGGCTCCGGTTGGCGCCCAAGCCTCGGATCTGGCATCCGCTGGCATGAACGGCTACATCCAGCAGAGCGATCTGCACAACTTCCGCGTCTGGGCGGATCAGAACCAGGTGACCTCCGTCACCCAGTTGTCTGACGTCAAGCCCACCGATTGGGCCTACCAGGCACTCAGCAACCTGGTGGAAAAGTACGGCTGTGTGGCCGGCTATCCCAACGGCACCTACAAGGGCCAGCAGGCGATGACCCGCTATGAAGCGGCCGCTCTGCTGAACGCCTGCCTGGATCGCGTCACCGAGATCACCGACGAAATCCAGCGCTTGCAGCAGGACTTCGCCAAGGAGCTCGCTGTGATCAAGGGCCGTGTTGACGGTCTCGAGAAGAAGGTGGGCAAGCTGGAAGCCACCCAGTTCTCCACCACCACCAAGCTCCAGGGTGACACCTACTGGACACTCGGTGCTCCGGTGTATGGCGGCCAGAACAACAACCTTGTAAACGGCACCCAGCGCAACGCAAGCACGTTTGGCGCCACAACGTTCAACTACGATCTGCGCCTGAATCTGATCACCAGCTTCACCGGCAAGGATCAGTTGTACACCCGCCTGCGTTCGGGTAACTTCGCGAACAGCGCCTTTAACGGTCAGCCCTACAGCCTGATGGCACTGGACAGGGCCTTCTCGCCGACCGGTGGCAATAACGTTTTCAACCTTGATCGTCTTTACTACCGCTTCCCGGTTGGTAAGGAGTTCACGGCGATGGTTGGCCCCCGCGCTCGTAACACTGAGTTCCTGGCGATCCTCCCCTTCTATTACGGCGACTTCTCGGGTCTTGATTTCTTCACCCTGCACGGCGCTCCCGGCACCTACAACAAGGCAACCGGTGGCTTCGCCGGCCTGATGTGGAAGCAGAACGTGAAGAAGGGCAAGCCGTTCTTCGCTGTTTCCACCAGCTATACCGCTCCCAACTCGGATAGCTCCAACCCCTCCAACGGTGGTGTATTCACCAACGGCAGTGGCGGCAGCTGGACCACCCAGCTGGGTTATCAGGCTCAGCAGTGGAAGGCCACCTTCGGCTGGCGCTACGGCCAGTGTGGTCAGCCTGTGAACCGTCGTGGTACCCAGGCTGCTGTGGCTGCTGAGGGCTGCGGCAACACCGCTACCGGCTGGACCAGCGACAACTACAACAACAACTTTGCTGTTGGTCTCGCCTGGCAGCCCAAGAACAATGGCACCATTGTTCCTTCCATCAGCGGTGGCTGGGGTTACAGCGCCTACGCCTACGGCAACCAGGCTGCTCCGGTTGTGCGCACGTCGAACACCGGCGCTAGCGCCGCAGGCATCAGCAACGCGCTTGCTGCCACCAACATCTCTGCAACCCAGTCCTGGACTGTGGGCCTGCAGTGGAAGGATGTCTTCGCCAAGGGCAACTCCGCCGGTATGGCCGTCGGTCAGCCGTCCTTCGTGACCTCCACCCGCAACGGTGTGACCCCGTTCGATGGCAACTACGCCTGGGAGTGGTGGTACAAGTTCCAGGTGTCCGACAACATCTCGATCACCCCGATGCTCTTCTACTTGAGCAACCCCAGCAGCGCTGGTGCCAACGGCGGTACCGCTGCCGCGCCGATCAACACCGGTGCCAACGTGTTCGGTGGCATCCTCGCTGCTCAGTTCAGGTTCTGATCTCAGTTGGGGGGCTTCGGCCCCCTCCGAGAAACGAATCAAACACTCCTCACGCGCTCCTCGCGCTTACTCACACACCCTTCCGCCCCCCGGTAACGGGGGGCTTTTTTATGGCCAGGCGTCTCCTGTGGCCCGGCCGATCCCGGATGATGGAGGCGCCGCTGGTCGCAGGCGCTGCCGATGCCTCAGCCATCACGGGATCCCTATCGGGTGCTCGGCGTGGCCGCCACGGCCACGGCCGCCGAGATCAAGGCCGCCTATCGCGCCCTCGTGAAGCAGCACCACCCCGATGCGGGCGGCGATGCCCAGATGATCCTGGCCCTCAACGCCGCCTGGGAGGTGCTGGGCGACCGTGAACGGCGCGCCGCCCACGATCGCCAGCACCGCGCGGTTGCGGTTGCCTCGGCAGCGTCGTCAGCCTCCGCTGGCACGGGGGCAGACGAGCCGCTCAGCCGGGCCGCCCGCAGCGTCAGCGAGCAGGCTGGCCGCGGTGATGCCGAGCTGCTGCAGTGGCTGCAGCAGGTGTACGCCCCGATCGATCGCCTGCTCGGCCAGGTGATCAATCCCTTCCCGGCGCAGCTGCGCGAGCTCTCCGCCGATCCGTACGACGACGCCCTGATGGAGGCGTTCTGCACCTTCCTGCAGCAGAGCCAGGCCCGGTTGGAGAAGGTGGAAACCCTCTATCGCGGCCTGCCGGCGCCAGCCTCAGCCCGCGGCTTCAGCCTCAGCCTGTACCACTGCCTCTCGCAGGTGCAGGACGCGCTCACGGAGCTGGAGCGCTACACGATGGGCTACGTGGACAGCTACCTGCGCGATGGCCGCGAGATGATCCGCGAAGCCCGTCAGCGCCGCAGCCGCCTGCAGCAGGAGCGGCGGCGCCTTGAGATCTGAGTTCAGCGCGAGCTCTCAGTTCAGAAGGGTTCGAGCCAGAAGGCTTCGAGTCAGAAGGCTTCGGGTCAGAAAGACTCGAGTTGATCCAGCCGCAGCCAGATGTCCGGCACCGGGCGGCGGAAGCGCAGCTGGGCGTAATCGCCGCGGGTGGCCAGCACCTCGCCGGGGCCCTCAAACAGGTACGCAGGTGCGTCGCCATCGCTGGCGGAGGCTTCAAGGCTGCTCTGGTAGGCCGCCCGGTTCACCTTCACCAGGCTGCCCTTCTTGATGGCAGGGGCTGCAGCAGCGGAGGGCGTTTCGGCCATGCTGAGGGGATGGAAGCAGGTGGCGCCAGGCTAAGGCCGCTGCACGCCTGATTCGGTCGCCTTCTCTAGCCTTGCCCGGTTCAAAGCGGAGCGGCGCGTGCGGATCTTGCTGGTGGGGTGCAGTGGCTTCGTGGGCAGGGCCCTGGTGCCCCTGCTGCTGGAGCAGGGGCATCGCCTCACCCTGGTGAGCCGTTCGGCGCGTCCGCTGCCGGCGCTCGATCACCCGCAGCTGCAACGCCTGCAGGCGGATCCCGCCCAGGCCGCCAGCTGGCAGCAGACCGAATTGCAGCAGGCGTTGGCCGGCGCGGAGGCGGTGGTGAACCTGGCCGGTGAGCCGATCGCTGAGAAGCGCTGGTCGCCAGCCCATGTGCAGCTTCTGCACGACAGCCGCATCGGCACCACCCGCGCCCTGGTGGCGGCGCTGGCTGCTCTGCCGGAGTCGCAGCGGCCTCAGGTGCTGATCAGCGGTTCAGCCGTTGGCTACTACGGCACCAGCGACACAGCGCGCTTTGAGGAGAGCAGCCCCGCCGGCGCCGATGTGCTCGGCCGGCTCTGCCTGGCCTGGGAGGCGGAGGCCCAGCGCGCTGAACCGTTCTGCCGTGTGGTGCTCCTGCGAATCGGCATCGTGCTGGCGGCTGATGGCGGGGCCCTGGGCAAGATGCTGCCGGTGTTCCGCCTCGGTTTCGGCGGCCCGATCGGCAGCGGCCGCCAGTGGATGAGCTGGATCTCCCGCCGCGACCTCTGCCGTGTGATCGCCATGGCCCTCGGTGATGCCGCTTACAGCGGCGTCTACAACGCCGTGGGCCCCCAGCCCTGCTCCATGGCCAGCTTCGCGGCGGCCCTGGGCCGTTGCCTGGGGCGGCCCAGCCTGCTGCCGGTTCCGGCTCCGATGCTGCAGCTGCTCCTTGGTGATGGAGCGCGGGTGGTGCTGGAGGGGCAGCAGGTGCTGCCGCAGCGTCTACAGCAGCAGGGGTTCCGCTTCGAGGATGCGGAGCTCAGCGCTGCGCTCGCCGCTGCCACCAGCGCAGGCACCAGCCCAGCACCCCGCTGAGGATGGCGGCTCCCATCAGCAGGCCGATCGCCGGGGTGAACAGCGGCTCCCAGAGCTGCTGAAACAGATTCAGGGGGGCCTCGATGCTGCGGCTGTGGCAGACCACGGCCACCCCGAACCAGACGGCGCCGGCGATCACCACAAACACGTCGATCACCAGCAGCGTGTCGATCCAGCCCTTGAGGCGCTGGCCCAGCCCGCCGTTGTCAGCCATGGATGCGCTGCAGCAGCAGCTGGTGCAGATCGGCCGCCATCCTGGCGGCGCCGCCACCGCTGCCGATGCGTTGCGCGCCCAGCTGTTGCAGCTCGTGGTGCCAGCTCGGCTCCCGCTGCAGCCGCTCCAGCAGGGTCTGCACCAGTTGTGCCGTTCCCCTGAGCTGCTCCTCGCTGCCCAGGTTGCCTTCGGCGCAGAACACCCCGGGGCCCAGCAGGCGGCGCTGCGCCTCCGCGAAGCCCGCCGTGAACTGCGGGCCGCCACCGGCCAGTTGCAGCACGGGCTTGCCCAGGCCCACGCACTGTTCGGCGGCGGTACCCGTCATCGACAGCAGCAGATCGCATTGCTGCACCACGGCGGCGAAGCGGCCCCACTCCAGCTGCAGCTGTAGCGGCCCGCGCTGCAGCCGGCAGCGCTGCTCGCCATCGAGATGCAGCCGCCAACCGAGGCCGCTGGCCACGGGAGCCACCTCCTGGGGGGTGAGCTTGCCCACCAGGGCGGCGTGCAGGCCCAGGCGCGAGGGCTGCCTCAGCTCCTCCGGCAGACGCTCCAACACCTGCAGCATCAGCTCCAGGTTCTGCACCGCCTCGGGCAGCCGGCTGCCGGGCAGCAGCCCCAGCCGCTGCAGTGGTGCTCCCGGCAGCGCGTCGTGCACGCAGAGGCTGCCATCCATGAATGGATTGCCAGCGAAGAGCATCGGGCGCTGCAGCTGGCGGCTGAGATCGTCGGCCGTGAGCTGGTCGCGGCTGTAGAGGCGCAGGCTGCGCCGGCTCTGCAGGCAGCGGCCGCAGGGCCAGGGCAGCCGCAGGCGCCCTTCGTAGTGGCTGGAATAGGCCACCAGATAGGTGGCGAAAGGGCGACCGCTCAGCCAGGCGGCCAGCACCGGGATCACATCCCCCACCACCAGGATCAGGTCGTAGCGGTGGGCGACCCGAGCCAGCAGTGCCAGCCTGCCCAGCAGGTAGAGCACCTGGCCCTGCACCACCTCCGTGAGCCGCGCCAGCAGGCTGGTGTAGCCGAGGCCGCCGGTGCTGTACTCGCGTGTGCGGCCCAGCAGGGGTAGGCCGGCCTGGGCATAGGCCCGGCCGTGCCCCACCAGGGGCAGGGCGTCCAGCTGATGGCCGAGCTTCTGAAGCTCCAGGCCGATCAGGGCGCCGCTGAGGTCCTCGCCGTGCCCGTTGCTCAGCAGCAGGATGCGTGCCGGCCTCGCCTCGGCCTGGCGTCGGTTCAACCCTGCAGCCAAGCCTGCACCTTCAGGAGGGCCTGCCAGTCGGGGCGGCGGACCAGGCCATCGGCCAGGGCATCATCGAGCTCGCTGGCCAGTTCCGGCGCCATCACCCGCAGGCGCTGCACCAGTTCAATGTGCTCGCGCACACCCTTGGCGTTGGTTTCCAGCATCGCCAGGGTGAGGTTGATGCGGGCCTGAGGGTCCTGCGGGTTCAGCTTCACGGCGGTGCGGGCCGAGCGCAGGCCAGCCTGGGGCTGGTTGTCCAGCAGCTGCAGCCAGGCCAGGCAGGTCCAGCCGGCGGAGAGCCGCGGCTCCTGGCGGGTGATCTCCAGGAAGCTGGCGATCACCTCATCCAGCGGAGCGCCCTCCTGGTAGCGCTGCAGGGCCTGCTCGAACAGGGAGGTGGGTTCAGCAACGGCGTGGGTCATGGCGCGGCGGCGGGCCTTGGTCTCTGCTCAGGTTCGCACTTGGGTGGCCACGGCCTGCTGGAGCTGCGTCAGGTCGTCCAGTGCCACGGGGATCGCTGCGTACACCCGGCTTGGATCGATGGCTTCGTAGTCGTGAACCAATCGGTTGCGCAGGCCGGCAGCAGGAACCAGTCGCTGGGCAAGGTCCATGGGGATCAGGCCGTTGCGGCCTGCCTGCAGAAACGTGTCGGCGTAGGTCTGGGGCTTGATGTTGAACCTCTGCACCAGCAGATGCTCGAGCAGATCGCTGGCGGCCTCAACACTCAGATGGAGCAACCGTTCCACCAGCAATTGTTGGCGACGATCCCGCAGGAAGCTGTCCAGGGGCGTTGCGCGTTCGGCCCGCAGCAGCGTCAGCAGCTCATCGAGATGGCTCAGCTTGCGCCCAAGAACCGCCTGCTCGAGTGGCGTCATGGGCAGACCATGTCGCGTTCCCGCGTCAGCTTCGCCTCCCGTCGTGACCAGTCCGCCCACTGGCGAATGGCGCGGGAGCAGAAGCTGAGAAACAGGCCGGGCGAACGTTCAAACAGCAGCTTTCCCTCCTCGGCCACGATCCGTTGCAGCAGGTAGGAGCAGTGTTCAAGCTCCACAAGATCAAGGGCATCGCTGGAGCACCCCAGCAGGGAGGCAACAACCGTGTCGAGTTCGAACAGCCGCAGGGGCTTCTCGCGGTGTGCTTGAACGCTGATGCCGACATCCCAGTCACTGCTGTGGGTGCCAGTCCCCTTCGCCCGGGAGCCGAACAGCACGATCAGATTGATGTCGGCTGGGATCTCCTCCGGGTTGATCTGGGGCAGCGTCCTCGTGTCCTGGGGCGCCACGGCTCACACCGCGAAGGAGCTGCCGCAGCCGCAGGTCTGGCTGGCGTTGGGGTTGGTGAAGTTGAAGCCGCCGCCGATCAGGGCGCTGGAGAAATCCAGCTGCATGCC
>Ga0214917_10005818_pt1 | contig 13034 bp, 10 predicted proteins | sample LL_1208_BB_MetaG_FD_177983 | JGI IMG/M metagenome (GOLD analysis project Ga0214917, IMG submission 177983) | Freshwater microbial communities from Lake Lanier, Atlanta, Georgia, United States - LL_1208_BB | ecosystem: Environmental > Aquatic > Freshwater > Lake | place: USA: Georgia | collected... | reverse complement strand
CGGTGTGTGGAATGTAGAAATCGTTGGCACGACAACAACGGGTGATCTCACGACACTCGGCACGACCATCACAGTTACCGAGTCGCTCGTTGGTACACAGACGACCATCGTCGGCGGTTGACGACGTGGCGGTGCGCGCCGCCAACTAGCGTTCTGACGTGGCCGTGAACCCGACTGGCGACCGCCTCGCAGATCTCGAAGCACGCAAACACGAAGCGCGCAACGCCGGGTCACCGTCTAGACCTCAAAAACTGGTCAAGAAGTCATGGTCAAACCCAAACATTCTTGTTGCGACGGTTCTCCTGTTGCAGGTTGCGTTCATCAACTCGATCTCTGGAACTAATTTTCAATCCAACATCCTGATTCTGACCGGCTTGTTGGTGCAGGTGCTACTTGGGTTAGCCATACTCAGTTTCTTTATTGAGTCTCACCTCTACCCGTTCTCGGCTCGTATTGCAGCTGCATTCGTGCTCGGCATCTTCCCGATACTGCTGTTGAATTGGTGGGGTTGGAACCCAGTTTCGATATTTGTCATTGCGTTCATCCTTGCCGCATATAAGTGGCGATCTGGTACCCATACTGGTCTCTCTTCAAAAGAGAATCACCAACACGAGGAAAAGGATCTGGCGGCCTTGATTCTCGCAATTGTCGTCTGCAACATCATCTTTTTGCGAATACATCAGACCGTCCTTGGTATCGCAGTTCTTCTGGTCTCATTGCTCTTGCCAATTCTCCCAATACGACTCTCGGTGACTGCTCTCCGAACCTACGCAAGCCTTATTGCCGGAGTGTTCGTGGTGCAGTCCCTCCGAGTCACCGAGTCGGCCATCTTCACCTATTTTCGGTTCTTCCCTGACTGGACGGAGGAACAGGTGCTTGCAAGAGCACTAGCCGAGAACAATTCGCGCATGAATCCACTTGTTCAGGGTGATAAAATTACGTACCACTTCTTGACGGCCTGGTATTGGGGTTCCTTCGAGAAACTTTTTTACGTAGATACCTTCGCTTTTTCCGGTCCCGCGTTGCTGAGCGTGAGTGTGCTTACGACCGTACTGCTTGTCGTCTGTTCCGGATCTCACTTGATTAAAACAAGGAATTCCCGTATTACTTGGTTACTTCTACTTTTGGCCAGTTGGCCATTTTTTGACTCTTTCGCACTAGATAATATTTCGCGGAGTCAGACTTTGTCTTTGACGTTATGCGCCACGATCGTTTTTCTGTTGTCGATGAACTCTAAGCGGGTTTGGTTCGGGTTGATTCCATTTCTGACAGCTGCTGTCAGCATCACAAAAGTCTCAACTGGTCTGTTTGTGAGTGCTTTATTGGGGAGCTATGTACTTCTACAACTCCTGCAATACAAGAGGGGATTGCTGGAACAAACGGCAAGATTTACACCCCCACGCCGACTTGTGACGGGATTGGTGCTCGCGGCCACCAGCACTGTGTCGGCGCTAGCTTATGTATTCTTCTCAACCAAATCATTCGCAAGTCATGGGCAGATTAGTTTCACATTCAACTTTCCCGAGGCATTCGCGACCAACCTCGTATGGCTTACTTGGCTTCAGAGAGCAATCGCTTTTGTGCCAATTCTCGTATTGGCGGTTTTCGGACTGTCGCAGTTTCACAGGACCGCACCAATCATTCGACACTCTGTACCTCTGGCAATTACAGGTGGGATTGTTTTGTCGTTCTCTCTAAGCCTGTTTCTACAGTCAGAGAGCGGTGTGCCATTTCTCGGTTATATCGCCGGAATTGCAGCAGTTTTTTCCTCAATCACAATCTCGAGCTACACGCCATCGCTCGCCCTGATTCGCAAACTTTGGCTCGTTTACTTGTGCGCAGTTGCCATCTTCTCATTCGCTTACCTGTTACTTGATCGACAACCTATTCAGACCTGGGCTACGAATCGAGCGATAGTCGCCATATCCCTAGCGTTTGTTGTGCTGGTTGTCCTTTTGAAACATCAACTGAAATCACTGAGCTTGGCACTCTTGACCAGCACGGTTCTATTGTGTTCTGGGGTTTCAATCGGCCAAGTCGTTGTAAACCGCACCAATGGTGTGCTCAGTGTCTCGACAACGTACACCGAATGGGATGACTATGCTGCACGGTTTGAGGGTGTCATTGCTTTCCTGAAGTCTTACGACGAATCTTTTGTCTACGCGGTAGATGAGGCGTCTGAGAATAGTTATCGGGAGGATAACCGCATCGGACATGATGTCAATTTCGTCCTCGGATCAACATCAATTCAACTTTGGGCTGAACCTCACTACACCAAGATTTTCATGAGTTCTTCAGCGGAAGTTCGTCAGCGTCTTTATCAACAGTATCTGCTGACTATTTTCCCAAGCCCCGAGCAGATTGCAGGTGTCAAGTACGCCGGCGTTTCACACCTCATTCTCTTCAACGATGCTCTACGACTCAGATGGAGTGAATACCTTTCGGGCAGAGAGAACGCATCAGCAAGTGGTATTGATACTCCAACCGTGGTCTACGAGGACCAACATGCAGCAGTCATCAAGCTCTAGCGACTCACCTACGCATGAGCGTGAAGTACACCATCGTTGCAAACCATCGGTCGAGTGCCTTCTTCACCCACCTCGGTGCCCGCGACAAGAACGGCACCATTCGAGACGGAAAATAATGGCGCTCGGTAGCAACCACAATCCAACCCGCATCGTTGAGGTGCTGCCTCCACTCGTGCTCACGTTTAGCAATCCCCACCGGATTGTTGGCGCCATCGTATTGACGAACAAAGTCTTCAACTGAACTGGCTGTAGCGGCAAGATCGGCTCCCGGATGCCTTGTCTTGGTCAAGCGCATCACCGCGCGCACAATCGGGAAAATCAACACGTGATGGAGTATTCCGAGTCGATAAAGCGTGATGAGACCTATACCACTCCTTCGGGTAACTCGGTGAGCCTCTTGAATTGCGCGAAACACATCGGGTGTGTGGTGAAGCACCCCCGAAGACACCACGATGTCGAAGGCCTCATCAGGGAATGGAAGTTGTTCGGCATTTGCTGTTTGGAGCTTCGCATCGACTCCGTTTGTGACAAGGGCAGTACGTGTCAGCTCCACGGCATAATCGGCAAGGTCAATCGCAGTGACACTTGCTCCGTGTTTTGCATACGTGACCGTGAGCCACCCCGGACCGCAACCAATGTCAAGAAGGCTCTTCCCCGCAACAGTGTCGAAACTCCAGTATCGCATCGCAAAAGCCTCAACATCAGTTCGCTTGACGAAGTCAAGTATCCGCCAACGCTCGACAGCGTCACCCCCCCACTTCGTGTGCGAGCAGTGGATGTGCTTGCCAGTACGCTCTGACTGCATCAAGTGGCTCCATAACTCCCAAAGCATAATTCACCATGACCGCCGCACGTGACCGTGTTGAACGCGAGCGTCAGTTTCATGACGCCCTCATTCGTGAGGGTCATAAGACAATTGCTACGAAAGAGTGGTGGGAGACTCCAGGCGGAAGGGTTCGCTTTGAGCGACGCATCGCGCTCTTGAAAGCTGCTTGCATCACACTCAAAGCCCCCCAACGAGCCAGAGTGCTCGTCATTGGTTGTGGCGACGGTGAGTGGGTAAACCGAATCTCTGAGTTTGCTGATGTAACGGGAATTGATCTTTCCCCGCTCATCGTTGCTCAAGCGAGTAGCCGGCTTAAGGACACCGCTCACGCACGTGTTGAAGTCGGGGATGTGCACGAACTCCGATTTGCGATGAATACATTTGATGTTTGCTTCGCCAACTCAGTTTTGCATCATCTTGACTTGCCGATAGCACTGCCCGAGGTTCGTCGAGTACTTCGCCCCGGTGGCAAACTCGTCGCAGCAGAACCTAACCGCAACAATCCGCAAGTACGTTGGATGTATCGATCTACCAAGAATCGGTCTCGCTACGGTCTTACGCCGGACGAAGAGGCGTTCTCTCGGAAGTCAATCAATGTGCTCTTTCGGCAACACTTCGAAGGCGTCTCGGTGTCTCACTTTGACTTTTGGCATCCACTCCTAGGACATAAGAGCGATACGTCGCTGCTGTTCCGTTCCGTGCTCGCACTAGAGAGACTTCCCCTCATAAAAAGGATTAGCGGAAGCCTATGGATCACAGCAGAAAAGCGACGCAGCTAACCCTCGGCGTTGACTGACGCCGCTGGGCAAAGAAGTACGTCCAGATACCTTAAATGTGCTATCGAGTTGCTCACCTCGTCTGCATTAAGTATTCGCTTCGTTGTCACGTTTAGGCAGTCATAGTTCACCAGTCTCAGTATCTCGAACAGATTCGTGACGCCCTCTGAAGACGATTCTCGATTCTCATACCCAATCTCACAGAGGACAGTAGGCCTGTGTTTCTGCAGTGTCTCAACTGCGCCTCTCAGGACTTCAACCTCTGCCCCTTCTACATCAATCTTTATGAAACTCACCCTTCTCGATGCAGAATCTCGAACAATGCTGTCAAGTGTTCGCCCTTGAACCTTCATGCTGTCTGTTTCTGGCTCAAGTACGACATGCGACGTAGCTTCAAGGGGTCCGCTAATCAGTAGTTGAACATCGGTGGAAACGGACCACGCAGCGCACGAAAGCACGCGAACATTCTTGAGTCTTGCTCTCGTTATGCGATCGTCAAGTACTCGGCGCGATTCGGTGTTGGGTTCTAGCGCGACTACTTCCCCATCGGCTCCTACGAGCCTGCTAAGTCGAGTAGTGAAGTACCCGAAATGCGCACCGATGTCAATGGCGGTCGTCCCCGCACGCACCTGGTTCTTGATGAGTTTCATCGGAGTTGCTTCAAAGTGCTTGTACAGATCGTAGGTAAACCAGGTCACATGTTTAAGAACCCGATATTGGAACAACCGAGACTTCACAATCCTTATCACTACCGGCCCAACAGCTTCCTGCATGCGACGAAATCTGTATTTGACTTGTGACACGCTAGAAGTTCCGAAGGCGAAGCACGGTATTCGGCTGAATCGAGGCGACTGTCGAAGTCACATGCACAAGTGGATACCCGAGCTCAAATGACGATTGAGCACGGGCGAAACCATCCATGGCCAAAGATTACGACATGTTTTCAGGACACTAGTCGCAAGAGTTTTCATTACCCTATGCTTGCAGCCTTAACTCACTGGCAGTAGACAGCGTGGACTTGAGTGCGGACACTATTGCAATCAAGTAGTTGGAAGTAGCAATAGTTGAAAAAGGTTTGCCTTCGCTTTGAGATGCCGCCAGTCCAGCAGGGATTCTGTATATTCCCTCAACATCGCTGGCGAGTGAGTTTTAGGAGTGATGGAAACTCTGATTGGCTATCTTCGAGCTTCCAAGACCGAGAGGAATGATGTCACAATGTGCTCCTCGGAACTGGCGCCAATCACTACCGACTTCACTGCAGGAAACCTCGCGGTGTAGGCAAAGGCCTCAGCCGGCGCGAGAAAGCCCGAAGCCAACGTACCCATCGCCATGACCTCAAGGTCTGAGCGATGAAGAAGTGCCTCACACGCAGCAATATTCGGGTTGACATGGAAACCGGCCGCGTTGACATGAGTAAGAATAATCGGAAGCTCAAGACCCCACTGGGTAAAGCGGTCAACCAACAGCGGCAGGTTCTTGGTTGCGATACCCATTCGTGAACCAAATCGCCGCCGGAGCGTTGTGTCGTAGAGTTCAAAGACTTTCGGGGCAGATATCGATAGCAAGAGGTCAGAAATTGCATCGTGCAAGAAGACAACAGGAACTGACAGCTCACGAAATATTCGAAGTTCAAGTCGAATCAGAGAACGAACAAGATCAAGCGGGTCGCGACGAAAGACCATCTTCAGGAAGTCTCCACCGAGCCCTACACGGTCACGAAGACTTGCCTCCGTGAATGTCGAGGTCGCCGCTCTCACCAAACCAATCTCATTAGCTCGGGTGACATACTTCTGGGCGTACGGCAAGAGAGGGAAGACTGAAAAGTCGCGCTGAAGATCGCGGTCACGTCGTATCTGCTCACAAATGGCAATTGCGCGCGGGTGAGTAGAGAGCATCACACCACCTGCACCATGTTGTTTGGCGACATGAAGTAGCTGCATCACGTTTGCGATATCTGAAAAATATGCGGCACGCTCGGCTCCTCGCTGTGACGACAAATGATCAACACCGAAAAACTGATTATGCCCAAGAACAATGGATGGGAGAATGTTGACGCTCACACTGGTATCAAGACGGGAGATCCCGCCTGCTGTGCGGATTGATACACACCGTCGACGAGTTCCTGCGTTCGTAGTCCACTCGTAATGTCACTCTCAACTGGTGAGCCACGTCTTACTGCGTCAATAAAGTCGAGCATCTGGCGGGTGTACTGCGGCCCACCGACATCGATCTCAACTGGTTTGTACAGCTCAGGGGTTCGCCATCGTGTCCAACCAGAGTTGAAAGAGGCGACATTTGTATCCAAATAGAGACGCACCTCGTCATCCGTGACGTCCAACGTGCCGTTGTCACCTTGAGCATGAATCGAAATCGTAGGTGTTCGATAGTGTCGAGCCGACCACGATGCGTCGAGATATCCCACTGCACCGCTGACGAACTCAAAGTATGCATGGGCATGATCTTCAACGAGTTCTGACACCACTCGACTCGTGTGCCCAGACACCACTCGAATCTCGCCAAAGAGCCAACGGAGTTTGTCCAAAACGTGAGAATTTTGGGTTATCAGCACGCCACCACCTGAAATGGCCGGGTCATAGCGCCAACCCTCACCCGGCTTCAACAGTTGTTCGATGTACATCGAACTACGTATCATGCGCACTGGGCCGAGTACTTGATTCATCATCAAGGACTTCGCGTATCGAAACGTATCGAGATAACGACCCATGTAACCAACCATGTTTGGCAACCAGCGTTGCGAAAGAGCAGCGATGAGGGGTGTGGCCTGAGCTGCATTCAGCGACAGCGGCTTTTCGATCAGCAGAGGCACACCTGCGACGATGAGTTGTCGACCAATCTCGCAGTGTGAGCCTGTGGGTGTTGCTACGACTGCCAGATCAACACCCCCTTCGTTGAGCAGCTCACTGACATCGGAATACACCTTGACGTGAGGAAACTGTTGTTGCAGCACCCTCTTGATAAGCGGGGAGCTCTCAACAACCGCTACCAAGCGACTGCCTTGAAGCCCGTTGATCAGACTCGCATGAAGAAGTCCGAGTTTGCCAAAGCCAATCACCGCGCCGCGTAGCTGCTCCATGTACGGCGCCTAATCAACTCGTCGCTTGATTTGCTTCAAGAGTTGCAGAACAAAGCCAAAGAAAAACAGCTGCAATCCTGTCGTGACGAGGAGGGCCACAAGGGTGAGACCAGGAAGTCGATTGCCAAGAGCGTAGGTGAAGCCCTCTTGGGCCAAAATTACGAGAAAAAAGAGAAGCCCGGAAAAGAACGAAAATGCTCCTAGTGAGTAAAGCCAGCGAATGTGTTGACCAGAACGGAGCAACAGCACGGGCAGTGTATACAGGACATAACGTGGGATTGACCTCACGACTCGTGACTTGCCGTGCTTCCGTGGCAGCCAAGCGCTGGGGAGCTCAAGAATTCGAAAGCCCTTCTCGTGAGCGTCAATTATGGTTTCCTGCACATACGTGTGGGTGCCAATCATTTCCAGGTCTCTAACCACATCACAGGTCATCGCACGAATACCGCCGTGGCTATCTGTCAAGGGCAGTCCGGTTCGACGGCGCAGCATGCCGACAAGAATTCGTGTACCGATGCGATTCTTCCACTTGTACTTGTACCGCACCGACCCTGATTGCAAGAAGCGGGATCCGAGTACCAAATCTGCCTTGTCTTCCAAGATTGGCGACACAAAAGAGATAAGCTCGCCAGCGACATCTGTCTGACCATCACCGTCAATACTGACGATGACCCGAATATCGTCATTTACGGCAGCCTTGAGACCACGGAACATCGCCGTGCCTAGACCCTCGCCCGATCCACGCACGACCACAGCGCCCATGGATGTCGCAATATTCCTTGTCGCATCGTGGGAGTCGTCTGCGACATAAACGCGACATTCAAGGCCGGCTTCCCTGAGAGTGTTCTTTACCGACGAAATCACATCAGAAATCGTGGCTGCCTCATTCTTTGTTGGAATCACGACTGCAACTGTCATCGAATTGACTTCTTTACCTCAACCTCTGCTGAGGAAGTAATCTTCCAATGAAACGCAAACTCGCCATGTTGAGCTGCTGATTCAAGACGATGAGTGAACATTTCTGCTGAGAGACTACTGATGGCCAATGTCATCAGAGATGGTGAGTGGAAGGGGAACTGCTGGATTCCGCTGATGACTCCGGACTGCTTCCCTTCATAGCGGATTCGATCAATGACCGATACCGAGTCTCCTTGGTTGACAATTTCACGCTGGAGCCACATCTGGGTCGTGCGTTGCGGGCGTCCGGCACGAGTTCTTGCCCACCACGACGTAGCGCGAGCGACACTGGGAATTCGGCAGAGAGCGAACAGGAGTCGCACCAACAGCTCGGTGCTCACCAATGGAGATGCCTCACTAACTTCGACGAAGTGATAGGTCTGGTCATCGTTTGTCGGCTGCACCAAAGACGTCCATCGACTCCCGCTACTGTCGGTGAAAACATAACCAAGATGCATCAGACGTTGGTTCTGCGGGCCCATCCATGACAGCGCATGACCAAAGTTCGGGTGAACATAAAGCGTGCCACCGCCGGATTGGATGGTTTGGATTGGCCCACTCACCGTTGCTGGCGAAGCTTGAGACGAAACCATGCGGTGATTCGATACGGCGCTCCACTTGAGTCGACGAATCAACGCCGTGTACGCGAACGTTGCAAAGTAGCGGTCGTCATACTTCTCAAATGACTCAATCTGAGCATCGACGGAAGTGGTATGGGTCAGTTCCCATAACCTTCTAGCAGATGATACATGTTGCGAGAAATACTCCACGCCACCAAAGAATTTATGGCTGGTGCCTCTCGTACCAAGCTCGAATGGCAACTCATGCGATACTGATAACAGGGAGCAGAGTTGACTACACAGAACTGCAACCAAGGGTTCACACTCGGTGAATCCAACACTGTGGGCAGGAGCAAGGAGCTCAATGCTCAACAGAAGATAGCCAAGGTCAACTCCGCCATACTCTGGGAGATACCCCAACCGGTTAAATTCGTCTGTGATTTCAGATAGAGATTGCTGGGCTTGAACCACGATCTCTTGATCATCTAGAAGTACCCCAAGTTGGAATCTTCCCGCACACGACGCAATCTGCTGATTTGCAGCAAGCGGATTACCTCGGTGACGCAACCACTTTTCGCTCTTACGCAAATTCTCGCTACGAATAGTCACATGATCGGGAGGCATCACGTCACGTAGTTGCAGCAGCGACTCTGTGGCAGCATGTAGCCCCATGCTGGTTGCGCAATAACTCTGCTCGTTGCGATACCACTCGTTAGCTGAACCATTTCGATTTCTGTTAATTATCCAGAAGTCAACAACTGAGAGTGCGAGCTGATGGAGTCTCTCTGCATCAGGTTGTACGAAAACCCTCGAGAGATATGCCAGACCACCCATGACATGCTGAAAAGGCGCCGATGCAAAGCCTCTCGTAGTCCTGTATGCCCAGAATTCACGGTCTACACAGCCAAATGTTTGAGATTGCGAGTCGAGCGAGGTCAAGTTCATCAGCCTGGCTGTGGCCTTTTCGGCGATGGCTCGTAGCTTTTCTGTTTCGCCGTTCATCGACGGAAATCCTGATCCAACCAGATATGAAGTGCAGCGAGAGTCATGACTTGCTTGCCCGCCAGGAAATCACCACTTCTGAGCTCGCTCATGACGTCTGTTACAAGCTGATTCCTTACGATGCCGTGCTTCGCGACCACGGAAGCTGATAGCCACTCTCTCGCTACCCGTTCAAGGTCTGCAATATGTTGGTCGGTCATTGGTTGGAAGAAGGCCTGTTTGGGTCGTTGATGCTCTTGATAGCCCCACTTTTTCAATGTTTCGCGAAGAATTCGCTTATTCCCACGTCGCGAGAGCAACATACTCGACTCTAGCGAGGTCACCCTTTCATACAGATCGACATCAACGAATGGCACTCTCGCCTCTACTCCGTGTGCCATTGAAAGTTGATCCATCTTGTTGAGAATCTGATTGGGCAGCCATGAAGAGAATCCCCAATCAATGAGCGACGACAATGACAGGTCATCTATAGGAGAGTGTGGTAACGCGGATGACAAGTATGTGCCCATCTCGACTTGGTCTGATCCGAAAACTGAGGTTGCGTGAGCGAGGGCTAACTCCGGCCGCCGCGAATGGTTGACGATTTCAATTACTTTCCGCTTTCCTGATCGCCCCAAAACGGCATCGTAAGCGAAAAAGTGGTTGAGCACCCGCCAGGGAACGCAACGAATTACGGCTGCAAGACTTCTCGCCGGTATACCCATGCTTGCGAGTGAACCCAAGAGTTTTAGCGGACCGATATGAACATACCCAGCCATGAGTTCATCCGCACCCTCACCCGTGAGGACCACCTTTCGTTCCTTGCGCACTTCGCCCAATAACTGGTAAGTCGGAGCGATGATGGCATCCCCAACTGGAAGATCCATGCACTGGATGGCTTTGACGAACGTGTCGACGAAGTCATCTCTGTTTGCATTTACAACTACATGCCGAGCCCCATATCTACGAGAGATGACTTCCGCGTTCCTCACCTCAGAGGTGGATCCACCCATATCAAACGTGTAGGCGATCAATTCAGGAGTGCCACCTGCAGCAGCAAGAACTGCGCCACTATCGACCCCCCCTGAAAGTAAAACACCTAGTGGCACATCGGACAAGAGTTCACGTCGCACGCTCGTGCTGAGTGCGGCCTCAAACTGCTCTACTTGTTCGTCGAATGAAGCATTCGACTGACTCTCGTACCGAGGGCGAGACCAGTAGCGGACGAGTCGAATTTCCGAGTTTCCGCATTGAAGAAAGAAGCCGGGTTGCAGCGACCTCACTCTTTCATACAAGGGCTCGCCACTCTGCACATATCGAAATCGCAGGAACTCAACAATTGACTTCTCACTCAACCCCTGCCCCACCTCGGAATGGAGACTCACTGCTCTGGCAGATGACGAAAACACCACACCGTCGCTGGTTTTGGCATAGTACAAGGGCTTTATGCCGAAATGATCGCGGGCGAGCGTGAGTTGATTGGCGCCCCGATCAAAGACCGCAATTGCAAACATGCCCCGAAGGCGACCAAAAAGCTCGGTGCCCCACTCTGCATATCCATGTGGCACCACCTCTGCGTCGGAGGATCCTCGAAAGCGATAACCCAGCGATTCGAGTTCTCGTCGTAGCTCGGGTGCGTTGTAGATTTCGCCATTCATCATTGAGATCAGTCGGTCGTCGTTTGAGAACATTGGCTGATTCCCGTTGTCAGACAGGTCATTGATTGACAAACGGCTGAACCCAAAGCTGACCCGTTCATTGACGAACTGCATCTGACCATCAGGGCCACGGTTGGCGATGACTGCCAACATCCTGTTGAGAAACAATGGCTCAGCTGAGCCGGTGAAACCTGCTATTCCACACACTGACTACGAAACGCCAGTTTCAAACTCATTAAGCAGTCTCGGACCAGAAGCATCAATCACCGGTACCCGAACTGACACCCCAAGAAAATCAGAGTGCCGAGTGGCGATGACTACCAGGTCTGCGATTTCACTCACTTGATCGGCACTCAAGAATGTGAACTCACCGAATTGCTCGACGTGCGGATCAACCACATAAAACCTCTTGACAGACCCACTGAGCCTGCGGGCAAGGTCAAGTGCCACGCTTCCACGAAGATCATCGGAATCAGGCTTGAATGTCAGGCCCAGTTGAACCACCGTCTTGTTCGAATCGACAACTTCTTTCTGAACTAAGTCAACGACACGAGAGATGAGAGATTCGTGCGACTGGAGTACTGCTTGGAGAAGCTCCGATTGAACAAATGTACTCTTGACAAGTTGAATCGTGTCCTTGCGAAGACATGGTCCTCCCGCAAATCCAGGAGCCATGAGTCCGAGCCCTCTCGGATAGCGATACAAGAGCGAGGCTCTCAGATTTGAATAACTCACGTCATGCGATTCGCAAATATTCGCAAACTCGTTTGCTACTGCGAATTGCGCATAGCGCCAAGCATTAAGGAACAGTTTACTAAGTTCTGCTTCTTTCCACGTCATCGCGAGCACTTCAACCCCCATAGACGAGAATGCGCTTCTGACATACTCAGGAACTTCACTAGTGCGGGTACCAACGAGCTGAGGCATGATTCGAAGTTCTTCAATAGCGTGACCCTCAGCAATTCGTTCCGGACAAAAAACGACATCTGCAGCGACTCCGTCCAAGAGATCTGCTACTTGCGCTGTGGTTCCGGGAGTGACGGTACTTCTCAACACAACGACACTCGATGGTGAGAGATGCTGACGAACACTTCTGACAACCTCAAACACAGACTCATTCTGTGGGGTTTCATCGTCCTTCAGGTCGGTACCAACGACTATGAATACAAGATCGCAACCATCAACAGCAGAAAACTGCTCCTCGAGGGTTAGCCGGCGTCGATCCAAGACTGGCTGCAAGAGTTCGTCCAAGCCTGGCTCATGAAAGGGGCTCTTTCCCGCTGCGATTGTTTGTAGCCGCTCTCGATTTGAGTCAATGGCAACAACTTCGTGGCCTACCTCAGCAAGAACTGCCGCAAGAGGTAAACCAACATGCCCCGCTCCACCTATGACAGCGACTCTCACGACAATCGAACTCTAGTTGTGATTGTGCGATCAGAATACACAGCAGCTCACTTTGGTTGTCTGAGTCTTAGTGATAACCGCTGAGCCCGCGGCCCACTTCACGGCACTCACCTCAGACCTATGACGGTGCGCGCCGCCAACTAGCGTTCTGATGTGGCCGTGAACCCGACTGGCGACCGACTCGCAGATCTCGAAGCACGCAAACACGAAGCGCGCAACGCCGGGTCACCACGCGCTATCGAACGACAGC
>Ga0214917_10005815_pt1 | contig 13042 bp, 12 predicted proteins | sample LL_1208_BB_MetaG_FD_177983 | JGI IMG/M metagenome (GOLD analysis project Ga0214917, IMG submission 177983) | Freshwater microbial communities from Lake Lanier, Atlanta, Georgia, United States - LL_1208_BB | ecosystem: Environmental > Aquatic > Freshwater > Lake | place: USA: Georgia | collected... | reverse complement strand
TCACAATGGCGCGTGGATCGTGATCCGGCAGGCGACTTGCTCAACCTGTGATCTGAAGACTTAATAAACATCGCCAGGGATTAAGAAATGGCGACAAATGGAAGAGAACAAGCGCCTTTTGTGAGGCCATGGCGATCCAGCCTACAACTGAAGTACGGCAAGAAAAGGCGTCGTCTTACGAAAAGCTCTACCCTCCCTCATCCGCTTCATCGCCTTGAGCAATATCAAGTTGTTCTGGAAGTGGTGCGCTATTTCTCGAAGCACTACAGCGAAGCGATCTGCATCCCTGTAATGGCGGATCACTTGTTCATTCCTCTGGAGCAGATTGAGTTCTCGTTTGATCGCCACAGGAGAACGACGGCAACACAGGCGCTCCTGGAGTACCGCCTTAACCGACTGTGCGATCAGATGAGTGAAGACCCCGCTGGCGCAATCAGCAAGCAGGTGCGCAGCTGTGGCTTGGGATCGCCAGGGCACACCAACGCCGCCTTTGAGAAATACTTCGGTATTGGCATTATTGACTATCACAAACAGTGCTTCCTCGCTGCTGCCGTGCGTTGCCAGGAGAGATCAACCGGGCGTGATTGCGTCGGAGATGATTGGGTGAGCGACCTATCCGCCAGCATGACGAAGGAAACAAAATTCCATCGGAGTTAACAGTCCTCGCCCTCTCGCACGGTTTTTCCTCCGCGATGGGCGTGCTTTCAGCGACCGCTGCCCACCAACAGGTTGCACAGGTCCGGCAAGAGCGCGACGTCCTCGGCGCAGGTGCGCCCTTCGCTGAAGGCCACCAGCAGGAAGGGCGCCTGTTCGGGTACCTCCACGTAGGCGGCGTCGTGGCGCGCCTGGCTCATCCAGCCGGCCTTGCTCCATAGCTGCGCAGCCTGCGGCAGCCCGGCCCCCAGGAAGCCGTCCACCTGATTCTCGGGGTCGGCGGCCCGCGCATCAGGGTCAAGGCTGCGGGCCAGCAGCTCCTGCATCCGTCGGTCCGCCGGGGGGGAGACCATGGCTCCGGCCATCACGGCATGCAGCACCCGGGCGGTGAGGTCGGTGGTGAGGCGGTTGCGGTTCTGCAGCCCCTCGCCGTACGACTGACGCTCCCGGCCGTAGGGGCCATCCCCCCAGGTTTTCTGGCAGGCGTTGCAGCCCGCCCACTCTGGCCAGTTCAGAGCGGCGAACCAGTGGTTGATCAGCTGGCGCTGGCGGCTCCAGCGCTCGAAGGCCGGCGGCGGCAGTTCCGGCCCGCTGGCGGTGCCGGTGAGCAGGTCCACCACCAGGCCTGTGGCGTCGTTGCTCGAATCGCGGATCATGTCCGCCAGTGCTCGGCGCAGCTCGGCGCCGTCCTCGATCAGCTGCCGCTGCAACCAGGCTTCAGCGGCCACGAGATAGAGCAGCTTCACCACACTGGCTGGGTAGCGCGGCTGATCCCCTCGCCAGCTGGCGCCGGGCACTGGTTCACACCAGAAGCTGGCGCTGTCCGAGGTGTTCGCGCCCTGCTGGCGCAGGGGCCGCGGGTAGCGCAGCCAGGTCACCGAAAGCTCTTGCCGCAGGCGCGGTCGACCCTCCGCCGCCAGCGCGTCGATCGCCTGCTCCAGCTTCTGCTGCAGGGCCCCATCCGGGCAGTAGAACGCCATCACAGCCAAGGGGGGCAATGGCGAGATTAGGCAGCCTGGCCGAGGGCACACCGCTGGCTCCGGAACTGGCTTGGCCCGGGAGCATCTGGCGACTCAGTGCTCCGCTCAATCTCTACAGCCACTGGCGCGGTCCCGGCCTGGCCAGCCAGGCCGCCCCGGGTCGACACCTGCAGCTGGTGGAGGATCCACGCCCCGACGCTGCACAGTCCGGCCAGCCTCGCCTGCGTGCCCGTCTGCTGGAGGACGGTTACCCCGGCTGGGTGGACCTCCAGGCGCTGCTCGGCCACGCGACGGCCAGCCGCCCACCTCGCCACCGCTTCCTGGATCCCGCGGCGATCGCGGCGGAGATTCCGGCTGTGCTGGCCTTCGCCCAGCAGGCGCGTCTGTGCACCAACCAGTACCTCTGGGGCGGCAGCCTGGGCCCCGATTTCGATTGTTCCGGCTTCACCCAGACCGCCTACGCCGCGGCCGGGATCTGGATCCCGCGTGATGCCTATCAGCAGGAGCGTTTCTGCCAGCCGGTGGCGGTGGCACCCGGCTGTTACAGCCTGCTGCGGCCGGGCGATCTGATCTTTTTCGGCAGCCGCCGCCGCTGCACCCATGTGGGACTGCATCTGGGCCGCGGTCGCTACCTGCACAGCTCCGGCCGCGAGCATGGTCGCAACGGTCTGGGCATCGACGGCCTGGATGCCCATCTGAGCGACCCCGTCAGCGTTCACTATCGCGGCGAGCTTCGCGGCGCCGGGCGGGTCGTGCGCTGCCACGACGGCTCCACCCTGCCCTGACGGAGCCCTGGCTTAGGGTCCTGGACAGCCTGAGCGCCACGATGTACGCCGCCTCCGGCCCGGCCGCCAACCCGGAGCTTTCGATCGTGGTCCCCCTCTTCAACGAGGAGGAGAGCCTGCCGTTGCTGGTGGACCGTTTGCTCGCGGCCCTGCGGCCGCTGGCCCGCAGCTTCGAGCTCGTGCTGGTGGATGACGGCTCCGCCGATGGCACCGCTGCCGTGTTGCGGGGGCTGGCCTCCTCCACCCCGGAGCTGGTGGCGGTGCTGCTGCGCCGCAACTACGGTCAGACGCCCGCCATGTCCGCCGGTTTCGATGCCAGCCGTGGCGCCGTGATCATCACGCTCGATGGCGATCTGCAGAACGATCCGGCCGATATCCCAATGCTGCTGGAGCAGCTGGAGCAGGGGTACGACCTGGTGAGCGGCTGGCGCCATCAGCGTCAGGACAATGCCGTGAGCCGCCTGCTGCCCAGCAGGATTGCCAACCGGCTGATCGCCGGCGTGACCGGGGTGAAGCTGCACGACTACGGCTGCTCGCTCAAGGCCTATCGGCGCGAGCTGGTGGAGGACATGAACCTCTATGGCGAGCTGCATCGCTTCCTGCCAGCCCTGGCCTTCATCGAGGGCGCCAGGATCAGCGAGGTCAAGGTGAACCACAACGCGCGCCAGTTCGGCCAGAGCAAATACGGCATCGACCGCACCTTCCGGGTGCTGATGGACCTGCTCACGGTCTGGTTCATGAAGCGCTTCCTCACCCGGCCGATGTACGTATTCGGCTTCGGTGGGATCAGCGCGATCGCTGTCGGTCTTGTGCTCAGCCTGGTGCTGCTGCTGCAGAAATTCGCCGGCGCCGACATCGGTAAGCGTCCACTGCTGCTGGTGGCGGTGCTGGCGCTGATCGCCGGTGTGCAGCTGTTCTGCTTCGGCCTGCTGGCCGAACTGCAGATGCGCACGTATCACGAGAGCCAGGGCCGGCCGATCTACCGGGTGCGCGAAACGTTGCGTGGCGGCTTGGCCGTCGGCTGAGCGGAGGCTGCTGCCGTGCTGCGTCCTCGGAACGCGGCCATGGCCTCGGCGGCCAGGCCCACCACGGACGGATCGCTGTCGCGCAGGCCGCGGCGGATCAGCGGCAGGGTGTCGCGGTGATTCCAGGCGCCACAGACGGCCATGGCCTGGCGGCGGGGCTCACCTCCAGCCAGGAACTGCTGCTCCAGCTGGCGCAGCAGCAGCCCCCGTTGCCGCTGATCCCGCGGCCAGGACGGAGTTTCTCCGTCAGCCAGCCCGGGGTCCTCACTGCCCGGATCTGGGTCTTGATCGGTGGCAGCCGTTGCCGTGGCAGCGCCACCTGCCGCCTCCAGCACCAGCTCCATCTGCCCGCGGTTGAGCGCGGCCACCGCAGAGGTGTCGGTGGAGCGCAGGATCTTCGGCCGCGGCCGCCCCAGCAGCCAGCACACGGCAATCACGGCAGCGATGGCGGCTCCAGAGAGGGCCTGGGTCATGGCAACGGGCGTGTGGGTCTGAACTTTTATGTCGCCACCTCGGCCGCGCAACGGCGGCTCCGGAGGGGCTCCGTACAGTGCCGACGGTAGCTGTATTGGCCCACGCTGATGACCGGAGACTTCGTCGCCGCCTGGATGCCCTCGGTGTTCGTGCCCATTGTCGGGATCCTGGCTCCTGCGGTGGCCATGGCCCTGCTGTTCAACGTGATCGAAGCCCGCGACTGAGCTGCGCTCGTCCGCGCTTCATCCCAGCCAACCATTCTCGTTCGACCGATGACCGTGACCCCCGTCGCCGACCCTTGCGTCGGCAATCTGGCCACTCCTGTCAACAGCAGCTACTTCAGCCGCGCCTTTCTGGGTGCCCTGCCGGCCTATCGCCCCGCCCTCTCTCCCAACCGTCGCGGTCTGGAAGTGGGCATGGCCCATGGCTTCTTCCTGTACGGCCCCTTCGCCATCACCGGTCCCCTGCGTGCCACCGAGTACGCCAGCACCGCCGGTCTGCTGGCGGCTGTGGGTCTGGTCTCGATCCTGACGGTGTGTCTGTCGATCTACGGCACCGCAGGCCTCGGCCCCAGCGTTCAGCCTGCCGACGCCACCATCGACAACCCCCCGGCCGACCTGTTCACCAAAGCCGGCTGGGCTGAGTTCGCCAGCGGCTTCTGGCTGGGCGGCTGCGGCGGTGCCGCCTTCGCCTGGTTCCTGGCTGGCACCACCATGGTGGCTCCCCTGGTCAAGATTGCCGGTGGCGTCTGGAGTGTGGGCTGACGCCCATCACCGGAATCGAAGGTTTGTCTCTATTCCATCGTCTGGTCCACGCGATCAGGTTCAGGCCCCGCATTCGCGGGGCTTTTTTTATGGCTGGCTTGATCCACCGGCCAGCATCGCCGCTGGAATGGCCGCTGGGGCTTGGCTGGTTCACCGATGGATTGGCAGCCGGGGTTGCTCGGCGGCTCCGCTGGAGTGTTCCGCGAGCGTTGGGATCACCCTGGCTGCCTGCCTGCAGGAACGCCCGTCATCCCGGGCGAGTTCTCCGCCTCACGAGGCGGATAGCCACAGAGAGAAGCGACTGTGTCGCAATAGTTCTGTGATGTGCAATTAATGTGTAATTAAAGGAATAATAAACCGATTGGTTGACCTGTTGCTCAGCTATCGTTGACTCTCGTATCCTTTTGTCAGCCAGTGAACAACCTGATGGGACTACGCACCTAGGAGCCTGTTGCGCATAGATCAGCACTCGGGCACTCCACAGACGCCCTGCAATCCGCCCAGATTCCAGTGACTGCAGTGGTTCTGGGCGAGAGAATGGGGCATGGTCAAGCCCAAATCCTTTCGCGCCTGGAACCCGGAGCAGACGCTGCTGCTGCCGCCCTCACCAGTGGACTGGCTGCCTCAGGGCCACCTGGTGTTCTTCCTGCTGGATCTGGCCTCTGAGCTTGATCTTGAGGAGATCTATGCCGTGTACCGGCAGAAGGATCCACGTGGGGAAAAGGCGTACGACCCGCGAATGATGGTTGTGCTGCTCCTGTACGCCTACTGCGTCGGGTTGTCCAGTTCCAGGAAGATCGAGAAGGCCTGCTGGGAGGACGCTGCCTTCCGCGTGCTCACCGGTAATCAGCAGCCGGACCACAGCCGGATCAGCGATTTCCGCCGCCGCCACCTTGGTGCTCTGGCTGGGCTCTTTGTTCAGGTGCTGCGGCTGTGCCAGAAGGCAGGGCTGGTGAGCCTTGGCCATGTGGCCTTGGATGGCACCAAGGTCAAAGCCAATGCCAGCAAACACAAGGCCATGAGCCACGAGCGGATGCTCAAGTCCGAGAAGCAGCTGGAGGCCGAGATGCGGGCGCTGCTGCGTAAGGCCGAGCTCATCGATGCCCAGGAAGACAGCCAGATCGGCAGGGACAAACGCGGTGATGAGCTGCCGGAAGAACTCAAGCGGCGCAGCAGCCGTCTGGAGTGGATCCGCAAGGCCAAGGCCGAACTGGAAGCTGAGGCTGCAGCCGCCAAGGCCGCCCAGCGGCAGCAGGAAGCTGCCGCTGCCGAACAGGAGACGGCCGAGGCAGAAGCCAGTGGTGACGACCAGGCCAGCAAGCGGGCAGTACGCCGTGGGCGTGGGGCACGCAGGCGGGCTGATGACGCCAACAAGCTGGCCATTGAGAAAGCCGAGGCGGCCGGCCTTGAGCCCCCTGACATCACTGCAGCTGGGGTCTGCGATCCCCTGGCGATGCCATCTCGCCAGCTGCCCACCGATGCGTGCGGGAACCCCAAACCCCAGGTTCAGAGGAACTTTTCAGACCCTGACAGCCACATCCTCAAGGGAGCTGACGGTTGGATCCAGGGGTACAACGCCCAGGCCGCTGTCGATGGCGACCACCAGGTGATCGTGGCGATCGGCGTCAGCAACCAACCCAGCGACGCCGTGCACCTGCTGCCCATGCTGGAGCGAATCCACGCCAACACCGGCCAGCTGCCAGCAGCGCTGACAGCAGATGCGGGTTACTGCACCACCACCAACCTGGAAGCCTGCGAGCAGCGCGGCATCGATGCCTATGTCTCCACCAGCCGGCAGCAACACGGTCAAAGGCCACGGCCATCGCGGGGCAGACCACCAAAAGATCTCGATGCCCGCGGACGAATGGAGCGCAAGCTCAGATCCAAGGCGGGACAAGCGATCTACGCCCTGCGCAAGACCGTTGTGGAACCGGTGTTTGGCCAGATCAAGGGCTCCAGAGGTCTGAATCGGTTCCGATTGCGGGGCCTGGAGCAGGTGAATGGGGAATGGGCGCTGATGGCCACCACCCACAACCTGCTCAAGCTGTTCAGGGCAACGCTGGCAACGGCCTGACGCCCCCCTCAGAACGACAGGCGTTCGGGGAGGTCAAGTCCAAGAAGCGCATCGCTGTTGTGTCGCGTCAGAAGATTGCTCTCAACGTGCGACAGGCTCCTAGTGAGTTGACCACGGTCAACGCCCAGGCAGCCATTGAGTAGGCGTCCTCGGACGCCTTTTTTTATGGCCTCCAAAGCAAGGGCATCAACTCAGGACGGGCGAGACCTCGAGCGCGTCGAAAACGGCAGGATCTGGCGGAGTAAGACCACCACAGCCACCCGCCGGTCAGCGTGCATACACTGGATTCAATGGCTCCAGTGAAACACCACGATGGAGCGTCTCTTCGAACCGTTGCAACGCGCCAGGCAGTCAGTCCGTCGGCCAAGCCTGAAGGTTCAACTCTCATCGAACATTGCCCTGGCTGCCTCCCTCCGCCGCAGAGAAGAAGGCTCTCTGCAGGTCGGAATGCTGGTCGCTCTCGGTCTGATGGTCTCGGCCGCGGGGGTTGTCTGGGTGCTACAGGGTGGAAAGCTGGGAAGGCTGACAGCCAGTGAAGCCAACAATGCCCAGGCCGTGGCCGAAGCCGGTGCCGACCTGATCATCGGCGTCTGGAATGAGCCGGAAAACAGACGACTCCTCGTTGCTGGTGATGCCGCCCCAAGCACATGGAGCGCCAGCAACCAGACCAGTCCCTGCCTGTCATCCACCAATACAAGACCAGGGAGCAACAGCGGCAACACGTCGACGGACGCACGCAGCCTGGTTGACGGCAGTTTCCGCAACATCGACGACATCACGCAGACAGGCACTGGAAACCGGCGCTTCCGCCTCAAAGCAGTGCGATATTCAACCGGTGCTCCCGGCAGCATGGATCGCCGCACTATCTCTCGGACCTACAACACCGCAAGCTCCACCCCCACAACAACAACTGGCACTTACAGCGCGACCAATTTTCGGGATCTGATCAACCTTGATGACCCTGATGGGTCCGGAGCCCTAACGGCTGGCGTCAACACGGGCTACATCGCCGTGGAAGTGGAGAGCCAGGTGTATCGGAATGGCGCGCTTGTTAGCACGGCCACAGTGACCAAGGAATACCAAGTGCTTCCCAAATGCTGCGGAGGCTCTTTAGGGTCCAACAACAGCGGAGGCCAAAGCTTTTCCGGGAGCAGTGGATCCCTAGGCGCCGACAGCCGCTATTGCGGTGTCGATTTTGGCATGATCGTGGGGCTCAATGGCGGCAAGTTCTGGTCTTACTATGCCAACGACACCTACAAGACAATCAATCCCTCGACGGGAGCCGAGGTCAACCTTTCAAGCATTTTAGGTCTCGTTACCAATGCCAGCTATAAATTCGAGCGCAATATCGCCAGCGCCGACAGCAACAACGGCTGCCGGGTGATCCCTGGACCCTGCTCCACCAGCAGCGATGTCTACACGACATCAGGCACAAGCGACGCATCGCTATACGCATCAATCAACTGTGCTCAATGCGGCACAGCAAGCGACCGAGCAGGCAACTCCGCATCCGGAATACCAATCATTCCGCTGTTCATCAATGGTGGCTTGCCATCGGTGAATACACGCTTTGGTTACACCTGGACATCGGGGGGGCGCCCGGCTATAAATTTTGCCAGTGGTGGCACATTTGGGCCAACCTTCACCTCGACAGCAACGACCACGACATTTCGCATCCGCACCCGCAACGACACCAGCCCTCCTCGGGTCGAGTTTTGCGATGGCACCTATCCCACAGTCTCAACAACCTCGAACAACTGCACATCTGCCAGCCCTCGAAATTCATGGGCGCAGATCTCATTGCCGAGTGGCACCGCAACCGGCACCCACACGATTGGCGATGATTTTGCCAGCAACTCCTTCTCTGGCACAACAAGCGGCAGCGTAAACCGTTGGCCAGATATCTGGGTGGAAACTGACCCATCAGGAGGCGCACAGGCAACCAACGCAGGAAATGTAACCATCAATGGCGCCACTTCCGCTGCCGTCTTGAGGCTATCGGGCCCATCATCTTCAACCAACACGGCGGTTCGACGTGTTGTCAATCTGCATGCCTTGCGAGACCCCCAACTCAGCTTTACCTATACCAGGTCAACCCTCAGTGGCGCAAAGGATTTAATTGTTGAATACTCAACTGATAATGGTTCAACCTATAATTCACTAGCGACTATTGCACGTACTCAGGCGACTCCCAGCACCCTGCGTTATGCCCTCCCCGCAGGCGCTCAAACTGGCTTCACCACACTACGTTTTCGATTGGCATCGAACTTTGCCAGCAGCTCCGAATGGGTTGCTATTGACGATGTCAATGTCACCAATTCATCTGGCGGCGCTGTATCCACCGACAACTGGTGTGAGTACAGCAGCACACGACCCAATACTGCGCAGTTCCTAGGAGGATTCCACTGTCTTGGCCCATTGCTGCAGATGGCCAATGGCGGGAGATTCATTGTTGACACCAGTGGCGGCAATCTGAACTTCTATTACAATTCCGGGTCTGACGCCAGGGGCACATCACTCGCTTCACCGCTGATCAATATGGCAGCCGGCGCTGAATTGCTGCATGTTAACTGCCCAAACTCCGGCGCCTTGACAGCACCCCCCAATCCCACCGGCGCCACGGTCAATCCAAGTAACAACTGCCTGACCGGTGTTCCCTCAACGGTTTATGCAGCTGTCGGCGAGAACGATTTATTTAACATTTTCGGCCGTGATTTGAGCCCCTCAGGCACAGCCATGCAATGGGTGCGCATCGGCTCAACCAGTTCGTCACCCGGGAAGATCTCTGGCGCTTTCTTTTACATGCCCTGGGGAGCCGTTTACATGATTGCAGATGGATGCGATGGAACAGGGGCAGTCCCCACAACCTACAACTTCAACGGCAGGGTATGGTCGCGATATTTGATCGCCTGCGGCTACAACTATTTACTTACACCTCCATCTTCAACACTGAACCTATCGGCTTTGGGAATCAACTCAAATATCAACCTCAACACGACAGGCTTTGTGGGCTGGACTGGGACCGATTGGCAGGCCACTACATCCACAGCAACCCGTATCAATAGCAGCCTCTAACATGACCCCTCCCGTCTCAGCCTCCACGCTTCATACAAGGGAATCGGGTTTCACCATTGTGGAATCCTTGATCGTTGTGGTCATCCTCGGCCTGGCTCTGGCTGCATCCACCTCCTTGTTCGTTGTTGGCCTTAGGGGACTTCGCGACACCAGAACCATCAATACCGAGCAAGCGGCCATTGAAGCCAACAAGCAACAGATTGACCGCCTAGCGAGGGAATTCACCTGTTGCAGTGGCAGTTGCGTCGCCACTCTTCCCACGAGCTTTGGATCAGCACAACCGTGCTTCACGAACAATCCAAACGACGACCGCTACTACTTCCCCCAACTGGACCTCGCCTCAACACCGACCGTCAATGAGCCCGTTGCCGTTGACACACTCTGCAGAGGAGACAACACCACGTTTATGACTCCCCTAAAAACCGCAGTCGACAACCTCAGCCAGCCAACACCTGCAACACGCGCCACAAGCGTGATTCGCAACTACAAGATGCTACAGGTTGATTTTTCCAATAACAGTGGACAATTGGTTCGCACGTTATATGTGAAGCCACGCATGGCCAACTTCTGCTCATGAAGCAGCAGGCACTAAAGCCACTCGCCAATTTCGGCAACAATGGTAGACAGCACATGAACAACGCCAGTGGCGACGGTGCCAAAGGCTTCACCATGATCGAACTCATGGTCACTGTGGCCATCCTCGGGATTGTGATGGGCATCACGATCACAGAGTCAGGGAGAGCCTACAACCGCGACAAATTGAACGAAGCAAGCCTGCTGCTGAGCAGTTGGCTGGATGAAATTGCCAATGAGCCCGACGCCCTCGGCCAGTCATGCACAGTCACGGTCACAACAGGAGCCATTGCAAGTGGAGGGCAGATTGCCAACGTGACCCCGACAACATGCTCCAGCACACCCACCCTGCGCCTGCCTGGACTCAGCAATCTCTCTTTCACGGTCGGTGCCACACAGACTTCATGGTCGTTCACACGGCGCAATGCCATTGACGCGACCAGCGACATTGATATCAAGCTGAGTCTCTCCAATTTCACAGCCCTACGATGCGTGAGGGTCCGTGCCATCTCCGGGCTCCTACGACTGGGCCGCGATAACACCACCTCCAATGTCTCCTCGACCTGCAGCAACTGGAGCACGATTTGACAGCCGTATGCGTATGCTGCCGACCGCCAGAGCCTTCACGCTGGTGGAGCTTCTGATCGGTCTTGTCCTGGGGGCCGTCACCCTTGGTGCGGCCGTCACCATCCTTGTGAGTTATATCCGCACAAGCGACAATGCTCTCTGGCAGGGTCAGGCTGAGCAGGACTTTGGCAGGATTTCCAGATTCATCAAAACCGAGATCAATGAAGCCTGTCTCGTCCAGGTGAGTGCCAGCCCAAGTACCACAGCCACACTCCCTTCAACACCCTGCACACCCGCCTCTGCCACACCCTGCACCACGACCAGTGGCACGACCCTCTTCCTGTTAATCCCCATCACCGCTGCCAACGGGAGCGTGACCTACAGGGTCATCTCCTACACGCGCAACGGCACAGAATTGCGGCGCACCGGTCCGCCCATCACCTCAACCGGCTCCCTGGGCACAGGTACTGATTTCGCCAACGTGGTGCTGATGGACAACCTAACCAACACATCAGCAGGTTTTGCTCCAACCGTCAGTAGCGATTGCACTTCCGCCACGATGAGCTTCAGCTTCGCCATACCCAACAGCACCAGCAGCCTGCCCAAAACACTCACCGTATCGGTCGGCTCTCCTTTCATGCTCAACTAAATCCGTTCGCAGTGCCGGATCCAACCGAGCCCTCACGAGCCAGAGTTCCATTTTTAGCAGTCCAGGCGCCACCCAAGCTGGGGCGCTCGGTTGCAACCAGACCCACCGCGAAGCGCTCTGCAGGACATGCGCTACTCCAGATTCAGGGCGATGATGCGATTGGCCGGTACCCGTGCCGCGCACCCGGCTCGTCGACCGCATCGCCATCCGTATCCCGAGGACCAAAGCCAACCCTGCGCCGCCTGGTCACCCCACCCCCCCAAGCACTCTGGTCGCGCCCACCGGCTGACTGCCACTTGAACCCTGCGGTTTCCGAAGACTTTGAGCGAAGCTCTGCAGCGCCTGATGTCGGGATGCGAGAATCCTCTTGACAACAAAAGGACATAAGCCCAAGTGCAAGGTCACACGCAGTCGATCTCCTTCGATGGTCGGGAGATCCGGCTGACCACCGGTCGGTTCGCCCCCCAGGCCGGGGGCTCGGTGATGGTTGAGTGCGGAGATACCGCTGTTCTGGTCACCGCCACCCGCTCCGGCGGTCGAGAAGGCATCGATTTTCTACCCCTGATCTGCGACTACGAAGAGCGTCTCTACGCCGCCGGTCGCATTCCGGGCAGCTTTTTCCGCCGGGAAGCCCGTCCCCCCGAGCGGGCAATCCTCACCTGCCGGCTGATCGACCGGCCGATGCGGCCCCTCTTCCCCAGCTGGATGCGCGACGACATCCAAATCGTGGCCACCTGCCTCTCTTTGGATGAGCGGGTTCCACCCGATGTGCTCGCCGTGACCGGGGCTTCGATGGCCACCCTGCTGGCCAAGATCCCCTTCTACGGGCCGATGGCCGCCGTGCGCGTGGGCCTGCTGGGTGACGACTTTGTGCTCAACCCCAGCTTCCGCGAAATCGAGCGCAGCGAGCTGGATCTGGTGGTGGCTGGCACGCCTTCAGGCGTGATCATGGTGGAGGCCGGCGCCAATCAGCTGCCCGAACAGGATGTGATCGAGGCGATCGACTTCGGCTACGAAGCCGTGGGCGAACTGATCAAAGCCCAGCAAAACCTGCTCAAGGATCTCGGCATCGAGCAGGTGGTGCCCGAAGCCAAAACCGACGATGCCACCCTGCCGACGTTCCTCGAGAAGGAATGCGCCAAGGGCATCGGTGACGTGCTGAAGCAATTCAGCCAAACCAAAACCGAGCGTGACGAGAAGCTTGATGCCATCAAGGCGCAAGTGAGCGAAAAGATCGCCACCCTCAAAGACGACGATGCCATCAAGGTGGCCGTCAGCAGCAACAGCAAGGCCTTGGGCAACAGCTACAAGAGCCTCACCAAAAAGCTGATGCGCGAGCAGATCCTCAAGGAGGGCAAGCGCGTGGATGGCCGCAGCCTCGATGAGGTGCGTCCGATCAGCGCCGCCGCTGGCGTGCTGCCC
>Ga0214917_10005814_pt1 | contig 13042 bp, 14 predicted proteins | sample LL_1208_BB_MetaG_FD_177983 | JGI IMG/M metagenome (GOLD analysis project Ga0214917, IMG submission 177983) | Freshwater microbial communities from Lake Lanier, Atlanta, Georgia, United States - LL_1208_BB | ecosystem: Environmental > Aquatic > Freshwater > Lake | place: USA: Georgia | collected... | reverse complement strand
TGAGAACGGCCTGCCTGAAACCATTAAGAACATAAAGAGTGAACTAAAAGAAAGTGAAGGCAAGAAACCTAAGTTGGTGCTGCCGGCTATGGTGAAGGAGATTAAGGGTTAACATGACAATTCCAAGATCAGAAAAGTTACGAATTACTCAAGAGGTTTATAAGCAATGGCAAGAAATTTATGGTGATAGGGAAGATGCCGAAGCTGAGTCTGCAAATTGGGATATGTTGAATAAGGCGATGGCAGAAGCTGAGGAGAAGTACAAGGATCGGCCAGCTAACTCTTAAACCCACCCCTTCCAAGTGCCAATATGTTTTTCCCACTTCATCTGTAGATCTTTACCACCGCCATAATTTCTAAAGTTGATGATTTCAACCTCATATCCGCACTTGCAATGCGCCATACAGATCATTACGCCATCAACCTCTGGGTAGGTAAGTGAGAATTGATGTTTTCCATGTGATATTCCGGTAAGAATTATTGATCCCATAATTTAATTTCCATCACGGATGGCTATCCCAAACACAACCATCTGATGGATGTGTAGGGCCCGCAGTAGATCAACCTCCTCCTTGAAAGAGACGCATGAAAACCAACCACAGCTGCAAAGGGCCTGAAAATAAGCTCCTTCGGCCTCAAGTAGTGCACTTTTGTGTTTATTAGACATGGCAATTAAGCCCTAACTGGGCTCTTTAAATAAAAGAGACCCGCTACTTCCAGCAGTGACTGTCATCGCTGGCAGGTTTTCCTTTAGGGCCACCGGACGCGGGTCGTGCATTGCGCGGAGGGCACTAAGCAAGCTAAAGGACTTAACGCTTAGTTCTTAACCTGTTCAAAGTATAGGCCTTGTAACTGTCAGTGAGCTGCTAGAGGATTCAGGGATGGATGAAGAAGATATGCGATACCGAGTAAGCGCTGTAGTTACCAGCACTCTACAAATAGTAGTTCAGGCTAGAAGTGTTGAAGAGGCTGAGGCCTTTTCGGATGCAATTGATTTTGATAAGTGGTCCCTTGTTAGTTCTGAGTATGTAACAGTTGATGTTGCAAAGGATTTCTTTGAAAGAAAACAAAAGGTTGAGCAAGATACTGAAGTTACACCTAGTAACGAAGGTCCTATTTTAAAGATAGTTAAGGGGTAAGTTTTAGTAATGGAAAACAACATAGCTCAAAAAGTAATCGCCTTTGCCATGATCTTTGCTTTGCCATTTGCACTTGGTGCATTTGTGCTTGCTTGGGCACCTGCTCAACAGTTTCATTTAACAGATCCAAGAGGTGATGGATTTGTTCAACCAAGAAGTATTGCTGACCTAGTTGAGTCTGTTCAAGCCTCCACCGTAACCGTTTACTGCGATTTCAATAAAGATGAAACTTCTCAAGGAAGTGCATGGGCAATTAACTTAAGCAATGATCAAGAAAATAAGTATCCAACGACCTTAATTACTAACCATCACGTTATTGAAGATTGCCTATTTGAACGAGGAAACATCTTTGTGGCAGCCCTCGGTGGGAAAGAATTTAAAGCCGTAATTGATCAATACGATGAAGAGAATGATCTAGCTGTCCTTGCTACTGAGTTAGAACTTAAACCATTAGATCTTTCCGGCTATGAACCAATACCTGGGTATTGGGTAGTTGCTGTTGGTAGTGCTGATGGCTATGAAGGCTCTGTTGCCTTTGGAAATGTTTTAAACACTGAGAAATATAAAATTCTTAGTACTGCTCCACTTTCTCATGGCAATAGTGGTGGACCGCTAGTAGATAATGAAGGATTCGTTGTTGGCGTAAACACCTTTAGTCGAATTGGCGAGCAATACAACGGAGCTATGTCACTTAATGCTTTGTGTGTGAAGATAATGGAGTGTGACGGTGAGTTGTTTTGGAAGGTGGAGGATTAGTGTCTGATTTTCAGACTCTATAGAAGAAATTATTATGAGTGACGAACTATTTCTACCCACTGAACTAAGTAAAGTTTCAAACAATCTTGTAATCTTTGACTGTACTCGTTTATTTGGGGAAGTTTTTGGTGAATTTTGCGACCAAAAAATGAAAGAAATCGAAGGCCCGGATTGGTTAAAGCAAGTTAAGGATCTAAGAAGAATCTATAAAGTTAATTTAAGTGATACTGCCTTTTTATTGAAAGAGTGTCTTACGTCTGATTCAGTTATTAGAAGAGTTTTACCGAAGACGGAAAGGTTCTACAATAAACTCGATGTGCTTAAAAGATTACGAAATGAGAACCAACATTTCAACCTAAAAGCCGGTACCGAAGAAATAAAAGCAGCTGTTGAATTATATTTTGAGGTATGTATGGACTTGAATTTACAATTTGGCGTTGACCAGTATTCAATTTTAATAAAGCGGTTAGATGAGTTAGAGCTAGGTAAGAATTTTTCAATAGACCCTAATCTCAGCCAAAAGTTGAGTGAAATGGAAAGACAAAAAGCTGAAACAGAAGATCAGATTATTGAAACGAATAATGTTCTTCTTGGTAGGGAAAAAGAGCTTAATCAAGTTCAAAAAATTATCGCAGAAAAGGATTTAAAGATTACAGATTTAATCAAATCAAATGAGCAAAAGACTTCTGCTTTTAATGAGGTAAGTCAAGATCGAGAAAAATTAAAGATAGAGGCGCAAGAATTAAGAGAACAAGTAAATGAGCTAAATGCTAAAAAGGAGACTGATGAAATTACTGAAAAGGAAATTGAAAAAATAATTGCTTCATTAGCGGAAACTCTTTTAATAACTAATGAAGATTCTTCTAAGAAGCAGATCCGTAAGGTAAAGTTGAAAAATCCTCGCCCGGAGACTGGAAGTGTATGGAATAAGCCAAAAGGGAAGAGGAAAATTACTCTATCCGTTGCTAGACGTGACCTTGTTGATTCAAAAACAAATAAACCTATTGATTATATTTCAGAAGAGTCAAGAATAGAGATAGCTGAAGACTGGCTCCGAGTGCGACCTACCGGTGGCAGGGTGTTTTTAGATGAAGATGGAAATGCAGCTACGCTCCTTGGTGAATCCTTGGTTTATTTGAGCAATATTTCTGATTTTATAGATCAAGAATTTCACTAATGATCATTTGAGTTTTTCTATAATTTAAAAATTTTTAGTATTTTCAAAGATGAATTATTTCTAAATCCCAAATTTTTGCAAGCTCTTCAGCAAGTAATCGACGATGACATTTACTTGCAGTCTCTTCACTGCATAAAAGGCATGCGTCCTCGAAGTTACTTTTATTCAATCCCAGAATTGCTTTAGTGTCTTTGATTTGTTTTTTATATTTTCCTTCGAATTCCTCCCAGGTAATCTCCTTGGATCTATAGCTTTTCAAAAGTTCTCTGGTTGGCGCCAATTCAATGTTAGACAAGTATTCAATCCCACCAGTTACCTTCAGTAAATACGGAAGGTCTGCGCCTTTGGCGAATCCAGTTAATTGTGAAGTTTTGTTAATTCGTATGTCGATCACTCGCTTGACTCCCCTGGACTTGAGTTTTTCAAAAAATTCTTCTGCAGTATGTTTTGTAAATCCAATTGTGTAGAGGTTCATAGGTAATTATCTCATCCTTCAGACATTTGTTCATCCGTGTAAGCAATCTTTTTTTCTTGCTTCGAGATCGCCTCTTGAAGGCGGTCTGTTTCGGCGCCAAATAAATCGGGGGAATCGAGATTATAGTTGCGCAATAATCGTTTCAAAACATCTTCCTGTGATTCAATTTTGCCATCGGCATGGATATGGACAATTTGCGCACCAAGATCACTTAATGATTGTGATACAAGCAGGGTTCTATGACAGTCCAGAGGCTCTTTTTCCGAGCACATTAACGAAATTTCAAATTTTGCGCTACCTTCTAAAACTCTTCTAATAGTTGCTTTATACTCATCTTTGGCCGCAAGTCGCGCATAAACAACTTGCCCATTTTCATAGTCCGCCCTATTTCTAGATCTTCCACCAATTAGGTCACCCAAGAATAAATATCCAATTTTCTTATTCTTAAGCACGGTTTCCAAAGTATCACGGTTAAAGTGTGGATACATTTTGCTAAATGGTGCGGAGCGCACATCAACAATCATGTTTATTTTCAAAGCCTGCAATAGTTTGGTAAAGTTTTCTATTTCATGATTTGAGTGACCAATTGTGTAAATTCTTGTATGACTCATTTTAGCCCCCCTCAGGTATTTCAATTATTCCAGCAATCAATTTATAGAAACCAACGGAATGGCTGTAGCGGGGCCTAAATATTTTTTCTGTAAGACTAATTGTAAGCAGCACGTTTTGAATTTTGTAAACCCCATCACTTTTAGCTAGATATTTAGCCTCAACAAGAGGGTCAGTTATTTTCAAATTGTATTCAGCTCCGCAGTAGGTAAATTCTCCTCTAACCTGCCTAGTAATTAGCCCATTGTAATCGTCAGTAAGGACTTGAATAGAAATAAAAATTGGATTGATTAAGAAAAGTGAATCCGTAACTTCCTGAATACGGCCTTCTGGTACAAAATCATTCCTGCCTCGCTTTGATGAACTTCCTACCACCCATAAGTTGATTGGTTTATCTAACGCAAGCATCAAATCTTTTGGTGAAATACTTCCTACTTTTCGCATTTTCATCGCTGGATTCATGATCCAGTTTTCCGTTTGGTGGTGAGTTGGTTTTGGTGCAATTATTGAAAATTCCAAAATGTCTAACAAAGCTGGTTCTGTTTTGGTACCTATTTGTCTTTCAAGTTCAGAAAGCTCTTCACCCTCACGCATGCTTATTGGGCGGATCCAATTTCCAAACTTTCCCTGAAAAAACAATTTTCCTGCTATGCAACGACCACTAGGTTTTCGCGAATTTGCAAGGCATACAATTCGCCTTCCATCTTGTTTCATGACACCTCCTACTAAAAATAAATAATATGCACAGGCCCTTGAAATTTAGATTCCATATTTCAATTATCGCTAAATTTGCTACTAAAATTCTTTCCAGTGCCTTAATGCGATTTTGATTAGTTTTTGGCTTCTCTTTTTAATTTCTACTTCTGTCCACTGTTTAGCTTCTAGCCAGTCTTCATGAATTCTAAGCGGAGCGGCATTTCCAAAAATATTTGGAAAAGTTTGTTTTTCTCCCAATGTTTTATTACCAACTGTGGAATTATGTTTTTGTGTAACTACAGTAAGATTACCAATAGTGTCTATATATTTTGAAACTCTATTGTAATTAGTTTTCCATTTAGCCATGTCTTTTTCCCATTTTTGATGTTTTTTGGGGAAGATATGCTCTATCGTATAAAGCTTTTTTGCTACACGAAATTTATTTGAACCTGAGCCGCTCATTTCTTCTTCTATTCCTCTAAAAATGGCCCCTATTGCGACCGGTGATGCTTCTTCGTAAATTTTTCGTTCGTCTAGACCATTCAAAATAGTAGAATCACTAATCCACCCAGTTTTCTTCATAGCATTTCTAAGACTTTGGTGATCATACTTTCCTTCTATTGATGCGCATAGTTCCATTATTTTCGATCTTAGTGGTGAAAGCGGAGTGTTAGAAAGGACTTGTCTTACAATGTAATTCTCAATTATCAATAGAAATTCTAAAAGATCTTTTTTTGTAATTTTCCCATTAATGAAGGCAATAAGATAGTTTAAAATTAATGGATTAGCTGGCCCAGACGTTAATTCTTTTATCGTAAGTATTGATTCAAACACGTCCTCATCTATTTCACTCTCTACACCATTAATTATTATTTCCTTTTTTTGTCCAATTGCTACTGGCCAGCAAACCATCGCTACAGATACATCGTTTTTAATGAACTCTGTAAAATCGGTTCCTTTCATATACCGAGTCATCCAATTGAAGTGATTTGCCCCCTTACTTTTATTGATAGTTCCTTGGCGCTTCTTTTCGCCTTTTGATATCACGTAATCATATAAAAAGTTAATACCAGGATTTTGTCTAGATAATTTAATTGATCTAAGAGTATTTTCTGACGGAATCCAATACTTATCATAAATTTTTGCAGCCTCCTCCTTACCTAAGCGAACAAAAATTGAATTTCTAACATGGTCAAGCGGTTCAAGAGGAGTTCTATTTCCATTCAATGTATCAAAGACTATTGCTTGTGGTTCATCTATTTTGGGCTCATGAATAAGTGTGATTATTTTTAACCTATTACGTGTAGCCTTTATCAGATCATTTGTAATTACAGTTTTTCCTTTAATTAAATCGGAACCACTACTTGAATTTAGAAATTTTATCCATGAATCTTCAATTGGTTCACCGGGTTCAGGAATCATAAATCTCGGTATCTTAACTGGCTGTTCTTCTAATAATGCGTCTTCACCCAACCATAAAACAAAGCGAAAATAATTGTAAGCTCTTAAAATTTGAGTTTCAGAGTAAATTGAGTACCGAGGATCAAGCCATTTGTTTTCTAACACTACTTCTAAGGGTTTTTTATCAACTTCTTGAGTAAATAATTTACAAATATCTTTGATATCAAAGCTAATTTGTTCATTATTGTCTTTTGCATGATAATAAAGGGCACTTAACCAAATAATTAAAGTTACTAATCTTTGTTGCCCATCAATTACTGAATAATTATTTGTTGAATCGTTACCAGGAAACATAACTTCGTCTTCTGATGAAAGTAGAAGTATTCCAAGCCAATGTGGTGGAGAATCCTCATTGCTTGTCTGAACCTTCAAAACATCATTAATCAAAGATTGCCATAACTCAGATTTCCATTGGTATTGCCGCTGATATGGGGGGATTGAATAAACGTTAGTAGAGCTAAGAAGTTCTTTGATTGTCTGATTACGGCTTTGCACAGTCTAAGCTTAAATCAAGTTAAATTAAAGTCAATCAGGGGTTGTTTTGGCTTTCATATACAATAATTAAATGGCAAATAATTCAAGTAACCCGAGGGCCGTGTGGCTAGAAACTATAAAAGGCTTGAATGACGACGAAGAACATCAGCAAAATGAAGAGTTTTTCAATGATACCGATGTATTGAGTGAGATATCGTCCTTAGTTCGAGAGGCAATTCAAAATTCTATCGATGCGTGTTTGGATAACAGCAAGCCGGTAAAAGTTCGCTTCACCTTAAAAAATCAGACTGGAAAAATTAACGAAAAATATTTTAAAGATTTATATCCTCACGCAGTACTAAGCATAAATGAAAATTTGCTTCCAAAGTACGACCAGAATTCGATTTTCCTAATAATTGAAGATTTTAACACTACTGGACTTGAGGGAAGCGTTCGCCCTGGTAAACCTAAAGATTCAGATGAAAAACTTTACGGTGCAAGTTATTGGTTTTTTGAATGGGCTAAGGGTATCTCAATCAAAAAAGGTGATAGAGGGAGTTGGGGCATTGGTAAAATTGTACTATCAGCAGCATCACGCTATAAAAGTTACTTTGTTTATTCTGTTAGAAATCGGATAGTGGAAGAAGGATCAGAGCAAATACTTTTTGGGCATGCAAATTTAAAATACGAGAACATAAACGACAAACGAGTTAAGCCAAATAGAAGATGGATGATAATTAATGAAATTGGCGAACACATTCCACAATCAGAATCAACACAAATTAAAGAATTTTGTAGCGATTGGGGCGTCACTAGAGATAGCTTAATGACCGGAACAAGTATTATTTTACCGTTCTGCAGAGATACGATTACGCCAAAAGGCTTGTTGCAGTGCATCATTCAGGATTATTTTATTCCTATAATTGATGGATCACTCGAGTGTGAGATTGTTGGTAATAATTCAAGCATGACCTTGAATACGAATAATATTATTGGCCAAATTTTGGATTTAGATGAAGGATTTTGGACTAGCGCCACTAAAACACGTGATGAATTAGTGGGTCTGTGTAATATGTACAAAAATTTTATAAATAATAAGGTAAAAATAGTAGAAATAAAGCAAATTGAAAAATCAATTAATAATTGGAATGAAATTATGCTCGATAAGGAGTTAGTAGGTGTAATAAATGAGGACTTGGATTCTGGAATTATTTATCAATTCAAGGTTGAAACAAAAATTCCAATTCCAAATGATAAAAGTCATACTACGGATTATTTTAATATTTTATTGTCAAAGCACAATTCAAATGAATTATCTAAAACAATTTTTAGTCGTCAAGGCATTTTAATTCCAAATGCTAATAGGGATTCAAAATTGAGAGGATTGTTAAGTCTTGTTGTCATCTCTAAAAAAAGTGAAAATAGTATTGCTCAAATTTTAAGCGATGCGGAAGGGCCAGCGCACAAGTCATGGTCAGAAGCTGGTGATCGAGTTAGACAAAAATATGATAGGACTTCTGTTAAATCAGTAATTTCATGGATTAGGAGCTCTGCTCTAAGCATTAATAAATTGCTGCAATCATCAGATGAAATACCAGACGATAGGTCGTTAAGTAAATATTTCCCATACAACAGTGATAGTGGAAAAAGTGCTTCTAGTATAAAAAGCGATGATGACGTCGGTAGCAAAGGTTCACCAAAAGGTGGCAAGGGTGGGAAGGGCGGCAAAAGCCGTCCAGCAAGGGAGAAGCTGTTGGACATATATCAAACGGAGAATGGGTTTGATGTTCGGCCGATAGATTTAGAACTAACTGTCGGAAGCAGATTTGTTATAGAGGTTGCTTATACTTTGAAAAACGGCGATTCATTTTCAGCTTGGTCAGATGAAGATTTCAAATTGGAAGAGATGTATAATAAAAACTCATCATCTGGCGTAGAACTTCTCTTTAAAGGAAATAGAGTAGAATTCAAGATAGTGAAACAAGATTTCTGTTTATCTTTTATAGGCTTTGATACATTTCGAGACTTATCAATTGAATTAAAGAAAATAGCAAGCTAATGTTACAAAAATTAAATTATACTAAGCGAATAGATTTGCCCCTGGATTGTTTAAATGCACAAATTGATATTAGTGGTAGTGCTTTTTTATTGAATTTAGAATGGAATTTAGCCAGCTATAAATTCGATCCTGATGCAGAAATATGGATTGAAATAAAGTCTGCCGGTTCTTATGATTATAAAAGATTTTTACTTGGAACGGTCGCCAGTGGGTTAGGTAAAGAAATTATTGATATCACTAATACAAGAGATCCTATTACTTCACGATTAAGATATAAAGTTGTACAAAATAAACAGGGAAAAAGATTAATAGTTGGTAACTTGGATAATTTTATCCCACGAACACCAGTTAGTGAAGCCGATTCAAAATCAATTTTAAAAATAAAAAGGGATTCCTTATTAGATGTGCCATGGATTATTCAATACACTGATGGAGAACCACTATTAGTTATTTCGGGAAAAGAAGATGTGTATTCAATACTCCGCGATCCAAAATCCACTTTCGAATTCTCAATCCTTGCAGAGGTAGTTCGGCAAATATTCATATGGAGAGCCGAAGATCGTGAATTAATTAATGAGAAAATATCAGAAGCTTGGAAGTCATTTTTTATTTCGCAGGGAGCTGACGATTACATATTTGATAGTGATATTTTTTATGCGGATCCAGAAGATAGAAAGCAGAAAGTTTTAGATATGGCAATTATTGTTTCAAGTAATTTTGCAGCAAACCACGGGTTAAACAAGGCAATCAGGCTTCTTAGTAACTCTACAATGGATGATCAATGAAAAAACTTGAAATTAGAAAATTCACTTCGGAAGGCTCAGAAATTTTTGCTAATTTAATTCAAAATAAGCCTATAAATATTATTGAAGAGGTAAATAAATTAGTTATAAGCGAAAGTATTACAGTCAGGCTTGATAAAAACATAGAGATTAATGCTCCGAAAAATAGATATGAATTAGCTAGTTCATTGTGGTCAATTTTTGGCAAAGGCGGACCATTGTTTAAAATGAGGGCTGATAGGGATTTATGGAATTGGGTTTCTGCCGCTTATTTGGAGCCATTGGTTATAGCTGATGATAGAAAAGATATAAATACAAAAATCGGAGGAGTGGATCGTTGGATTCTTTCAAATAGTATCCTTTACGCACATAGACATTTGATATCCGGACCATTTTTCGCATTTGAAGCAAATTATCCAGAAGAAAAAAACGCTATGTGCCAACTAGCTACACCAGTCTTGATGCCTGGAGAATTAGTAGAACGTATTTCTGGTAAAAGGCAATTGGCATCGGGCTCTGTATGCCATCTTGCTACTTTGCTATATTATGATCGTAAAACTAACTTACTCCGAGAAGGCATTACATCAAAATCTGGTAGCCCAAAGAAATTCAGTTATTACTTCACTCAAATTGACAGAACCCTAGACTATGAAGGTATGTCAGCATCTGAATTACTTGATTTACTACCTAAAAACTTTTCAAAATGGGTAGAACTCGCTAAATTAGATAAAAAACAGGGTAAATAATTTCTATTAGGACCATAATGAATCTTATAGAACTAGGATTTGTGAGATGAAGAGCGAATTCAAATTTATTGACCTTTTTGCTGGAATAGGAGGAATGAGGCTTGCCTTTGAATCCACTGGTGGAGTTTGTGTTTTCTCAAGTGAATGGGATAAATATGCTCGGAAAACTTACCAAGCTAACTTTGGTGAAATACCTGATGGTGATATTACAAAAATCTCAGAAAAAAGCATTCCCAAATTTGATGTTTTATTGGCTGGATTTCCTTGTCAGCCATTCAGTTCGATTGGCAAGAGGGAAGGATTTAAACACGAAACCCAAGGAACACTATTTTATGATGTTGCTAGGATAATTGATTTTCATAAACCTAGGGCATTTTTACTAGAAAATGTGGCCGGTCTGCTTACGCACGATGATGGTCGCACTTTTACTACAATAATTAGTGTTCTAACCTCAATTGGCTATGCAATTGAGTACAAAATTTTAGATTCATCTGATTTTGGAGTTCCACAAAAGAGAGACCGAATTTATATTGTGGGATTTAACAAGAAAAAGGTTAGGCGCGCGGATTTTCATTTCCCAAAGCCGAGAACTTCTAAAGTTGGAATTGGGAAATTTGTTGAATCTGGAATAAGAGATCTATCGATTAGCAAACATTTGCAATCTGTTTACATATATAAACTTGATGATGGAAGGCCTGAAGTAATCACCCCTAAATCGGATTTTCCCGTCAAAACACTTGTTGCGAGCTATCATAAAATTCAAAGACTAACAGGTACATTTGTCAAAGATGGTCCTACTGGACTTCGCTTATTGTCTGAGAACGAATGTAAATCAATTATGGGGTTTCCAAAAAGTTTTAAAATACCAGTATCGAGAACTCAAATGTATCGGCAATTTGGAAATTCAGTAGCTGTTCCAGTTGTTAAAGCCGTTGCTCGATCTATAGTCAAGCATTTACAAGAAAACTCAATGAGGGGCTAATATGAGAAAAAATTATATTAGTGACTGTGGATTAGTAAATTCAAAGTCAAACGTAAAATTGGTTGATGCTTTAATTAAAATTCAGCCCACATTAGATTATTATCCATATAAATCTCCATCACTTTATAACGACAAACTTTGGAAACTTGTAGATCCCGCAATTAGTGATAATTCATCAAGAGGAAGCGCATTTGAGTTTCTAATTGCATTTACTTTATTAAGGGAAAATATTTCACCTTTTTATTATCAAGTAGAATTTAGTAAAATTGCTTGGGCGGAATTTGATTTACTTATATTCACAGAGGAAATCGGTCCTATTGTGTTTTCCTGCAAAACTAGTCTAAGGGAAAGATGGAAGCAAGCTGAATTCGAAGCTCAATTATTAAAACGAGATTTCCCAGAATCTAGATCCTTTTTAATAACAATGGACCCTAATGAATCTAGCGTAGCAAATAAAATTAAAAATGGGCCAAGATCTGGGTTAGAAAAAGTTATGAGATCAAATCAACCTGCGTTTGATCGAATCATTCAGGAAATTAAGAGCTACAAAGTTACAAATGCGCCAGTAGGACTCTTTACAAAATCAAATTTAATCAAACTTTCATAGTGTTAATTCAAATTCATGATAAATATCTAAACTAGATCTTCTCCAACTTCTCTTCCCGCCCCACCCTATCCACCACCAACACACTCCCATTGGGGATCTCTTCCCACCCATCTTGGTTCCAGCCGGAGGATGCCACTACTACTTGGCCATTTTGTTTGGTGTATTTAAGGTGGTAGTAATCAGTATCTGATTTAAACTTTTGTGGGATTTTATCTTGGTTATAGATGCAAGCTGCCATAAAGGTTTGGTCATTAATTATCATCATATTGATGGATGAGAATGTGCAGTTTTGTTTTATGTAGGAAAGACCTGCTTTAACACCTTCAATAAAGCCATGTTTTTCTATTTGGGTTAGTAGGTAGAGGAAGTAACGCTCTGAATCTGTACTTCCTTTAGCAAGATCTAAGTACTTCTTATCTATTAATGGATCTAGGCAATCAAAGGGGGAGATAGAGCCGTTGTGGATAAAGGTTATGTCTTGGTAGGTAAAGGGATGGGTGTTGTTCTCATTTACCGGCATGCCCTCTGTTGCCCACCGAAGGTGAAGGAGTGCGGCATTTGATTTGTGGTTTGCAAGTTGTTGTTTAAAGTGCGCACTCTTAGTAGCGGCTACTGGCTCTTTGTAGAGATCAGCTTTGTGGTTAGAGGTGGTAGCAATACCCCAACCATCACAGTGATCATTGGCTAGATTTACAAACTCATTGAAGTTATCGCCAACCACATCATTAAAGGTGGTGGGGTTTGGGGAGGTGTAACCAAGTAGGCGGCACATAAGGTGTAAGTGTAATTATTTTTCCAATTTACGCGTGATTTGGGGTGGTTACTTAAAAATTTCACCAAAAAAGGGGGTTGAAATCCTTCCTTACCGGTCAGTTCAGGCGCAAACTAGCGGATGTGATTTAAAGCATTACCTGGTTTTCCCCACCAGCAACATCAAAAGAAGGGCATATATATGAGTATGAACTCAGATGAACTTAAATTAGCTGAATTGGGCTATAAGCAGGAGTTTAATCGCAAGTGGAGTGGTTTCTCTAACTTTGCGATCTCCTTCTCAATTATCTCAATTCTCTCTGGTTGCT
>Ga0214917_10005813_pt1 | contig 13043 bp, 14 predicted proteins | sample LL_1208_BB_MetaG_FD_177983 | JGI IMG/M metagenome (GOLD analysis project Ga0214917, IMG submission 177983) | Freshwater microbial communities from Lake Lanier, Atlanta, Georgia, United States - LL_1208_BB | ecosystem: Environmental > Aquatic > Freshwater > Lake | place: USA: Georgia | collected... | reverse complement strand
TAAACTTAGTGCTGGAATCTGAAAAAATAGATTTTGACAGTAAATCCGGACTAAGTAGAAGACCAAATACTACCGCACCAATCAGCAGCAGCGATGTTAATCCTTTCTGAACAAACGAGCAGCCAATTTCATTTACAGTTACCGCAAAATATGATAACAATGATAAAGATAATAGTAAGGCAACTAATGCAGTTGAGTATAGCGCTTGTTTATAATTAATAGCATTCTTGGAATACACCCAATATAAAACAGCAACAAGTGTAATAAATAATGCACCACCTATATTATTGCCAATCAAAGTACTTATGTATTGCTCAAGTAAATACGTGATTGCAATTGCAAAGACAAATACCTTCGGCATTCTTCGCGATACTTTCACCATTGAAGTCCTGTACTGGAACACTTAATCACAGTTGAAATAGTTTAGCTACTATTATTTTCATAATCCCGTTTACAATTAATAGGCATTCCGGCCATTCATCAAGGATGAATGCACAAAAACATCATCTAAGACACCAATCCTGGCATAGAAAGCAAAATCAAGCGAGTGTAAATATTCACGAATGTCATCGCTACCATACAAACTACAAGAGTTATTTTCAAGGACGATGCATCTGATCATGCATTTTTTTAAATCAATTGTTTTTAGCACCTCCAACTCAAAACCCTCAACGTCAATTGACAGCAAAAGCACCTCAGTAATGCAATGCGACTCGAAAAGCTCCGATAACTTCATGCACCTAACAGTTCTTTCAATATAATCACCGCCAAGCTCCTTCTTGAAGTGCCCGCCTTCAAGCGCAGCAAACATATTGTCTGCATTCGTACCTGAAGGCACACGCAATACAACAGAATTTGGAGTCCCACCAATTGCCGCATTTATAAAAATTGCGGAAGGACGTTGATTAGCCCATAAATCTGAAAATTCAACGAGAGGGTCTACCGCAAGAGTCCTGCAATTAAACGCTCTTTCAAAAAACAAACTATTTGAAAAATGTTGCGGATGATTACACCCAACATCAACAATCCAGGAGCTCGAATTATTAGTCAAATAATTAAATAGAAGCGACGATAAGAATAGATCCTGGCCATCCTGCGAATAAAACGTACCAACCGCTAACGGCCTTACAACCGGAACATTCGGATACTTTAACTTAAATAGAATGAATTTAATAAGCCGATTAATTCTATTATACCCACCCCTAATAATTCTATTCATATCCAATCCGATAATATGTTAAAAAGTTTAGTCTATAAACCACTAATAAAATTAACTCAAGCACTTTGGGTTATTCGCCTTAAGAAGTTTCCATTCAACATGGGTCCAAAAACTACAGGTTGCTCTTGTTAATAACTCAAATCGCTCAAAATATAAATCAGTGTACAAGCACATTAGTTCACTAACGTAATGAGCAACGTATTCGGCATTATTCGCCTGATCCAAAGTTATAGATTGCAAGAAATATTTCAGATCTAGGTCGTTGTAAAGCTCAACTTTTTTCCCAAGCAGAACTGCATCATATGCAATGCTAGAGAACTCAACAGCTGTAATTACCGAGTTCCTAATCAGATCATAAGATGAAATCTCAGAGTTTGGTGGATAGAATGTAACATCATTCTCTTGACATAGTAACTCAACACTCTCAAGGACTTTTCTGTGATTTTTGTCGAGATATTGATTTGGGTGGCATCTAACTGCGACATTTAAATTCTTTCCGTATTTTTCGATAACCAATCTAACCATCTCATAATTTCCGATGTATCGACAACCAGTGATATCTTCATCCAGACAAGTGTACTCATGATCTGAACCTAAAAAGACAACCACATCAAATGTTTGATCAGGGGATTCTCGATAGAGGTTTGTATAAGGGTTTGATAGACGTCTCCTCGCCCAAGAACAAGCACGATCGTTAAGAGAAGGTGCAGATACAAGGCATATTTTTCTGAATCGACTTACGGCTCGCCCCAACTGCGAGGTATTGTGTGGTGCGCAGGGGAATAATTTATACCCTCTGAAGTTTTCAGAGTATTCATAAAATTCAACTTCAATACTTTTGTCAAAGCAGCCTCTAACAATGGGATACGAGCCAGCTGTTCGACCATTAAAAACATATACTTTACTTTTTTCATCAGCAGTAAGAAATATGAATTCTTTGACTTCCTTCGCGCCAATTGATGACTGCCGAAGTGTTTCATAAAGCTTTGGATAGCTGGATTCTGACGCGCTTGAGTCAAACGTAATGGATTGTAGTGACGAATTGACCCCACTTTCTTCTTGTATCGTAAGCTTTGTGCTTTTATTGGCAGATGTAAGAATTACATCATATTGCAACTGCAACCACCAGAATTTTGCTTTTTTGTAAAAGCGCGGTAGGTGAGAGCCGTAATCATCCGATGAAAAATATCGTTCAGATAAAATGATCTTAACTGATCTGCCTTTACATTTATTTCGTTTGTATATGTCGATTGCCGCACTATAAGGTAGCGCTCGAAAATCATTTAGTACAATATAATAAATTGTTTTTCGCTTCATTCAAGCTCTCTGAATCTGGTCAGCAACATTTACGTCAAGGATCAAGTAATAGAATTAGCACCGAGTGCGACATCAATGCAAAGCCAAAATGATTTTGCATTTACTAGTTCATTGATTCTAGTATGACCTTGCCTTGCAATCACTCGGCCCTCCTCGGGATGCTCTAAGTAGTAAGTAATCTTATTGACCGCATCATCAATGCTATCAAAAGAGATATAATGAACTCCTGCTTGGAAATAGCGACTAATACCAGGTATCTCTGGCGCAAAAAGTATAGATCCAGAGGCAAGAACTTCAGTATAGCGATAAACAAAATGTGGTATCCATGGCCAATCAGCACCTGCCTGTGGTATTTGATCAGCTGTTGTTAGTACAATTGGTGCGGAAATCATACGGCACCAATATTCCTCATCAGTGACTCTTGGACTCCCAAGTTCACGCCCCTTAATTTTGAATTGAATTCCTTTGTCAAAAAGTTTTTTCTGTATGAAATTTAGAGTGGATGTACGTGGTTCATATAAAGAACCAGTAAAAATTGGGATTAGACTAGGTTTGCAATTTATATTGTTATTTATATTTTTAAGTGAGGTTAATGTCGTCGCAGAGAGAGGCATTAAGTAGGGTCCAATAATCCTTGCATGAGGAAAAATTGGCTTGATAAGACGTGGGGCCATTAAACTTACAACTAAACCACGTTTAGCAGTTACTACTGCGCTTTGAGCACGCCAAAGGCGAATTGGTAGGTCCGTTAAAAATACAACCGGCGTTACTCTATACCAGGTAAATAAGGCCAAGGCGCCAAATGCATCTCGCATTCCGCTATAAAAAGATTGGCCGCCAGTTCTGGGGCTATATGCATAGTGAGATGGTTTTGCATTTTTTAAAAAGTTTCTCAATTGTGTAAGATATGGGCAATCTTGCGCAAATACTAACCTTTCAACTGAGTCGCTTCCCAAATACTCGATTGCTGACTGGTATAATTCTTTATATTCAATAATATCCCATCCGCGAATACCTGCCTCTATGCAAATAGTAGATGCGACGGTAGATTTTTTGTGACGCCAGTCTCTCGATCGGGCAATCAAATTTATGAGACTGGATAATATATAAGCAATTATGTAAGGCAAATACACAATGCGCGGTATAATCTGATCTTTAATGATTTTTTTAATATCAGCAATGCAAAGCATATTAATAGTTCGCGAATTTAATGCGAAAGGCTAAGTTACTGGCTAACACCATGACGGGTGTCTCCTATTATTTTCGCGGGTACTCCAGCAACAATTGAGTTGTTTGGTATATTCTTTGTTACAACAGATCCTGCAGCAACTATAACATTATCGCCTATAGTTACACCACCTATAACTATTGATCCAGAAGCAACCCAACATCCAGTTCCGATTTTTATATCGTACCCAGTCTCCGGAACTTCTTCGGCCCCACCTCCCCAAGACGGGCCAGCTATAATTTCTTTAAGTCCAGCTCTGCATCCATTGATAAAGTTATGTCTTCCCGTCAGAATCATTACATTCTGACCGAAAATAGTATAATCACCGATATATATTGAGCCGCTTGATAAATTAAAAATAGTATTCGCTGCAGCGACCTTTCTTCCGATATGAAGATCGCCGGACGAACCTATTGTGCAATACGTATCGTAAAAATAAAACATAAACCATCTGACGATAGGCCTCATTAAAGGTCTAAGTCGAAGCTTAATCTTTATCGAACTACCCATTACTATTTACCAACAAATAGTACATCAGCCCACCAAAGCCACTTATCATTAGCTCTATATGGATACATCCAAGCCATTCTGTATCCTGATTTATCTAATTGAGATAATATTTCATAATATGGCCTTTGATTCTCATAAAAATTGGTGAAATTTATTTCAATCAAAATAGCTTTGATTACATCGGGTGTCAGATACTCTCCGGCTGATTGAATGACAGCTAAATCAGCACCTTGGGCATCCGACTTCAATAGGGAAACTTTTTTTTCATCAACGTTAATCAAATTATTACTTATAAAATAGTCTAATCGTACTGTTTCAACTGTTAACTCTTTTTCAAGCGTCAGCCATTGCGATGACTGCCCTGGCAATGGAGGTAACAGACTGGAACCAACATCACTTTTTGTTATATAGAAGGATGTTGATCCGTTTTCGCTTGATACCGCCTTGGATATCGGTATAATCTGAGGATAACTATTTGCAATAACTACAAGCTCAGCATAGGCATCTGGTACTGGCTCAAACGAATAGATATTTTTGACAGAAACAGAACTAAGTAGTTCTTGTGCAAACTGCCCACGATTTGCTCCTATATCAAGAACAATACTATTTTCATCAAGCAACCTAGATAAATCGTTTGATAGTTGGCGCGAGTTGTGCTCCCCATCCTCAGCTTCTATATCAGGTCGATGTTTTGGGTGATTCATAAATAAATCTCCAATAGAATTTAGAGTTAAACGAGAACTAACCTACCACACACCCCAGCCGCCATCCACCCGCAATGTCTGACCTGTTACATAGCCAGACATTGCCGTAGCCAAGTATGCGACCGATCCCCGAAAATCATCTTCTGTCGCCATACGGCTTAATGGAGTTTTCGCTATGTAGCGATCCACGAACAATTCGGGTTGGTTACGAAATACTCCACCCGGTGAAATAGCATTCACCCTCACATGAGGTGCCATTGTTGTAGCTAGCCAACGAGTTAGCTGCAGCAACCCGCCCTTGGAAGCGGAGTAGGCGGCGGGGTTACCCATTGCAGTTCCTTCATAAAGCGCCCAGTCAGGGCCGAACTCGCCATAAATTGATGCAATATTTATAATACTTCCCTGTGTTGATGCGCGAAGTTCTGACGCTAATAACTGGCAGAGATGAAATGCGGAGGTCAAATTGACTTCAAACGCCCTTCGCCACGTTTCAATTGTCTGCTCTTCAAAAGGTGCAACCCAGCCTTGCAAGTTGGAACTACCCACAAAGGCGGCATTATTAATTAGACAGTCAAGCCCTAAACCATCGGCCTTTACGATCGCAACCATCGAATCACGCTCTTTTCCTATTTCAAGGTCGCAGGCCAGTGAAACCACTTTTACGTCCCATGTGCAGGCGAGCCTTTTCTCAAGGTCATGAAAGTTTGCTTCTGGCCGATCTACCAAGATCAAATCAGAGCCAACTTCGGCCAGTGTTTCAGCCATAATCTGTCCGAGATACCCGGTTGCGCCCGTAATCAACGCGCGACGCCCACGCATATCCATTAACTGCGACAAAGTTGTCATTTGGGATTTTCTCGGCGGCTGATTAAAAATTCTGCCAACTCGAAGTCGAATAGGGTGTCGATGTCGATGGCACGCTCTACGGGAACTTTTACCGCACGAACACGGCCATTAAATGCTCCCATCTGCTGCATTACAAATTGAGGACGGGCAACATAGGCGACGGTGGCCATATCAAACACCACCGGGGCGTCCTGTCGCCGCGTTATTCCTGATCCGGGCGCTATGACCAATCCCACTGATCCATCCGGGTTTTCCTTCACCATGTTGAACCATGGATTGCGGTGAGCATCACTCACGGTGATGACCATATCGGAACCCCCCTTGGCGAACTCATCCAAACAGTTCGCCAAGTCGATAGGCAAACGCAAAGGTGCCGTGGTCGGGACGGATAGCATGACATCTGGCAATGCACCTTCTGTGTCCTGAAGAAAGGCCAATGCATGCCTCCAAGCCAGCCACTCAGGACTGTCATCTCGCGCTAATTCCGCGGGTCGCATAAACGGCACATCAGCACCAGAGTCGCGGGCAACTGTTGCAATTTCCTCGGAATCTGTGGAGACAATCACCCGTTCGATTCGTTCAATAGCGCGAGCATGCTCAATCGACCATGCGATCAAAGGCTTGCCAGCCAAAGGCCGTATATTTTTCCCGGGTAATCCTTTGGATCCACCACGCGCAAAGATGAAAGCAATTGTCCTCATAAGATGGTCTCGTTAACTTTTGACTTTTCGGCTATGGCGATACGTTTGCCCAATGAAGCGGCACTCCTTGCTGCCTCGATAATTTCTAGCACTTTCAAGCCATCTTCCCCGGAAATCAATGGTGTTTTATTTTCTGTTACGCAGGATAAAAAATGTTGCCACTCTGCTTGGTAGCTATCATCACGTATGTGCTGGTGGCAGTAAAGCTCGCACCAGGCTTCTTCTCCGGCGCGATACACCATCACCTCCCCTGTCAGACCATCCCAGCGCAAGCTGCCATTTTCACCAATGGCGACACAGACTCTGGTTGTGTCATGGCGGATCAAATCGAGATTTAGTGTGGCGATTAGCTGATGGCCAGCAACTTGTGGGGCAAAACCCATTATCAGATGGGCCGTGTCTTCAACATCAATCTCTAAACCACTTTGGCGGCTCAGTGTGGACGTTACCCATTCCACTTCGCCAAAGATCCAGTGCAAATAGTCAATCTCATGACTCAATTCAAGCAACGCCCCCCCACCCAGCACCAGATTTGCCGTTACACCCTGACGGTAATCACTACCCGGGCGCCATGAAGGCAAATATTGACCAATTTCGCAACGAACAGATAAGATTTTACCGATAACACTTTCACCAATTAGCTCACGAAAACGCTGAAGGGATGGCAAAAAACGAAGGTTGTAGCCTATCATTAAAATTGTAGCCTGTCTTTTGCTGGTATTAAGTAGTTTCGTTACGCCATTGAGCACATCAGATAAGGGCTTTTCAATAAGAAGATGCACACCAGCATCTGCTAATGCCTGTGCAGTGGCAATATGGAATGGAGCAGGACTGGCAATCACCGCAATATTTGGCAAAAAAGCCATTGCGTCTTCTACAGTGAAGAGACATCCATTTGCGTATTCGGGTATCTCATTTGTGGGCTGATGGCGCAAAACACGAATGTCAGCAGCAGGAAGGAGTTCTCTGGCTAGGCGCAAGTGGCGCTTGCCTATACTGCCAAGGCCAACTATGAGAACGCGATTAATCACGTACCACGTCCATTGTTTTTCGATAATTCTGATCATTTAAATGGTGCTCAACCAATTGAATATCCCACAAGGGAAGATTCACTCCACCAGTAATTAAAGTCTGGCGGGCTTGTTTGAGCCCATTGCCAACAAAGTTAAACAAATGGGCCGTTGCAACGGCATCAACCCGCGCGTCGGCCAAGCCTGCAGCAAGATGGGTGGCATTACCAACGCCACCAGCCAGGATGACAGGCTTGGATATGTTGGGAGGTAATAAATCTAATACCCTCAAATCGTACCCTTGTCCAGTACCATCCCGATCCATTGAATTTAGATAAATCTCACCTATCGCCGATTGCGAAACTTGCTCAATCCAGTGGCTGGCACTGCCGGGCTGACAAACGCTGCCACACTCAGACCAAGCCTGAAAACCGCTATCCGGTGAAGACTTAATATCCATTGAGGCCACCACACATTGCTGGCCGAACTCACTTACTAAAAGCTGGATGAAGTCGCTATCTTCATAAAGTGACGAGTTAACAACTACCTTGTCTGCTCCGGAGCGGAGTAAATCGCGTGCGGCGTCAATCGTACGAACTCCCCCACCAGCAGCAATAGGCACAAAGCACCCTTCAGAAAGCTGTTTTAGTGCAGCGCAGAACTCCTCAGGTTGTTTTTGACCCCGCGAGACATCCAGCACTATCAATTCATCAATTGAACACGAAATATGTGAAAAATTGTAATTCGATTGCAGCCATTGCAAATTACCAACCTTCTGCAAACGGAAGTTACGGCTCAACATAAACTGGCCATGCTGATATAACAATGTAAATATAAGCCTCTTCTTTAGCATAACATCTATTGCTCTAAATAATTCTTCAAGAGAATCAGGCCGTTTGTTTGGCTTTTCTCTGGATGAAACTGGGTTGCGAAGATATTATCCTGCTCATAAGCGGCAAGAAACTCAACGCCATGGCAACAGGTAGCTATAGTTCCATTTAATTCCATCGGAAGCATACGATACGAATGTACAAAATAAAAATCAGCAGTATTATGCAAACCTTTAAATAGATGCCCACTCGATTGACTGCGGACTGAATCAAAGCCAATATGCGGCAATTTATTGGCACCGATTTCCGCAAGTGTGAATCTATCTACTGTGCTATTTATAAACCCCAGACCAAGCGTGTCACCGTCTTCTGAACTACTGGTCCCCATTAACTGCATGCCTAAGCAAATACCCAGAATTTTGCTGCCCTTAATTTTTACCGCTTCAACAATAGCCTGATCCAGCCCTTTTTGCTGAAGCGCTACCATTGCTTTGCGAAACGAACCAACCCCAGGCAGCAGCAGCGAGTCTGCTCGGGCGACCACATCAGGATCGCTACTAGCCGTAGGATTACACCCTAAATAGCGCAAAGCACTCAGCACGGACCACAAATTGCCCATGCCATAGTCAACAACTGTAATATTTGATTTACTCATACCACCATAAACTTTGGCTTCCAGCGCCCATCAGATTTATCAAATAACTCTTTATTGGCATAGCGATCAAGTACATCGTCGAACTCAGCTTGAGTCATTCGATAATAATTTAGATACAAATGCATAAAGTCTTCAGGGTAATGACCATCAAAAAGTCGAACCAGATTAACCGCTTGTTCCCTATCCATTGCTCCACGGCGCACCTCTATGCAGGCATCCTGGTTAGCCCGGCCAAAGCCAAACTTCAGATACATCAAGTAGGTATGCAAAGCGTATAGCGCCTGATCATTCTGCGAGAAATTCGTGAAAGTCCCAGCATTGGAGTCTTCAGCTTCTTTAAGCCTGCAGTGTTCTTTAGCAACTAAGTAGTTTCTATATGGATCCCAATTTTCAAAATAAGACCAATGTGTAAGTTGTAGCGCATGTTTATTTAGTGCTTCATCACTAGGGTAACGAAAGAAGTTTAGCTGGCTTTGACTCAAACCGGATGCGGCCAATACTTTTTCGTAGCCACCTTCGAGATAAACCTTCTTTTGATAATGTACGTCGTAGATTGGGTTTTTTGAGGTTTCAATTGATCCACCATACTCAACTTCACCATCCTCACCATAAAAAATCAGTTCAATGCCAAAATTAGTTGCTGTTCGAATTACAGCAGTGTGAATAGCAATTAACCAGCCATAGTAAGGAAAACCCATCTCAATGAAGCCAGTTTTGTTAAGAACTCGCATGGCTTCATAGTTGGCATTGATGGATATATGGTCATAGCCACTCTCGACAAACGCACGTAAATTATGATCCCCCAAAGGGAGTGTCAGTGCTGGGGTTACAGTCACACAAAGCGGATTCATGCCATATTTATGCTTCAGGTTATAGGCAACGTAAGATCCATCCTTACCGCCACTGCAAGGCACCACGCAGTCAAAATTACCATCATTGCGTCGATACTTATTTAGCAGATTTTCCAGTTCAACTTGCCTTGCATTCCAATCCAGGTTTTTCTTCCTTTCAGTCCATACGCACGCATTACACCAACCCCGTCCATCAAAAGTGATGCGGGGGCGTGTTGACATAGTTAAACAATTTGTACACCAATTCAAATTACCTACAGTTGCATTTATTGTCATTGATATAACTCCATTAATGCTTATTAGATTTTGTTAGCCGCAAGCAAATCATCCGGGCGACCCACATCCAACCACGGCTCATGCATCGGATACGCCACTGTAAACTGGTCCTTAGCCTGCAGGCGTTCAAACAAGGTGGGCATGTCGCAATGTGCATCGGCAGCCAAAACACTCAATGCGTTTGGTTCAAGCGCATACACACCGGCGTTGATATGACTACGAGTAATGGGTTTCTCTTCAAAGCCGACAATTTCTAAACCTTGCATTTGCACGACACCGAACGGATGCTGCCATTCATGCACACGAACCGCCATCGTTGCAGCAGCGGCATGACGGACATGAAAGTCCAGCAATTCACCATAGCTAATATCTGTAATAACATCACCATTGGTCACCACAAATGGGGCATCTGGTAGCGGGTTAAGTAGCCCCAGAGCACCTGCAGTCCCAAGTGGAGATTCTTCTCGCAGGTATTCAATCTTTACCCCTAGCCGCTTGCCATTGCCAAAGTGCGCTTCAATCATGTGTCCGAGATAATGGATGGCAAGTACAAAACGGGTAAAACCGTCCAGCTTGGCACGATCGATAATGTGCTCCAGCATAGGTTTTCCAGCCACAGCTAACAACGGCTTGGGGCATTTTTCGGTATGTGGCCGCAGTCTTGTGCCCATTCCACCTGCCATGATGATCATCAGATTAGGCCGATCTGGTGGAGAGACGATTTCATCCCATAAATGCAAACCCACAACTTTATGCTCAGCGTCGACCACGGGAATTTGCTGAATCTTGTTGACTACCATCAACTGCTTCACCAATCCGCGTTCCAATTCAGGCGGCACAACCAACGCATTACGGTGTATCACACTAGTTATAGGGCTATTCAGATCAAAACCCTTGAGTAACCCTCGCCGAATATCGCCATCAGATATGGTGCCTTCCATCGCCCCTACTGAATTTGTCACCAGAGCAATCTTAATGGCGTTCTGATTCAAATTAGCGATAGCTTGGCCAATGGTTGCATCGGCAGGAATAATAGCTTGACGCCAAATGTTTTCAGGCAGATGCACTATTACAACCTTTCCCGCAAAAGCTCAAATGCCTCGGCGGCTTGAAAACCAGAGGCTGACCCCCGCACTGATGCCAGTGCTCGAATCGCTTCATAACTTCGCGGAAATGGGTATACCCCCATTTCGGATGCGTAAATATTCATTAATCTTAATTTATCTTCGAGATAGGGCTCAATATTCACAAATACATTAGGTCGAAAACATTGGGAGTTTCCTAAGCAGAAATCTGTCTCGGACAGCGTTTCGTATGCCAGTACACGTTTTACAGAAGGATGACGGAACCATTTTGTACAACTCGTGACTGCATTGAATACCACGCCGTGATCTGTATGCACGTCGGCGGGATGAGGTACGAATACTTCGTTTGGCTCAAAAGAATTGAAAACATCGGAAATTGCCGTAACCAAATCGCTCATTGGTATTCGATCTAGCTGCGTTGTTGGAAAATTTAGCTCGAAAACGACATCAAAACCGAATACCCCAGCAACGCTCTTAATCTCTTCTGCGCGTTGTTTTACTTTTTCATCGCTAAAGCCGTGCTTAGTCGAAATTGAAGTAACAATTAGCCAAGCAACTATTGACCCCTCACCTTTGCGGCGCAATAAGGTACCACCAGCACCAAGGACTTCGTCATCCGGATGGGGTGCGACAATAATAGTTTTCATAGATAATCGCCTACGTTCGCCACAAAATGAGGCTCTGTTTCAATTAAGCAAATCGCACCTTCACCACACTTAACAACGGGTCCATTATCAGAGTGTAGAATTATTTTTCCTGGCTCAATATTATTTTCGAACGGACTATAAAGCCGAGTCTTCCAGACTTTTATTTCTTTCCCATCTGCCAAGAAATGCGCGCCAACATAAGGCTTGGTAAGCCCTCGCACCAAATTATGGACTGTTTGCGCAGACATCCGCCAATCAATTATGCCGTCTGCTCTGCCTCGCTTGCGCCAGGTATTCGCAGTTAACTGGCTTTGCTTTATGCGCTGCGCGCTCCCTCTGGAGAGTGACGGTAAGAATTCCTCTATTTGTACCAACGCATTCGCTGTCACCTTGTTGTACAAGGTACGTGCGTCATCTTGGTCTGAAATCAGGATTTCACGCTGGGAAAGAATATCTCCGCTATCGGCACCCTCGTCCATAAAAAAGAATGTCGAGGCGGTCTTATTCAATCCAAGCACCAATGACCAAATAATGGGATGCCGGCCGCGGTTAGCCGGTAACGCTGCCGGATGGAAACCTACAACCCCCAATGGGGCCAAAGTTAGCAACTCTTGTTTCAATAATTTCGACCATCCGAAACAAAAGATGACATCAGGAGCTTTACCATTAACCCAAGTCAATGCTGCAGGTGAATTAATATCCTCGGCATAGAAACATGGTATCCCATGCGCGGCGCCAACACTTGCTAGATCGATATGATCCGCGTTGAACTTTGATTCCTTTAGCGTACAGATGCCAACAATATCAGCACCCAGAGACACCAATCGCTCCAAGGCACGCAAGGAAAATTCAACAGCACCTATAAAAACTATACGCATACGCTATCAAAATCAAAAAAACGTTTTTTAATTAAGCCATCAAGTGCAACACTCTTTATTTCTGAAATAATCGCTGCACTTGCTCCACCCTCACCATAGGGATTTATTACTCTGGTCAAGCCGTCTTTAAACTCAGTTGAATAGAGTTTTTCTAAAGCTGCAGAAATACTCTCGCGATTAGGTCCGCAGTTGATGATGCTGGTAGCTTGTAAGCGACCAAGCTGACGATCCCCAATATTAATCGTACCCTTTCTGAAGCTTGGTACTTCCGCTAGACCGCTGGACG
>Ga0214917_10005812_pt1 | contig 13043 bp, 16 predicted proteins | sample LL_1208_BB_MetaG_FD_177983 | JGI IMG/M metagenome (GOLD analysis project Ga0214917, IMG submission 177983) | Freshwater microbial communities from Lake Lanier, Atlanta, Georgia, United States - LL_1208_BB | ecosystem: Environmental > Aquatic > Freshwater > Lake | place: USA: Georgia | collected... | reverse complement strand
CCTAAAAAATTTTCTGAAAAATCTTTAAGCTGTTGTAATGCTAGTTCTCTAATTTTCATAAACGATTAGTTATTATGCTATTTAATTAGGCAAAATCAAATACTTCAGATTTCTTGAAATTTTAACTTATCATAAACAATAAAGACCTATAAAAGCTCTTCATGAATATCGTCTTAATCGTTGGTAGCGCTCCTGATGCCTTAAGGATTAAATCTTTTGATCTTTCAGCATTTACAAGTTGTGTTGCAATTAATAATGCTTGGCGACTTAAGAAAGATTGGGATTATGTTATTTATCCTGAAGATTTTCCAATTAAACGCCAACCCATTCATTCATCCTTTAATAAAGATAAATTAATTACCGCAAAACAATTTGTACCTATTCAAAATAATTTTGGTGGTTTTGTTTATGCAGGTGGCACCATGGCATTTACAGCAGGTTATTGGGCGCTGGGTGCATTAAAGCCTGATGTCATTGCTTATATTGGCTGCGATATGATTTATTCAAAAAATATTAAAAATATTAATCACTTTTACGGCAAGGGCAAAGCAGATCCCTTACGAAGTGATATTACACTCCAATCGTTAGAGGCAAAATCAGCACGCTTTATGGCATTTGCTAAATTTAATAACTGCGCTGTGGTTAATTTATCCAATCAATCTCAATCAAGATTATTATTTCAACGTGCAACCATTGAACAATTTAAAAATAAAAAAAATATTTTAAATTTTCTAAAGAAAAATAAAGTAAAACTTGATGATAAGGCTATTAAAAAAGCTTTAACAACTGAGAAAAAATTAGCTTACATAGTCCCCTCAGGTAGGTATTGGAAAGAAATTAAAAAATTCGATCCACTTCAATTAAATAAGATTGATCATCTGTGGCTTAAAACATCTTTACATGCGTAACAAAAAGTATTGTTACTAACAACTCGTTGATGTGCAGATTACCTAGAAGTTAAAAGCGGGTATTTAATTAAGATGCCCTGTTTTAACATAAATTAGTGCACCCTCTGATTTTGTAAATGGTGCATGTTTACTGTAACAAGGACTTCTTATCCAAGTATGCTTTGGATAATAATTATGCTCATCGTGAAACACTCCATCTAATACAAATATCTCTTCTCCCCCTGGATGAACATGTGGGTTAAAAATAGTATTTGGCGCCCAACGCACTAAAGCAGTTCCAACTCCATTAAATTCATGCAGTGGCATAACCGATAAACCGGGCACTAATCCTTGATGCCAAATTTCTGTTTGAGTATTTATTTTAACAACGGCAATATCTTCAGGATGAAAGTGTCTTAATTTAACAAATAATGTACAGCCTGTTTTTGAATAGGGTGAGTGCTTACTATTGGGTGGATTTCGCAAATAAGTACCTGCAGAATAATTACCATTTTCATCAGAGAATGTTCCATCAAGAACTAATATTTCCTCTCCTTCACCATGCTCATGTTGAGTAAAAGTTGAGTTTGGTTTGTATTTTACAATTGAACTTGCTTTTGCAACTTCACCACCGACGCGGTCCAAATAAGCTCTATTAATTCCAGGAACAGGTGATGGGTTCCAAGTCATTTCTTCAGGTTTTATTACAACTTTTAAATTAAAATCTGCATTTATTTTCATAGTATCCATACTAACTTAAAAAATTGATTAATAATTAGTTTATAATTTTCAAGAATAACCGCTTAGTATCAATTAATATAAAATCTTAAATTCAATTATTTTTTAAATTATAGTCTAAATTTATATCGACCTATGATATTATCAAACTAATGCTAAACGATTGGTACATGTATATTTTGTATGGTGCGGCCTTAGGCTTTACTATTTATTTAGCTGATAAATACGTATTCCATTTTTTGCAAACCATCATCAAATGAACACAGAGCTTATCTTAACTATCATTCTTGCAATGATTTCATCCTTGTTGCCAACGGTTTATAGAAAAATTACTGATAGCGCTCATATTGCAAACCCATATATTATTGTAGCAGCTGTAATTTTGGGAACACTTTCAGCTTGCGTTGTTTATTCTCTAATCGCACTTGGATTACTTGGAACTTTATATTACTTCGTTGTTTATATTGTTATCCTAGGATCTATTTTCCTCACTCAATACTTAGTAAAACTTAATTCAAAATAAATAAACTTTAGACAAGCGATGAAAACAAACGCTATTAATCCAGTTAGTTTTATAGGTTGCGCTGATGGCAGATGGGGTGTTCAGTCCATAAAAACCATTATCGGTGAAAGTTTAACTTCAACAAATTATATAGAAGTTTACCCGACTCATAATCCACTCCAAGAATCTAAATCTGCTACTTGGACATTGCGCGGTACTACTACGCACGTTCGTTATACAGAGCGCTCTGAAGTAGATGAACTTAAAACTCGTCAACCACAACTTAATAGACCCGAGGCAACTTATGCTGCGTTAATCCCTATTCGTAAAAATGAACAATGGTGGGAAATGTCACAAGATGAAAGACGAAATATTTTTGAAAAAGAATCTGGTCACATCAGTATTAGCATGAAATATTTACCCGCTATTGCTCGTCGGCTTTATCATTGTCGTGAATTAGGCGAACCTTTTGATTTTCTGACATGGTTTGAGTTTGCTCCTCAGCATTCAAGTTTATTTGATGAATTACTAGCACAAATGAGATCTTCTCGTGAATGGCAATTTGTTGATCGCGAAATAGATATTAGACTTAAATTAAAATAAAAAAAATTATATGGTCTTTACTAAATATTTAGTAACACTAAATTCAAAATGAAACGTCTTTTTATTATTACATTCATCACTTTGTTTTTTGCAAACTCTGTTAAAGCAGAAATGATTAATTTTAATTGTAATTTTAAAGAAGGTGGTCAGAGTGAAGGTGGTAAAGATTATCCTGCAAAAAAGATGCAAGCTTTAAAGATTACTTTAGATAAAGATAAAAAATTGGTTAAAGATAACAAACGACAATTTGATCCTTATACCGAAGATAAAGACACAATACATTGGACCCACAATTGGACAGAATGGTCTGATAAATATTCACTTAATCTAACAAACAATCATCTTGAAGTAAGTGGTTCAAACAAAACTCCAGGCTGGACTAAGAGCTATAAATACGCCTGCGCTAAGTTTGAAAAGAAACCTAGTAAAGATACTAAGTAAATTAGTAGTGGGGGTTTTGATTTTGAAAAAAAAGTATCGTGCCATATTACTAAAAGAGAATGAAAGTAAAACACTATTAAACGACTGATTTTGCTTTAGTATTTATTTCAAAATTAATGAGGGCTTATAACACAGGGGTTATTGCAAATTTATTTTTTTGTCTTTGCCTTAATCATAGTCAACATGCTCATCTATAACACTTATTTCTTTAACTCTCTTTTTTGCAGAAAATTTGACTTTAGTATGAAGGAGGAACATATTTTTATCAGGAGGCGGTGAATATGTTTATGCCAATACCTGATACTTGAATTAAAAAGTATCAATACTGAATAAGAGCTTACGGACCTCTGCTCTTCCAAAAAAGGTCCACATCACTTAAATTTTATAGGTTATTTAAACCTGATAAAAAGGGGGACCTCCCCCTTTTGAGGCTAGTAATAATTATAAAATTGGAGAATAATTCAACGTAACTTACTGTGCACAATTTTTAAAGAATTTTTAAAAAAAAGCTGTACAATTAATATTTAATATTATAAATTAGTAATTCAGGGAGCATCCCTGCGGCCTATGTGCCACCAAAGTTTAGTACTTCGGATCTGCTTAATTAATTAGGAAATCAGAAATCCTTGCATTTGTTTCATATGAAACATTAGCTTTGCTAATTTTCATTTGAAGAATCCAAAGGAGGATTCAATGACAAAAAATAAAAAGAAAAATGGAGTTACAAAAGTAATTTCATTGAAAAAAGTATTAGCAAATAGAGCTAATGCAAAAAAAAGTACAGGCCCTGTAACATTTAAAGGTAAGGCAAAAGTTGCAGGTAACGCAATCACCCATGGTTTATCAGCTGAAAAACATGTTATTGTTGGTGAAAGTCTTGAAGAGTTTAAGATTTTTAAAGATAGCATGTCTCAAATCTATGAACCAGAAGGGGCTTATGAAGAGGAGATCTTTATTAAGATTGTAGATCTTAAATGGAGACTTCGAAGAGTATCATCAATTGAAACTGGAATTTTTGGCAACGAAATTCTTGAGTTTGATGCTGATAGCAATAAAGCAAAATCTTCAGGTAAAATATTAAGTTCTGATTTTACTGAAGAACATCAGGCAACAGTTAAAAAAAATCAGTCATTAATAGGCGTTGCATTTACAAGAGATTCCAACGCTGGAAGCTCGTTGTTAAAGCTAAATACTATTGAAGGAAGATTAATTAGCAGATGCCAAATCTTCGAAGATCAATATTGGAAGATTAAGAAAAAAAATAAAAAGGGGGTAAAAAAATGAGTGATTTACACCCATCAAAAGTTAGCTATTACGGGCGAAATAAAAGGATTTTTTTATCAAATCCTCGCTACAAAAGTAGCAGCAGTGTCAAAACAAAGCCAAACTTTAATTTACTTATCAAGTTGGAAAAAGCTCGATTTATTGCAGAGTGTGGAGCTTCGATAAAAATTAAAGATCCAGCCTTGTATAGTTCGATCATAGGCAAAAAAGTAAAGTCTGTTCCTTTAATGTCAGAAAAAACTAATCATGAAGAAGTTAAAGAAAAAACTTCTTATAATGAGTTAGATGAGTATCAGAAGAGAAGGGATGCTGAACGTAAGGCCGAGCTTGAAAAAGCTAGAGCAAAGTTAAAAAAGAATGAAGTTAAAATTAACTTTGTTAGGCCACAAAAAGATTGGTCGATATATGGTGGCTGGGTAAATGCTTATGAACCATATTACAAAGGTAGGCTTGGTTACACGCAAGCATGGAGAGTGGAAAAACCGGGAAGGGAATATTATTGAGGATTTGAGAGAATCAGATTAGAGTGATGCTTACTAATAAAGCGAACTTTGTAATGGGAAGCTGTATTTAGTGAGTGTCCTCTATCTCTCTTTATCATTTTCCCTAAATTTTTATGACTGAAATAGTGATTATTATTACCTGTGCTGTTGTTGTTGCATTTATTGCTTATAATTTTTTTAAAGGCAAAAATAGTGGCGACAATAATTTATTAAGCTCACAGCTTGCAGATTTAATTGTTAGGTTTTCTAAAGTAGAAGAGGCGACAAAGAATATCTCAAGCACTCAAACATCAATTGATAGTACCTTTAAGAATTTTCAGAACATGCTCGACGATAGACAAGAACGTGGTGCTTTTTCTGAGATGGAATTAGAGAAGTTATTAAAAGATAGACTTCCTTCCCAGTATTTAAAATTTCAGCACACCTTAAGTAACAACAAGCGAGTGGATTGTTTAATTGATTTAGGTGAAAATTCACAGAAGATCGGTATCGATTCAAAGTTTGTTTTGGATAATTATAAATATCTTCGCTCTGCTAAGACTGAAGAAGAGATTAAGAAATATAAGAAATTATTCGAAGATGATGTTGTTAATAACATTAAGAAGATCTCAAATGATTATATAATTAGTGGTGAGACCACTCCTCATGCCATTATGTTTATTAGATCAGAGGCAGTTTACCGAGAGATCAGCGAAAGCAATTTAATTACAAAAGGATTAGAAAAAAATGTTCTTATTGTTTCTCCAAGTTTACTGGGGATTATTAAATACTCTTCGCATGTTTTTAAAAGACTCTGAGATGAGCAAAAAAGCCCAAGTAGTTATTAAAGAGATTGGAATTATCGGCAAAGATATTGGTCGTTTAGCCGAGAGAGTTGCTGATGTTGAGAGCAGATTTAATCAAGTATCAGAACAGTTTAGAGGGATTAAAGTTTCAGCAGATAAAATTCAAAGTAGAGCTGAAAAGATTCAGGAATTAGAATCTAAGGATGAGATTACTAAATGAACTACGTATTCTACGATTTTGAAACTTCTGGAAGATCCAGTTCTTGGGATCAGATCATTGAAGTGGGCGCTGTTTTAGTAAATGATAATTTTCAAGTTCTAGCAGATCCACTTAATATCAGATGTTCATTAAAGCCAGGTCTTGTTCCAGAGCCTTATGCATTAATTGTAAATAATACAACACCACAAATTCTTAGAAAAACAAATTTATCTCATTACGGGATGCTGTCGCAAATGGTTGAGCAATTTAACAAATGGTCTCCAGCAGTATTTGTTGGATACAATTCCATTTCTTTTGATGAAGAGTTTCTTCGTAAAAGTTTATTTAAAACTTTAAATGAACCTTATCTAACTCAGTACAGCGGGAATAAACGTGCAGATATTTTAGGTCTTATTCGTACAGCTCATTTGTATTATCCAGATTGCATCAAAACTCCAATGAGCGACAAGGGGAATGCCGTATTTAAATTAGCAGAGCTTACTGAAATGAATGGGATCAAACATGACAATGCACATAGTGCTTTATCAGATGTCATGGCAACAATTGGTATTGCACAAATTATAAAAGATAAAGCCCCATCAGTTTGGAAAGCAAGTTTAATGACAACTAGCAAAACGGAAGTAAATGCTATTGTTGAAAAAGAGAAAATATTTTGTGTGAATGAATATTTTTATGGAAAAGCTCGTCCATTTGTTGTGACATTTGTTTGTTTTCATCCAAAATATAATTGGCCCCAATGTTTTGATTTAAAATCTGATCCAAGCATTTATTTAAAGATGCCTTACGCACAGCTGAAGGAAGAGTTAAAAAAGAGCCCTAAAGTTATTAGAAGTATAAAGAATAACAAACATCCTGTGATTATGAGCCCAAATTATGCAACGAACTTTGAAGGATATAAACAATTAGGAAGTGATAAATTATTAGAGCGAGCAAATATGATTCAATCGAATAAAGAATTTAAAGATAAAGTTGCTAAAATTTTAAGCGAAGAAGCTGATGATAAAGAAGCTTTAGATTCACAAGTTGGCTTGATGGCTGAAGAATCTATTTATGCTGGAGGATTTGCAAAACCAGAAGATCAAAAGATGATGGTTGATTTTCATAAATCTGATTGGAAAGGTAAACTTGGATTGAGTGAAAAATTTAAAGACGAGCGATTTTCATATTTTGCAAAAAGGTTAATTTATGAGGAAAATCCTGAAGTTTTAGGCAAAGATGAATATAAAAAAATACATCGTGCTATTGCAGGACAAATTCTTTCAACGAATGATGAAAAATGGAATACCGTTCCTAAAGCTTTTAAAGATATTGATGATTTGCGAGTTAAATATGATGAACTTAAGGATGAAAAAACTTTAGGAATGCTTGATGATTTGAGTGAATATATCGAAGAAATTCAAACAAAATATGAGAGTGCTTAGTTGACAATTTATCAATGATTACTATTCTTAATTTATAACAACCTTTAGAGATTCTATGGCAACAATTAAAACAACAGATGAAAATTTTGACCAAGTAGTTTTAAAAAGCGACAAACCTTTTGTTCAACGTTTTACAGCAGAATGGTGTGGACCTTGTAAGATGATAGCTCCGTTGCTTGAAGAGTTATCAGATGAGTTGAAAGATAAAGTTTTATTTGGGAGTCATAACATTGACGATGAACCAAACACTCCAACAAAATTTGGAGTACGTGGTATACCGACTATGTTGTTGTTCAAAGGTGGTAAAGTTTTAGACACAAAGGTTGGCGCTTCTTCAAAGCAACAAATCAAAGATTGGATTTTATCTAAAATCTAATTAAGATTTAGAACTTCACCCATTAGATACAGTGATCCTGTAATGATGATGATTGCATTTGGATCTTCATTTGCAATTTCATGAAGTGCTTCCGTTATTCCTTTTGAGGTATTTGCTTTAATACCAAATTCATTTGCAACTTTTGCTAAAACTTTCGGATCCTGTGAATTATCCTGATTTGGAATTGAAATTGTTTTAATTGCAGTGATAGTAGATGAGAAATGTTTTAGAAAAACTTTTGGATCTTTGGTATTTAGCATTCCAAGGATCATATAAATCTTTTTTCCCTTTAATGTTTGAAGGAATTTATGAACTGCATCTGCTGCAGCTTCATTGTGAGCCCCATCAAGATAAAGTTGATTGTTTGGATTAATGTATTCTAATAATTTTCCCTTTGTAATTTTCTCTAATCTTGCTCGGTGCTTTGTATTTTTTAATGCTTGATTAACTTTTTTAGCATCTAGTTTTTTTAGTATTTTTTGTGCCGCTGCTATTGCAGTTCCAGCATTAATCAGTTGGTGATCACCATTAAGAGAAGGAAGATCTAGATCAAATAAGGACTGATCATCTTGATAAATGAATCGTCCATTCTCTTTACTCACTTGGAAGTCTTCACCAAAAATAAATCTTGGCGAACTATTCTTTTCTGTTTCTTTATCGATTTGCTTTAAAACAGGTGATGATTGTTTTGAAATGATGATCTGTGTGTCTTGTTTTAATATTCCACATTTCTCTGCTGTAATTTTTTCTAATGTATCGCCTAAAAATTCCATGTGATCATAACTGATTGGAGTTATAATTTGTGCAATTGGGTTATTAATAACTGCGGTCGTATCTAATCGTCCACCAAGACCACACTCTAATATTGTGAAATCCGCAGGTTGTTTTAGAAACGCAAGGTATGTTGCAGACGTTGTTGCCTCAAAAAAAGTTAAGCTAATGTTGTTTTTTTGAATGGTTTCCATAGTCTGTTTTAAGACTTCATTCAGCAATTCATCGCTAATTTCTTTATCTTTTAAGACAATTCGTTCGTTAAACCTTTGCAGATGTGGAGAGACATACATGTTCACGGTCTTACCATGATGTTCAAGAATAGATTTTAAGAATGCACAAGTTGAACCTTTGCCTTTAGTGCCTACACAATTGATAACGTTTTTTAATTTATCTTGTGGATTATTAAGTTTTTGAAGAAGAATTTTTATTCTATCTAAGGATAGATCAATTTTTTTAGGATGTAAGCTGAGTAATTGATCCAAGAGGACTTTGTTGCTGCTCATTGATGAAATTTGAGTCACTTATAAAGACCTTATTTTTATTAGTAAGCTGCGATATTAAAGTACTTATGACTTTTGGTAAATCTTTTCTTTGTACGACTAAATCTATTTGACCTTTCTCTTGCAAATATTCTGCCGTTTGAAATTCTGGAGGAAGTTCTTCTCTAACTGTTTCTTTAATCACCCTTGCTCCTGCAAATGCAATTAGTGCTTTTGGTTCTGCAATATTAATATCACCAAGGAGAGCAATGGATGCTGTAGTTCCACCTGTTGTTGGATCAAGACAAACTGAAATGAATGGAAGTTTTTCTTGTTTTAATGAATTGATGGCTGCAATCATTCTTGGCATTTGCATTAATGAAAAATTAGACTCTTGCATTCGCATTCCACCGCTTGTTGAAAAGAAAACGTAGGCAAGTTTATTTGTGTAAGCAAATTCAGCTCCAGTTACAAATGCTTCACCTGCAGCTCGTCCAACAGATCCACCCATAAAATTAAAGTTCATTGCACCTGCAACAAGATAAACATTATTTACTTTCCCAGTTGCAAGAACCACAGAGTCATGTTGACCCGTTTCTTCTCTCGCTTGTTTTAATCTCATGTCATAACTTTTTGAATCCGTGAACAAGAGTGGATTGTCGATGGCTGGTAACATCGGTGATATTTCTTGATATTGTCCTTCATCGAATAAAACTTGAAATCGTTCTTTAGGTTCGATGCGGTGATGTTTGTTACATTTATTGCAAACGTATAAATTTTCTTTTAGGTCTTGTTTATAAAGAACGGCACCACAAGAACAGTTTTCCCACAATTTGCCTTCAGGGCCAATTTTTACACGGAATAGATTTTTGATCTTAGGTTTAATTCGTTTAAACTTATCGGTAATCCAGTTCATTGTATTTTAGATCTTAGTGATTTTACTATTTTGTTAAGTGTTTTTACAGGGCTCTTCTTAGCCTTTAATGAGTCGGTAATTCCTTTACATAATTGACTGCCTACCACCAAACCATCAGCACTTCTTAAAGATTTAATAGTTTTTTCCGTTATTCCAAAGCCGATAACAATGTTTTTATTTTTGTTAATTCTTTTTATTTTAAAGTAATTTTTTAATATTTTTTTTGGACTTACCTTTAATTTTCCGCCCGTCGTTGATAACATCGAGATGTAGTAAATCATGTCATGGGAATTTTTTATAATTAGTTTCATTCGCTCATCTGATGTTGTTGGAGCTATGAGTTGAACAAAACTGATGTGGTGTTTTTTGCATTTTTCAGCAAAATCTTTATTTTCTGGAAAGGGTAGATCCACTACAATAAGCCCATCTACACCTATGTTTTTGCACTTATTTAAGAATTTATTTTCACCATATTGTAGGATTTGATTGTAGTAACCCATCAAGATCGTTGGCTTTGCATAGTCAGTTTTTTTAAAATTTTTAACAATTTCAAATACATCATTTAATTTTATTCCGTTTTTTAGTGCGCGATACGAACTGTTTTGAATTTGCTTGCCATCTGCAACAGGCGTGTTGTGTGGCATTCCAATTTCACAAATATCAACAAAGGGCGAAATAGATTTTAAAATATCCAGAGTCATATTTTTATTACTGTCGCCTGCAACAATGTAAGTAAGAAGCGCTGGTCTTTTTTCTAATTTACAATTTTCAAATGCGAGTGTGATATTTTCATTAATCATGATTTTTACCAATTCGCTTTGTTAAAATTAATTCATCTTTCTTTGCATCACCACAAGAATTTACAACGATGATTGTGTCTTCACTTAATTTTGGTGCAAGTTTGATTGCTTCAGCAAATGCATGTGATGGTTCAAGTGAAGGTCTAATCTTTTCCATGCTTGAAACTAATTTATAAGCAGCCAATGCTTCTTCATCTGAGGCAGAGGTATAGCGTGCTCTCTTTGCATCTTTTAAGAAGCAATGAAGAGGGGATACGCCTGGATAATCTAAACCTGCGCTTATAGATCTTGTCTCACTAATTTGTCCTTCTTTATCTTGCACAACATATTGTGCAGCACCGTGCAGAATTCCAATTTTAGATTTATTAGTTAGCGGTGCAGCATGCAATCTACTATTATTAGGTCCTCCTGCTTCAACGCCAATAAACTCAACTTGAGATTTATTGTAATCCATAAATGAATTCCAAAAACCAATCGCAGACGATCCACCGCCTACACAATTAATTAATTTTAATTTCTTTGGAACTTTTCCAAATTCTTTTTTTATTTGGACAATAAGTTCCCTTGAAATTTGTGCTGTACTCCATGCGCAAATTTTAACAAATATATTAGGACCCACCGTTGATCCAACACACATATGTGTAGTGTCGCAATTTGAAACCCAGTAACGCATACATTCTGAAACAGCATCCACTAATGTTTTACTGCCAGAATCTACTGGTATAATCTCTGCACCATTTGCACGGATGGCATCGCAATTTGGTTTTTGTCGTGCCATATCTTTAGTGCCCATAAATATTTTACATTTAAGTCCAAATTTTTTAGCAGCCATTGAAAGCATTTTCCCAGCATAACCAGCGCCCGTATCACCAATGATATATTTTTTACCTGCGTGTTTGCAGATAAGAGCATGAACAATTGCGTTATAAATTTTGTGCGCCCCACCTTTTGCCTCACTTACAACTTTTGCATAAATCTGAGCACCGCCTAATTGATGGGATAAGTTATAAAGTTTTATAAATGAAGTAGGGGTGCCTACGTAGTGTTTAAAATAATAGTCTCGTTCTTTGATAAATTTTTTGTCTCTTCTTAATTTGTTAAAAAGTTTTGTAAGGTCTTCGATGGGTTTTTTAAGCGTTTCAGGAACATAGTTACCGCCAAATTTACCAGCATATAAATAGTTTTTATCATGCTGATCGATGACTGGTTTTCCTTTTTGTATTCTAATCATGATTTAACTTTGTCTAAAAATTCTATAATTTTTTCATTACTTTTAACGCCAACGCTACTTTCTACCCCCGCTGACACATCTACGCCAGTAGGATTGTACTTTAAAATTTCATCCACATTATTAATATTTACAGAACCAGCAATTAAATAAGGTTTTGTTATTTTAAGTTTTGAGAGAATTTGCCAGTCAAACTTTGCAGTTTTTTCCATAGCTGGACTGTCAAAGATTAACATATCCACTTCATCTTCAAACTGTGCGAATGTTCTAGCACTTGCTTCATCTGTTACTCTAATTGCTTTAATAATTCCTTTATTAAATTTTTGTTTTAATTCTTTAATTCGTTTTACATCTTCATGACCGTGCAATTGAAAGCAATCAAAGTAGTCTTTAATCTGTTCTATAAATTCATCTTTTGCATTTACTAACACTGCAATTCTTTTAACATTTTGTGGAATATTTTTAGTCAATTCTTTTGCTTGCTCTGGCGTTAGGTTTCTCGGTGATTTTGGATAAAATACAAAACCTAAATAATCGACATTATGTTTAATTGCAGTTTGAATTGTCTCAGCATTAGTCATGCCGCAAATCTTAACTTTTGGATGCATTTAAATTAAAGCGTTTAAAACTTTTTTGATATTAGCTTTAGGATTTCCTTTAGTGATGTCTCGACCAATCACAAGATGTGTTGCACCAAGTTTTAATGCTTGTTTTGGTGACATTACTCTTTTTTGATCTTGAACTTTGTTTGTTATTCTTATTCCAGGCACAACAATTTCAAAACTCTTTGAAACTTTTCTAACCTTTTTGATTTCATGAGCTGAGCAAACGATTCCATGAATTTTTGCTAACTTTGCAGTTTGCGCAAGTTTTTGTACCTGAGTTTCAACACTCGAGCTTGATCCCATTTGATTTAAATCTTTGTTAGTTAGTGAGGTTAAAATTGTAACGGCTAATATTTTTAATTTTTTATTTGTCTCAGATTGTGCTTTCTTTGCAGCTTTCATCATCTCAAGACCACCACTTGCATGAATAGTTAGATAATCAGGATTAACATCTTTTAAGCTTTTAATTGCTTTATAAACA
>Ga0214917_10005810_pt1 | contig 13047 bp, 15 predicted proteins | sample LL_1208_BB_MetaG_FD_177983 | JGI IMG/M metagenome (GOLD analysis project Ga0214917, IMG submission 177983) | Freshwater microbial communities from Lake Lanier, Atlanta, Georgia, United States - LL_1208_BB | ecosystem: Environmental > Aquatic > Freshwater > Lake | place: USA: Georgia | collected... | reverse complement strand
AACCAGCTTGCGGGGCCTGCGCACTGGCTAAGTTATGCCCGAGCTATGGAATTGGCGAGGTAGATTCGGTGCGAGCAAAAGAGTTACTCAAGAGCGATAAGGATTTCAGATGAAAATATGGCTAGTTCTCTTATCTCTTCTCCTTACATCTTGCTCTACGCAGAGCGATGACAGCGCAACTCCTGTTGGCTCACTTGCGCCATGTTCTTCCATAAAAACTACCACTTCAGCAAGCGATGGAATGCTCCTTGAATGCCTTGATAGCGATGATGAGATTTCAATTAACGCTATTGCAGGACCTGCTGTTATCTCAGTCTGGGCCAGCTGGTGCACAAATTGCGCAGCGCAGCGGAAGAACTTTATAAAGCTACATGAAGAAGAAGGGGATCTATTGCAAGTGGTGGGAGTAGATGTTGAAGAGCGCTCTAAAGATGATGGCTACAACCACGCCCTTGAAAATGGTCTAGCTTTCCCGCAGCTCTATGATCCTGATGGCAGGTCAACTAATTACTTTGGGCCAGGAGTTCCGATAACACAATTCATCAACAAAGAGGGTGTTTTAACCTTCCAGAAAGTTGGACCAATTTTTACCTATGAAGAGATGCAGGATTTAGTAAAAGAGTATCTAGAGATAGATATTGGATGATTTTAGATATTGCGCTAGTTGTTATTGCACTCATTGCAATTGCAACGGGTTATAACAAGGGAGCGCTCGCCACACTTCTATCGATTCTTGGATACTTTGGCGGCGGTGTTGCAGGATTTGCGCTTGCTAATTGGTATAGCGCAGAGTGGAAAGGTTTGACTGCAATCATCTTTCTCCATCTCTTTGCCATATTTGCAGGAGCAAATTTAGGTCGATGGATTCTAGAAAAGAGTGGGGTTGGAATTCATAAAAAGGTTCTCTTTGGACCCTTTAAATTCATTAACTCCATCCTTGGAGCAGCGCTATCACTTGCTCAAGTAGCGCTAATTGCCTATGTGGTAATTACTTTAATTAAATATCTTCCCTGGCAACTACCAGATTCAATTATTGGTAGTAGCAATCTTTATCGAGAGATTGCTGACTTTAATCTTCTTTCGTTCCAGATTTCAGACCTTCTGAAATCAACTTCATTACGTTGGGATCAGCTAAGGTCGTAGCATCTCCAACTGATCTATTTTCAGCGACATCTTGAAGCAGGCGGCGCATAATCTTTCCGCTCCTAGTCTTTGGAAGCTCTAAAACAACCATGATCTGGCGCGGCCTTGCTATTGCGCCAATTTCTTTACTCACATGGCTCTTTAAGCTCTGCTCTAGATCTTTATCAGCTGCAACCCCGCCTCGAAGAATTACAAAGGCAACTATTGCTTGGCCGGTAATTTCATCCTTTGCTCCCACAACTGCCGCCTCAGCAATTGAAGGATGTGAAACGAGAGCTGATTCAACCTCTGTTGTTGAGATTCGATGTCCTGAAACATTCATAACATCATCAACGCGCCCTAAGAGCCAGAGCGCTCCATCGCTATCTAGCTTTGCGCCATCTCCAGCAAAATAGAGCCCATCAAATCTTGACCAGTAAGTCTGCCTATATCGCTCTGGCTCTCCCCAAATTCCGCGGAGCATTGAAGGCCATGGTCTATCAATTACTAGATATCCGCCCCCGCCATTACCAACTTCCTTGGCTTCGTTATCAATAACTTTCACGCTAATTCCAGGAAGCGCTCTCATAGCTGATCCTGGCTTTGTTGCAGTTACTCCAGGAAGAGGGGAGATCATGATGGCGCCAGTCTCGGTCTGCCACCAGGTATCAACAATTGGGCAGTTATCTGAGCCAATTACTTTTCGATACCAGATCCAAGCCTCTGGATTAATTGGTTCTCCAACAGAGCCAAGAAGCCTTAAAGATTTTAGATTAAATTTATTTGGGTGTTCATCACCCCACTTCATCCAAGTTCTAATAAGAGTTGGCGCGGTATAAAGAATTGTCACTTTATACTTTTCGATAATCTCAAAGATTCGCCCCTTATGCGGCGTATCTGGAGTTCCTTCATAGATGACCTGCGTTGCGCCATTAATTAACGGTCCATAGACCACATAAGAATGGCCAGTAATCCATCCAACATCTGCGGTGCACCAGTAGATATCTTTTTCAGGCTTTAGATCAAAAACCACTCTATGCGTAAAGGCGGCCTGGGTGAGATAACCGCCAGTGGTATGGGCAATACCCTTAGGTTTTGCAGTTGTTCCTGAGGTGTAGAGAATAAAGAGTGGATGCTCGCTATCAAAGCCTTGAGCAACATGTTCACTACGTTGTTTATCAACTAACTCATGCCACCAGATATCTCTTTCCATAAAAGAAACCTCTTGCCCAGTTCTCTTTACAACTAAAACGTTTTTTACATTGGTTTCTCCCTTTAAGGCTTCATCAACAATTGATTTAAGGGCAAAGGCGCTACCTTTCCTAAAACCACCATCTGCGGTAATTACCAAAGTGGCATCAGCATCTTGAATTCTGGCAAGAAGTGAATCTGCAGAAAATCCCCCAAAGACCACGCTATGGGCAGCGCCAACTCTTGCGCAGGCAAGCATTGCAATAGCTGCCTCTGGGATCATTGGCATATAGATTGCAACTCGATCACCACTTTTAATTCCAAGAGATGTTAGAGCGTTAGCACATTTCTTAACTTCAATTAAAAGTTGGCTATAGGTAATCTGCTTACTATCTCCAGGTTCACCTTCAAATAAAAATGCAATTCGATCTCCACGACCTTCTAAAACATGGCGGTCAAGTGCGTTATACGAAGCATTAATTTCTCCCCCGATAAACCACTTTGCAAATGGGCTCTGCCAATCTAAAACCTGATCCCACTTCTTATGCCAATCGAGAGCGCTTGCCTGTTCTTCCCAGAACGCTAAATAATCTTTATCAGCTCTCTCATAGATTTCCTGCTTAGCATTTGCTTGAGAAGCAAATTCACTTGTTGGCGGAAAGGTTCTATTTTCTATTCCAAGATTTGATAGCGCCTCGCTCACGTTGTCAGATTACCAGCGTTGAGTTTTCCCCACTATGGTAAACCCAGCTTTTCTCAAAGAATTCGTCCTGGCAAAGTAGAAACCTTCCTATTATAGAGAGAAGGTAAATGGTGTACAAAGGAATAACGCTAGATGAGTTGCTACGTAATAGATTTTGGGACTACCTATTGGAGCTTATAGGCTCGGATACTGTGAGGACGATTGTTTCATTTGTCATCAGAATGATTTTGCGTAGGTATTCGTTGTAGGCTAGGAGAACATCCATTTGGGGAGTTTTCGTGAAAAATGCTATTACAAGAGTTTTAAACAACTTCCTGGATGAGGTCTTTGGACTAAGAATTCAGCCGTCAGCAGATAAGAGACTTTCTGCCATTCGAAGTTCTATCCTCGGAAGGTTACAGGTAGAGCTCGTAATTGATGCTGGAGCAAACGAAGGACAATGGGCAAAGAGGCTACGAGGAAACGGTTACAAGGCCCAAATAGTCTCATTTGAACCAAGTGATTCTTTTGAAATTTTGAAAAGAGTATCTAAAGATGATTTGGCTTGGGATTGTGAAAACGTAGGGCTAGCAGAATCAAATGCTTCAGTCCCTATGTTCTCAGCATCGAATAACAACTTATCTTCAAGCCTTCTTCCCCCTAAAGAAATCCTGACGCAAGGTTTCAATATAAATTTCTCGTCAGAAAAAAGTGTTCAAATAATCACACTAGACTCCTATATGGCAAAACGCACAGCTTCGCCTTTCTTTTTGAAGCTTGATGTTCAGGGAGCTGAGATGATGGCATTAAGGGGCAGTGAGTCATCCTTGCAAAGCTGTGTCGCAATTGAATTTGAAAGCTCGCTCATAGATCTCTATCAAGGTGAGGCCACTCACTATGAAATTGCAGAGTGGTTGATTTTGAGAAGCTTTTCCCCACTTCAAATCGCAATAACTCATTGGGATAGTGAACTAAGAACCATTTCTTTAGATTCAATTTTTATAAAACGAAATCTCATGGAATTATATGGGATTGACAAGAGGGGGTTACTCTCCTAATTATGAAAGTCTTCTTTGACTCAGAGATATTTCTACTTCAAAAATCTGGTGGAGTTTCTAGGTACTTTACAGAAGTTTTTGAGCAGTTCCTCGAAAAGCCATCATTAGGCATTGAGCCAAATTTGACGTTCGAAAGAACGAGTAATTTGCATCTAAAAGAAACCCTATTGAAAAATTCTATTTCAATAAAGAATATAGAAATACCTTACTTCTCGCCAATCTCTCCAAAAAGAGCCTTGATTTCCTACGGTCCATTAAAGTTTATAAACTCTTCTATTTCAGCAGAGTCAAAGTTGGCCCCGGCAAAAGATTCGTGGCTGCATGCAACCTATTATCGACCAAATTTCCTAGAAAAATTCGGATATAAAAGTTTGGCTGTAACCGTGCATGACTTTATTCCTGAAAAGTTGAATTGGAATGGGATAAGAAATCCTCACCTAGGTAAAGAAAATATCGTGAGAAATGCAGACCTAATTTTTTGTGTTTCTCAAGAGACTGCGAATGACATGGTTTCAATTTATGGTGAGGTGAGAGGAGACATTCGGGTAATTCCACATGGAATTAAGGAAATTTCGACTTTGGAAAACAAACAAGCCCTAGCCCCCGAACCAACAGTTTTGTATGTCGGTCATAGGGCTGGATATAAAAATTTTATTGATTTATCGCAAGCACTACGAAAGCTCTGGCAATCAGGTTCAGATATAAAGCTAGTAACAGTTGGTCCAGAATTCTCAATTAGTGAATTCAATGAATATATAGGTAGTAAATATCGAAGTAAATGGAGTCATTACTCAGATGTCTCAGATCAAGTTTTATTCAGACTTTACAGAGAGGCGGCCTTGCTATGCGTAACATCAAAAATGGAAGGTTTTGGTCTTCCGATTCTTGAAGCGCTCTCGCAAGGAACGGCGGTCGTGGCTGGTGATACGCCTATAGCTAGAGAAGTGGCAAAAGAAGTCGGCATTTATTTTGAAATCGGAAAAATAGATTCACTAATTCACTCACTGCTAGAGGGAATTGAAAAGGCCCGGAATCCAAATCTAATCGCAAAACGCCTCAAGTTTTCCTCAAAATTCACTTGGGGCCAGACTGCAAGTAAGATGGCAGCGGCATACAGAGATGTTTCAAACCAGTAGTATTTGTAGGTCGAAATGGAGTACTTGTGCCAGCCTTAGTTTTACTTGGTGCTCAATGGGGCGATGAGGGTAAGGGAAAAGCAACAGATATTCTCGGTGACAGAGTTAAATTTGCAGTCCGCTATCAAGGCGGCAATAACGCAGGCCACACAGTTGTAATAGGTGATCAAAAGTATGCCCTCCATTTACTTCCTTCTGGAATTCTCACTCCAACTTGCATCCCTGTAATTGGCAATGGGGTTGTTATTGATCCTGCCGTCTTACTAGAGGAGATCCGGGGATTAAATGAGCGAGGCGTTGATACTTCAAATCTAAAGATCTCAACTAATGCCCATCTAATCACTCCCTATCACCGCACGATAGATAAGGTCTCAGAGAGATTTCTAGGAAAAGCAAAGATCGGAACAACAGGGCGAGGAATTGGACCAGCCTATGCCGATAAAATTAATCGCATCGGAATTCGAGTCCAGGATTTATTTGACACTTCTATCTTGCGTCAGAAGATTGAAGGAGCCCTAAGAGATAAGAATCAAGTATTGGTAAAAGTCTTTAACCGCAAGGGCCTAGAGATAGATGAGATATTAAAAGAGTATTTAGAGTATGCAGAGATTTTAAGACCCTATGTCACCGATACTTCTCTCCTTCTTAATCAAGCACTGGAGCGAGGAGAAAATATCCTCCTAGAGGGATCTCAAGGAACCCTGCTTGATGTTGATCATGGAACATATCCCTTTGTCACCTCCTCTAATCCCACAGCTGGCGGGGCATCAACTGGCTCTGGAATTGGTCCGACAAAGATCTCTAGAGTTATTGGAATTGTTAAGGCCTACACAACAAGGGTTGGCTCTGGGCCATTTCCTACTGAGCTAATCGATGAAGATGGCGAGAAGCTGCGCTCAATTGGCGGGGAAGTTGGCGTAACGACCGGACGTGCCCGCAGGTGTGGCTGGTATGACGCGCCTATTGCTAGATATGCAGTTCGTATCAATGGCCTTACTGATTTCTTCCTTACCAAGCTAGATGTCTTAACTGGTTGGGAGAAGATTCCGGTCTGTGTGGCATATGAGATTGATGGCAGAAGAGTTGAGGAGCTACCAGCATCACAATCTGATTTTCATCATGCCAAACCAATCTATGAAGATTTGCCTGGTTGGAGCGAGGATATCTCCAAGGCAAGAAAGCTCTCAGATCTACCTGTTAATGCTCAGGGCTACATTAAGTTTCTAGAGAAAATTTCAGGAGCCCCAATTAGCGCTATAGGAGTGGGTCCAGGCAGAGATGAAACCATCTTAGTGAGAGACTTTCTCTCATGAATAAAGTTCTAGTAATTGGTGGAGCCGGATATATCGGCTCACATGTTGCTTATGAACTTCTCAAGCAAGGTTACAGCGTTCGCATCTATGATGATTTCTCAAATGGTCTTCATAGACGAGTTGATGGAAAATTTAGAGAAATCGTGGAAGGAGATATTTTAGATCGAGAGAAGTTAGTTGAAACTATGCATGGTATCGATGCCGTGATTCATCTAGCTGCAAAGAAAGCGGTAGGAGAATCGGTAACAAACCCACTTAAGTATTATGAGAATAATGTCGGGGGAACTCTAAATATCCTTGCGGCTATGTCAGTAAAAAAAGTTAAAACAATAGTCTTCTCATCTAGTGCTGCGGTTTACTCTCCAAATGATAAGGATGCAGTTGAGGAGAGCGATGCCACAGTTCCACTTTCTCCATATGGGGCAACGAAGTTGTTATCAGAGCAGCTAATTGCCAGCGTGGGAGAAGCTGAAAAAATCTCTCATATATCGCTTCGTTATTTCAATGTGGTCGGCTCTGCGATTTCTGAATTTGGCGATAATTCAAAGGATAATTTAGTGCCTAAAGTTTTCTCTGCCCTTAAGTCAGGCAATCGACCAGAGATCTATGGCGAAAGCTATCCCACCCCTGATGGCAGCTGCATACGTGATTACATCCATGTCCAAGATCTAGCAAAAGCTCACATCGCAGCTCTTAAGAGATGTGAATCAGACTTTACTAGCGCCATATATAACGTCGGCTCTGGAAGAGGCTACTCAGTTAAAGAGATGATGAACCAGATATCAGAAACATTGGGCAAGGATATAAATCCTATTCTGGCGCCAGCTCGCGCAGGTGATTCGCCTAAATTAATTGCATCAATAGAAAAGATTGCAAGAGAGCTAGGGTGGAGGCCAGTTGCTACCTTGAAAGAGATGATTGATTCTTCCTGGGCAGCAGAGAGTGCAAATCTATGAGTTTACTTGGACAGAGATATGCATCGCAGGAGATGAAAACTATCTGGTCGAGAGAGTTTAAAATTAGATCAGAGCGAGATCTATGGATTACAGTACTTAAGACTCAAAAGAGATTAGGTCTTGAAGTATCAGATGAGGTTATCTCACAATATGTAAGAGTCAAAGATGTAATAAATCTTCAAAGCATTGATGATCGCGAGATGAAGACCAAACATGATGTTATGGCTCGCATAGATGAATTTAATGAACTAGCAGGCAATCAGAGAATTCATATTGGAATGACAAGTCGAGACTTAACTGAGAATATTGAATTATTTCAAATAGGTAGCGCCTTAGAGCTAGTTCAGATGAAGTCATTGGCGCTAATTAAGCATCTAGGTGACTTTTCAAAAAATAATATGGATCTTGCGATGGTGGCTCGCACTCATAACATTCCAGCGCAAGTTACTACTATGGCAAGACGCTCTGCCACCTGGATGGAGGAGCTCCTATTTGCGATTCGACATTTAGAAGATTTACAGAATCGCCTTCCACTAAGAGGCATAAAGGGGCCTATTGGCACCGGTGAGGATCTAAATGATTTATTTGGCGATGGATATCAAGATATAGAGTCAGAAATTGCTGCTGAGCTTGGCTTTGGAAATCTCCTTAAAGCCCCCTCGCAGATTTATCCCAGATCAATTGATTATGAAGTTCTGACCACCCTGGCTCAGATAGCTAGCGCTCCTTCAAATATTGCTACAAATATCAGAATTATGTCTGGGTTGGGGCTAGTAAGTGAGGGCTTTTCAGAGGGACAAGTTGGTTCATCTGCAATGCCGCATAAAGTAAATCCAAGATTAAGTGAGAGGGTCAATGGATTAACTGCAATTCTAAAAGGATATGTAGTGATGATCCAGGGGCTGATTGGTAATCAATGGAATGAAGGAGATGTCTCCTGTAGCGTTGTGAGAAGAGTTGCGATAGCAGATTCCTTTTACACAATTGATGCAATCCTAGATACCTCGATGCGCATCATAAGAAATTTGGTAATTCATAGAGAAGTTATTGATAGGGAGTTAGAGGAAAATCTTCCCTTTTTGCTCTCAAGCAAACTTCTTGCCTTAGCTGTTAAGAATGGCGTTGGACGCGAGGATGCTCATTCTATTATTAAAAGATATTCACAATTAGCAATTGATAATTTTAGGAAGAGTGGAGTCAATAACTTATTTGAATTAATAACAACAGATAAGTCTCTGGGTATAAGCCTTAAATCTATTGAAGAATTACTAGCCTCTTCCAAGCTTTTAGGCTCGGCTAAGAAACAATGTGAATTGCTCATAAAGGAAGGGCTAATCAAGGTGGGCTCTAACTCCGACTCAGCGCGATATTCCCCTTTAGAATCCCTTTAGTTTGTAGAATTGTCCCATGTCCAAACGCGGAAAAGTTCCTATCAAGCGCAGTAGCGCCTCTCTTCGCAGGCGATTACTTTTAATTCCAGCTATAGCCTTCCTGATTAAGCTCTCAATTATCTCCAGAATTCAAGGCTTTGAATGGTTTGCTTCAGGTAATGGGGATATGGCACGTGGCTTACAGAACCTACTAGATAATAATTACGCTCCAGCTAATGTCTGGTATGGAGCAGATGCTGAGAACTATCTTCGATCCTTGCTAGGACTTCTAAATGACGGTTTCTTCTCAAGTGAGCGAAATCTGCATTACTGGCCTGCGGGATATCCAATTTTGATCTGGATTATTGGCTTTATTGGTCAAGGTTCAACCCTGGCTCTAATCGCTATCTTGCAATCCCTGCTTTATTTCATTGCTTGTGCATTTATAGTTGACGAGATTCGTCAATCAAGGTTAGTTAACTTTTCTCTACCTATCGCTTTGATTTTAACTCTAAATCCAACCCTTGCTCTAAATACCATTGCCATAGGATATGAACTGCCGACAGCATCATTGGCTCTTATAGCAATTGCTGCACTAATGAGATATTTTCGTAGGCAGCGCAATTCATTTTTCTCATCTGAAGTTTTAATTGCCTCGATAAGTATGGCTCTTGCCACCTTTATGCAGCCTCGCCTCATTCTCTTTGCGGTAGCTCTATTTACTATCTGGGCATTAGCAAAGTTTCCAATAAAGAGCGCCTCTCTACTAATTTCAGCAAGTATGGCGATAGTTCTTATCGCTCCAGGAATTATGATTTATAGAAATTCTAAAGCTATGGGATTTACTGCGATCTCAACCAACCTGGGAGTCACTATGAATATTGGGGCAGGTGATGATGCAACTGGGGGCTATAACGGGAAATACAACGGAGTGCTATGTCCTGAGGCAGTGGGCAATGAAGCCGAAGTTGATTCGGCCAAAGTTAAGTGTGTTCTTAAGTGGTATCTCCAGAATCCGGCAAAGTTTGCAAAACTTTCTTGGAATAAAGCGCTCTTCTACTGGTCCCCATGGTTTGGCCCAGTAGCAAATGGCACTATGGCTCGTAACCCCTGGAGAGTTAACCATCCTTTAACTGAGACCATTAAAAGTGAATCTGGGTTCAATTTGGTCTACGGAACCACAGGCAAGCTGATCTCTTGGCTCTGGGTAATCCTCGGCCTAATACTCTTAGGCTGGGGCTTTAGGTTTCTCTGGATCGCTGGGGGATTGGAGCGGCTCTGGGGCAGCGCTGCCTTTACCCTGGTTGTGATTAACTGGCTCAGCTCGATAGCAACTATCGGTGATCATCGCTTCCGAATACCGACTATGACTTTGAGCCTGCTGCTCCAGGCTATTGGCCTGACTGGCCTACTTCTAAATAAACGTAAGAGGCTCCTAGGTCCTGGCACCCCTATCTCCTGGCCCGGGCTTCATTGGAAGAGAAAGTCAGAAACCGATAATCTGCGCCTCTGACAGAAGAACTAGTTAAGGAGGTCTCGCTATGGGGCGTGGCCGTTCAAAGGCAAAACAGACAAAAGTAGCTCGCGATCTTAAATACAGCTCACAAGATATTGATATCGATCGCCTCTCTAAAGAGCTTCATGGTGAGGTAGAAAAAGGCGATGATGATGATTTCGATCCATATGCTGAAGGTAATTACATCCCACGTAAGTAATGCCTAGATGAGACCAACTCCTTATGTTGCATCTCTTAGAGTCTATGAACCGATAGAAAGTTTCTCACCTGTTGATCAATTACGTTGGTCGAGCATTTCCATTGAAAGCTATACCGGAGGCGATGAGCAGTTAAGAGCCCTTCGAAGAGCGATTCTTTCTGAACCACCATCTCTTAAATCAGATGGGGCTCACATTATTGATCATGATGGCAAGCGCTATGTCTCACCTTGGTCAACTGCGAGAAGGTGTTGGGCAGCGGTGGAAGATTTTAAAAGTTCACTGCCAAGCACAGTTCTCCCACTCTTTATGCCAGAGAGTTTAATTGAAGCGCTAGCGCAGAACTCTGAGGACCTAGAACTCCGCATTCCACATATTCTCTCTGAAACTTGGATGATCCCACCCCGCTGGTTTGCTCTCTTTAATTCAGAGGAGCGCTTAAGAGGGAGAAATGATGATGGACCTTTCACAATTATGCGGACAGATATCTCTAACGCTAAGAAGCGATGCATATCAAGTCATCAAATAGTCAGGCAAGCATTTGGTCCAGGCCCGGTTGAGGGGGAGATTGCAGAACTTCTGAACTGGCTCAATGACTTTCATCCAGAATCAATTCTTGAATGTGATTATGGCGGTCTTGCCTTATATCTAGAAAAGTCACTTACTGATAGTGGTGAAGCAGGACTTGAATCTGATACCTCGATAGAAGATGTCACGCTCTCACTCCAAGGACTTTCAAATGGCGATGGAGTATTGGCTGGCCAGGGATATGAAGCGCTTGTGAGGCGATGGAGAAAGGTCGCAGCTCTAGAGCAGGCGATGTAGTTTCTTGTTTTCTTGGGGCTAAAGGTAGATACTTCCTCTCATAAGGTGCGAAAAGGGCAAATCCCTCAATAGACGAATTTAGGAGTCAATTGATGTCAAATATCAATCGAGAGAGCGAAGTGCTCTTAACTCCCTCTGAGGTGGCATCACTTTTTAGAGTCGATCCAAAGACAGTAACTCGCTGGGCAAAGGCGGGAAAGTTAACCGCAATTAGAACTCTTGGTGGCCATAGAAGATATCGCCAAACAGAAGTTCTAAGCCTTCTCAACATAGACCAGAAAAAGGGCGTGTGAGGTGACAGAGGAATATAAAAAAGATTCAAAGGCGAAGTTTCTTGAGGCTTTAGAGAAGAAAAAGAGCGCTAACTCTCCGCAGAATAAAGGCAAGTCTGGAGATTCAAAGGTAAAGGGCGATCAATCTGGCGGTGGAGCGCCAAAGATGTTCCGACGTAAGTCGGGGCCTAGTTAATATTTTTTTATAAAAAATGAAGCTAGAACTCACTGAGTACTTTTTATTGTTTGTAGCATCTGTGACTCTAGTTGGCCTTTTAACTCCTCTAGTTCGAAAAATAGCTACTGCTTTAGATGTTGTTGATAGGCCTAGTGAATCCCATAAGACCCATAAGGAGCCCATCCCCTACCTAGGAGGGGTAGGAATCATTATTGGCGTAATACTTGTAACCTATGGCGCAATAGCGATAAATGGGAGAGATTCAGCTTTTGCTCTAGCAAATACTCTTCTAATTCCTGCCATCCTTCTAGGTCTCATAGGACTAGTTGATGACGTTAAGAAACTGGCTCCATGGCCCCGATTTATAGCTCAAAACGCTGTCGCATTGGTAATAGCTGGAATATTGATTGCAACTAACACGTTGGGAAGTCCTTCAGGAAATATCTTTCTCGATCTATTGATCACAATCCTATGGATTGTAGGGGTCACTAATTCAATTAATTTCTTTGATAATGTCGATGGAGGAGCGTCAGGAACTATTGCAATCTCCTCTATCTTTCTATTTTTCCTTGCCTTTCAAGGTGGACAGTTCTTTATCGCAGCACTGGCGGCAGTATTGGGGGGTGCAACTATTGGCTTCCTACTATGGAATCGCCCCCCGGCACGAATCTATATGGGAGATGCTGGGGCGTTATTTCTGGGCCTACTGATAGCGACACTTTTAATTCGCTTTGATCCAAACCCGATTTATTTAAGTGCCAGCTTTGCTATCCCAATATTGATTCTTGCTATTCCAATTCTTGATACCTCTGTTGCTGTTATCTCTCGTCTTAGACGAGGGATATCTCCTTTTCAAGGAGGACAGGATCACCTGTCACATCGCCTTATGCGGGTAGGATTGAGTAAGAGACAGGCAGTCTTAAGTCTCTGGCTGATGTCACTCTTCTTCTGTCTTATTGCAATTGCTATTTCAAATGCTCCATATAGCGTAGAAAGACTTATAACTATTTTAAGTGCAGCGCTCTGGTTCATTCTATTTTTTCTGTTTTTACGGACAGCAGATTCTAAGTAAAGTAAACCTGCGTATATAGAAATAAATGAAGGTTGTAAATCTAGAGTGGCTGGGGACGGGATCGAACCGTCGACCTCACGATTTTCAGTCGCACGCTCGTACCAACTGAGCTACCCAGCCGAAACGTTCATCAAAGTAAATCGAAGAACGTATCGCGAC
>Ga0214917_10005808_pt1 | contig 13054 bp, 8 predicted proteins | sample LL_1208_BB_MetaG_FD_177983 | JGI IMG/M metagenome (GOLD analysis project Ga0214917, IMG submission 177983) | Freshwater microbial communities from Lake Lanier, Atlanta, Georgia, United States - LL_1208_BB | ecosystem: Environmental > Aquatic > Freshwater > Lake | place: USA: Georgia | collected... | reverse complement strand
CTGGTTGGAGGCGTACTTCGAGCGGGATCGGACATCGAGTGGCAACCGCAACAAGGCGTCGTACTGCTCGATCGCTTCGGTCAGGCGGCCGGCGTCGGCGAGCAATTTGGCGAGGTTGTTTCGCGGCTTCGGGTAGGCGGCGTCGAGGTCGATGGCAGCCCGATAGGCGTCTTCCGCCGCGGCCGCCCGGCCCAACCCCTCGAGCGCCTGCGCGTGGTTGTACCGAAACATCGCCAAGTCGTGCGGCCACGGGGGAAGGTCAGGACGGGCGATGAGCTCGCGATAGACACGCTCTGCATCGGCAAAGCGGTCGCACTCGTTGTAATGAGCTCCGAGGATATTGCGGGCGGCCCACGACGAGGGATTCTGGGTGAGGGTGTCGCGGCAGAGCGTTTCGAGATCCTGGTAGATGCCAGTCCGGCGGATGGTGGCGACCCCTAGGACGCCGCAGAGGATGACGGCGGCTAATCGCAGGTTGCCCCGCGCCGCGGGAAACCGCGCGGTGAGCCAGCCGCCCGCGGCAGCCAGCGCGGCGAGACCGGCCGTGGCGGCGTGGTATTGGAAGTGATCGGCCACGAACGAAAACTTAAAGGGATACACGTCGAAGAACCCGAGCGCTGGAAAGAGCAGCCCGCAGTAGAGCATGGCCGCCGCCGCCGGCCCGCGGCCGATGCGGCCGCTCGCGGCCACCAGGCCGCCGAGCACGGCCGCAGCGGCGACGGGAAACGCCCACTGCCGGATGTCGGCAGGGTCGAGCTGCCACCGTGGGTAGAAGAAGATAAGCGGATGCGGCCAGACGAGCTTCGACGCATAAAACCAGATCGCCCGTCCGGCGACGAGCAACCGTTCCGCGCCCACGAGATGCCATTCCGTCGAACCGGCGCCGACGTGATGTTTCTCGAGCCAGACCGTGGCGAGCGCGAGCGGCAGACCGACGGCGAGGTAGGGTGCTGTGAGCCGGAGGTCGCGGAGCTTGATCCGGCCGGTCTTCCACCAGGTGAGCACGAGGAACACGCCCACGAGCGACACGGTGACGGTCTTGGCGAGGAGCGACGCCGCAAAGAGCGTGAGCGAGAGGGCGTACCACCGCCACGCTCGGGTGCCCTCGTTCCTGAACTCGAGCCAGGCGAGGAGCGATCCGAGGGCGAGGCAGAGCGAGAGCGTGTTTTTTCGTTCGGTCACCCAGGCCACGCTCTCGACGCCCACGGGGTGCACGGCGAAGAGCAGCGCGCCAAGCCATGCCGCCGGCACGTCGAGCCGCCGGAGGACGAGCCACAGGAGCACGGCGTTGACGGCGTGGAGGAAGACGTTGACGACGTGGTAGCCGGCCGGATGGTCGCCCCAGAGCCGGTATTCGAGCCAGTACGTCGTGTGGACGAGCGGGTAGTACTGCGGGATCGAGAGGGGGCGGAACCAGATGTCGAAGATGCCGCCGAGGGTTTTGAGTGTGGGGTTGTTCCAAACGTAGAAGTCGTCGTCCCAGATGAAGCCTGCGGCGAACGTACGGGCATAGACGAGCACGGCCGCGAGGGCGATTACAAGCGATATGAGCCCCCGGCCGCGTGTGGCGAGAGCCAGATTCCATGAGCCTGTATTGCGAGATGCACCGGAGGACGGAGATGCCGTCCTTCCAGTCGTTCTTCTTGCGATTCGCTTTTGAACACGGGCCATCAACGACACTCATTCGTGGAAAGTATCGAGCCTGAAGAAGTATTTACCGGACTGACTGCAAATAATTCATCGCTTTCGCGCGGTGTTATTTCAACGCGTAGACAGAGATGCGATACGGCGATTGCGGGTCGCCCAGAACTGTCACGGGAGCATACCGGTCGTTGAGCCACTCGAGAGTGTTTCGGAGATGACTCTCCCCGAAGCGAACCCCCCCATTCTTTCATGTTCTTCGGCGCCAGGAGGATGTACGTAGGCGGCTGTCGCCGAAACTCGTTCAAGATGGTTTCCTCGCCAAAAAACATGACCTCCGGCGGCATGAAGTTTACGAATTTTCCGCCTTTTCGCCGGCTGAGATAGTTGATCAGTGCGCCTTCCGGCATGACCACGACCGTGTCATCGGGTCGCGTATTGACGCGCAGCCACTCCGACGCTGCATGAACGGCGGCAGCCCGTTCGTCGTCGCCAAAGAATCGATCGCGGCCCTGGCCGCATAGCACAGGCGGAGCAGCCAGCAGTACGCGAAATACGTTGAAATGAAGCGACATTACGGCAGCTGTCAGTATCGCCAGACCACAAGCCCGGGTGTACGGAGCGTCGGGAGATCGCCACCCGTTCCAGAGGCAGCCCCCAGTGACCACGACCGCGGGCATTGCAAGGATGAATCCGTAGTGTGAAACGCGGCAGTTGAGCGAGATCTTGGCCAAAAGTAGTGAAGCCATGACCACAAGCGTGATGCTCCACGCGGCCCGTTCTCTGGCTAGCGGTTCGTTCGCCGCAGTGATCCAAGCCCAGCGATGCAACAGAAGGAAGCAGACCATCCAGATCGGAATGCCACGAAACAAGAAGTGTGCCGGTTCGGCACTTTGAAGCAGTATTACGCACCCCAGAAAACCGATCCCCACGCTGAACAGGAGCGCGGGCCACCGACTTCTTGCGGAAAGCTGTGTGAAACGATCAAGCCCAAGCAGCGGGAGCACCACGGTCGCCGATGCTCCGGCCAGAGCCAGACTGTTCACGAGAATGTCGTCCGTTCCCATGCTCGATCGAAAGAACGGGAGCGACTGTATGTCGGGGCGAAACACGAGCGGCCATGAGCCGCATAGCCCCAGCATTGCGGCGGCGAGAGGCATGTGAGCGGCGAGAGCCATCCACGCTACCGCGATTGGCGCACTTGCCGAAGCCAGAAGAGTGGCCAAGGAGGTCGCCTTCGCATGAACTGGTCTCGGATCATCGAGCCAGCGAAGTGCCACAAGCACCGCGGCTGAACCCCAGGCAGCGAGGGTATTTTCGGCCTTTGTCAGGAAAACGGCCCCGAGGCAGACGCCTGCCGCGATGATCCACGGCGTTCGCGCGTTTGCGGAATCGAGCAGCAGCAGGCCCGAAAACGTCACAACGAGCCCATGAAAATGCTCGTGCGAATATGGGCAGAGATAGTTGAAACAATTGGCCCGAACGAGCCTCTGAAACGCGAACAACCAGACGAAGATCAGAATCGCCACCCAGCCGGTTGCCGGCGACCCGGTTCTCCTCATGGCTTCCCACAGCAGCCCGCCCAACAGCGTCGCCAGGACGGCGTTGAGAGCGACCATGGACGTCAACGAATCTCCGACGGCCCAGAGCCAGCACCCGTTGATCCACACCGACAGCGGACCGTTGTAGGTCGCAAAGTCCCGGTACGGCCATTCGCCGTGCGCAACGCGACTGGCATGGTAGAGCTGCGCGCCGAAGTCGACGAGTGGATCCGTCCACCGCATCCACGTCAGCGACGCCAGAGAGGTGATGGATATCACCATCAATACTGCGAATGCCACCGATGTGACCGTGGCTGATTCAAGCTGTGCGGGCGAGGGGTCGGGAACGTCGTTGAGGGTACAGGACGATCTCATCTCGCCACTCGCTCGCACTGCCGTGCTGCGACCGAAGGCTATCCGATAGCCTCCAGTTCGTACAATCCACTGCATGTGACTGGACGACACCGCTAATGGTTCTGGTCTGCGCAGCGACTTATTGGTTCATGCCAAAGCGGGCTGGACAGCCGGCGGTTTCCGCGCGAACCTCAGCGATGCTAGTGCTCCGATGAGGCCAAGCGCATATGCATACGGTCCGATCAGCGGTGCGCGGTCCACCTTCAGCAAGACGACCATCATCGCCAGCACCACGCCGATCGCCAATGCTTTGAGTCGATCGCTCGCGTTAGCCGGTGCCAGCACCGCGAGATACAGCGCCGACGCTGGGATGGTCGCAAACGCGATGTCGTACTCTTTCATCCGAGGGTTCGCGGCAATGACGAGCACGATGATAGACGCAAGCCGCATCGGCCCACGTGTTTTGTCTGTCAGCACGAGGAGGAACGCCCCGACCATCGCGACGCCATGCGCAACGATCGGAAGGCACGACGTGGGCACCGCTCTGCTCCATGTAGCACCATACACCGAGATGCCCACATCGCCGGCGTAGACTTGGCGTGCAAGCCGGTCCATCCAGATGGCGAAAACACCCGGCTCCACGAGGGCCGACAACGCATACGGTGCCGTCGCCAACGCCGCGGCGATCAGACAATTCAGTAACTCGTGCCAATCCCAGCCATTGACCATAACCGGTATGGCCCAGAAAAGCGCATACGGAAACTTCACCTGGCAAGCTGCGATGACAGCGAGATGAAACGGCAACCACTGCCCCGTCGCGACCTGATATCCAAGGCCTGCAAACACCAGCAGATACAGCGTTGAACCAAAGTTCCCAGCCAGCAACGTCGTCACGCCCCAAGCCCCGAAGCCTCCCAGCAATAGACCGTAACCAAGAGCAGCCTCCGTCCATCCAGGACCGAGAAACCAGCGGGACAGCATCAGTGGCACGGCAATCAGCGACACGAGGTGCCCGAACACCAAAGCGTCGAGCAGGCCGGGGCCGCACCACGCCGCCGTGACGCCCAACAAGTGCGCAAAAGCCGGCGGTGAGACGAATGGCAGTGGAAACGGGTCGCGCAAGACATAAGTGGCATACGGATTGCCGCCGGCGGCCAGGATCTGTCCGCCCGCCAGAAACACCTTGGCATCCCAGAACCACGCGTCGAGCGGGGCAGTCATGAACGCATATCGGTCCCGGTAGGCATATACAGCGGCGACCAGCAGCAATATTGCGCTCGCCAAGGCGGCGTGTTCTCTGACGCCCAGCCGTTTCATACCGCATGAACCCTTGTAAGACCGTTGGCCATGCACCTGACCACCGACGCTCGATCTATGAATTGTTGTATTGGTCCAGACCCAAGAAAAACATCCGATCCTACAGTCTCTGGAATCATCACCATTGATTCGATCGCTTGATCCATGTAACGACAAAATCCGCTTCTTCGCTGCCTGCATTCCGGCACAAGCACTGCCGAGGCATCTTTGTCAGCGCGTTGACGTTCCCGGGAAGCCGGATATCCCCGGCTTGAGTGGCCAAAATGATCCCACGCTTTCCGTCAATGCTTTTGATTGTTCCGAAATAGGTATTGACTGAGCCCTTATCACCATTAACCCCAACGACCTCGATGCGGGCCCGCAGAGTACGGCCTATGTAGTATTGCTGATGATGGTTGCCGACGATCCAAGTTCCGGTGTGCAGTGCCCACATCACCATGAGCGGAAAAAGAACGATGAAGCTGTGCCGGCCAACCGCTTTAATTGTACAAAACCCTGCAAGAATCGACACCGGCAGGGCGACGTTGGCGAACAAGTTCCAGTCCTCGTAGACGCCCAGCTGTGCATTCCAGGCACACATGTACACAACCATCGTAACGCTGGCTATTGCCAGATGCCGAACAAGCGGATTCCGAAAGCACGATTTTCGAAAGAACCCGAGCGGCAAGAGCGTGCCGACCGGCATCAGCAATAATCCGAGATTCAAGATCGCCGCGTAGTACTCGAAAGATGGGCGAACGAGTACCTTGCCGATGTTTCCGCCCTGCCCAAATGCGTGACTATTATAGAACAGTCGTTGTATAGGCAGACCATTTAAATGGAACCATGTCAGCGTAGCCACCGGGATCACGATCACGGCGATCGTGGCAGTTGCTGCCCGCGTCCGATTGCCACGCCGCCAGTCTCGGTACAGGAGGTATGCCAACGATGGGAGCAAAAACCCCGACAAGAGATGGAACATCATCGCTACGCCGAGACAAATGCTGGGCGCAAGGGGCCCGCAAGACCCCTGCAGGTGGAGGGCAGACCAGAAAAAGTAGCTTAGCAGCAAGACGGCTGTAAGGGTGTAGTTTTCAACATCCCCGAAGAAAAGTTGGATGAATCCACCACTGGCAACGAGGCAGAAAAGAGTGGCTGCCTGATCGCCTGCGAGCACTTTGCAATGCTGCAGAAGTACACAGAAAAACACGCCCCCTGCCAAAGCGGACAGGACCTGGTATGAGAGCGTAACGTCCCAGTCAAACCAGGCGTGAGTGATCGCCCAAAACCGACTGTGGACGTAGAGTTCGAGAATCTCGTCGTGGGTCAAGTGAGCGCCCAGCGTGGGGATATCGCGGGCGAAGTTGCCCGCGAAGAGGAGCGCGTCAGCGTTCAGCGTATTGTTGCGAAGAAAAAAGCACAGCGAAGAAGCAACAGTAAATAGGATTACATGCGGAAGCTTCTGCGGGCTCACATCACACAATGGGCTCAACGAGCCATGTGTGCTCCAAGTGTGGATCGTTTCCGCGGCGAGCGACACCGGGAGCATGGGCAGGAGGACTGCAAGGTAGGGGAGAATGCCCCAAGGAAGAAATTGGCTTGCGCCGAATAGGCAGTCGCGAGCGAAAGGAGCAGGAACGATGAAAGAACATGCGAAGTAAAGGGCAAAAAATGTTATAAAGACCGTCGTGATGTAGATGTGCTGCGGTCGTCGCATGGTGGTAAGCGTGTGTGGTAAGCGCGGTGGCTAGAGCCGTCAACGAACGCAGGTAGCGCGAGGTGCGCGGGTCGGCTGTCGATCTCGCGGCGAGCTGTACGAGTTGTCGCATACGGCGGTGAACACTCTACATCCTCAATCGCTTGAACACGGGCTCCGGGATCGCTCGGATCACGGCCATGATCGGCCGCCAAAACCAGGGCGTGTAGATCACGTCAGCGTTGCGGAGGATCGCCCGCTCGATGTCGGCCGCCACGGCGTCGGGCGTCGTGATCAGGGCCTTGGGGCCGACGGTGAGCCCGGCGGTCATCGGTGAGTCGATGATTCCCGGCTTGATCGTCAGCACCCGGATCCCACTCGGCTGGAGCCGGTTGCGGAGCCCGGAGAGCCAGGCCGACAGCCCTGCCTTCGCCGAGCCGTAGCAGAAGTTGCTCTGCCTGCCACGGTCCCCCGCGACAGACGAGATCGCCGCCAGAAAGGCCCCGCGCCGCCCCGCCAGATGCTCGGCTGCGAGTGAGAGCAAGATGGCGACCGATATGAAGTTGACGTCGATCGACCGCCGGAGTTCCTCGGGGCTGGGGAGCCTTCCCGACTCGTCGGGCAAGAAACCATGACAGACGATCGCGCCGTCGAGCGGCGCGGGCAGCGCCCTCACCGCCGCGGTAAAGACGGCAGGAATGGCGGGGATGTCGGCTGCATCGAACGGGCTGCACGACACCGCTGCGGCGCCCCTCACCCGCAGGTCGGCCGCGATCGCTTCGAGCCGGCCGACGTCGCGACCGAGCAGGTGCAGCCGCCAGCCGCGGGCTGCAAGCCGTCGGCCGAGCGCCACGGCAACCGCCGAGGTCGCTCCGCACAGGATCACGGTTCGTGGCTCGCCGTGGCCGGAGTCGTGAACGCTCATGATGCGAGCCCCACGCGGCGGGCCTGGGCCGACACAAACCGCCCTTCGGGATCGACCCGCCGCTTCACCGTCAGAAACTCATCCATCCGCGGATACATCGCACGAAACGTCTCAGCCGACATCAGCGAATCCTTGGCAAGGTAGAGCCGTCCGCCGTGATCGAGCAGGATGCGGTCGAGCCGACGGCAAAGATCGGGCACCGACCGCGGATGATAGGGAATGTCGAGTGCCAGGGTGTGGCCGGGCTCGAGATAGGAAAGCAGGCCCCCGTCTGCCTCCCCGCAGCTTTTGAGTACCGCCAGGAACGAGGCCGCGCCCGACCGAACCACCGCGTCGAGCAATCGGGGAAGTCCGGCAACCGATTCGGCCCGGGGGAAGAAGGCCTGGTACTGGACAAATCCCCGGGGTCCGTAGAGCCGGTTCCAATGGCGGACAGCATCGAGGGGGTAAAAAAACGAGTCGATGCCCACAAGCTTTTCGATGTCGGCATGCAGCCCATAAAACGTCGCGTTGAAGGCCTTCACGGTGAGTGGCGAAAGCAGGCTCAGCGGCGGCGTGAAGGGGACCGCTTTCGCCCGCCTGACGGGGAGTTGCAAGGGATCGCCCCGCGAGGCGACCTCCGCCCGCGTGGCCGGACTCCCCTGCATGACGACACTCCGGCCGAGTGCGGCCCCGCCGGCCATGCAGTCGATCCAGGCGACCGAGTGCTCGCAACCGGCGTCGCCGGCTTCAAAGGCAGCGAGCGTGGCCATGAGATCGGGAGTCTTGCGGTAACGGACCCGCACTGAGGCCGTCTCGACCTTCACCAGTCGAAAAGCTGCCGCCAAGATCAGGCCCGTGAGCCCCATGCCGCCGAGCGTGGCGAAGAACAGTTCCGGTTCGGCAGAGCGTGAGCATCGCACGACGCTGCCGTCGGCAACCAGAAGGTCGATCCACTCGACGAAGTTGCCGAAAGAGCCGACACGATGGTGGTTTTTCCCATGCACGTCGGCTGCGATCGCCCCGCCGACCGTGACGAACTTCGTGCCTGGCGTCGTGGGCAGAAACCAGCCGCGGGGAAGAAACACCTTGATGATGTCCGCGAACGATACGCCGGCCTCGCAGGTCAAGAGGCCCGACTCCGCGTCAAACGCGATGAACCGATCGAGGCCCGTACAGTCGGTTACGATACCGTCCGGCAGCAGGGCGGAGTCGCCGTAGGCGCGACCGAGTCCGCGGCCGATAAGCTGGCCGGTGGGGAAATCCTGAGCGATCATTTCCGCCACGCGCCCTCGGGCGGCGATGCGAGCCACCCGGCACGACTCGACAGCCACGCCCCCCCAGCCCGACAGTCGCTGCGGAGCGGCGATCATGACGCCACCCTGGCAAACAGGCCGGCCAGCAGAACGACGACGCCGCAGGCCGCCCCGAGTCCGAGGCTCACCCGATCCCTGAGGGCAAAGAGAACGGGGTCGTCATCCAGGTGCCCGCGGTTCGCCAGCAGCCACAGCCGAGTGATCCAGTAGAGAATGAGCGGGCAGACGAGCCACAGGAGGCGGCTCTGGCCATAGAGCGATCGCATCTGATCGCTGTTCATGTAGAGGGCGAGCACGAGCACCGACACGTAGCCGCTGGCAGAGCCGAGCATTTCGAGCAGTCGAAGATCAGCCACTTCGTAGCCGCGGCCTGCCGCCACGGAGCCTCCCGCAGCCTCCAAACGCCGAAGTTCCGTGTACCGTTTGGCGAATGCCAGCGATGTGAAGAAAAAGAGCGAGAAGGTAAGAAACCAATCGCTCAGCGGCACGCCGGCCGCCACGGCCCCGGCCTCCAGCCGCAGAGCATACATGCATGCCAGCACGAGCACGTCGAGTACCGGCACCTGCTTGAGGCGGCTGGAGTAGGCGAGGTTCGCGAGAATATACAGAACCATCAGGCCGAGGAACTCGAGCGGCAGGCACGCCCAGGAGAGCCCCAGTCCAGCCGCAACAAGGAGCCCGGCAAGCCGGATGCCCGTGGCGAGCCGCAGTCGCCCGCTGGCGAAGGGCCGCCGACGTTTTCGCGGGTGCTGCCGATCGGCCGCCACATCGCCGATGTCGTTCGTTACGTAGACCCCGGAGGCACAGAGAGAGAACGCGACGAAAGCAATCCCGCCGGCGACGGCTGTTGAAAGGTCTATGCGATGGGCGAGCACCATCGGCAAAAACAGCAGGAGGTTTTTTGCCCACTGGTGCGGCCGGCACGCCTGCAGCACGGCAGCCCAGCCAGTCTCACTCGGCCCCAGGACCATGACCGGCTTTCCCAACGCACAAAGTTTCCGCAGCAGCCGTGGCGTCGGGTTGACGACCCGGACCTCATCGGCCGCCCACCATATCGGGAGGTCGGCCACGCAGTCGCCCGCATAGGAATACGACTCCCAGCCCTCGTCGCGGGCAAGGCGGGCGATCGCCGCCGACTTTTGGTGCGACTTCAGATTCTCTCGGTCAGTGCTGGCCAGCACGCTGTCGAAGCAGCCGAGATGATCGGCGAGCGGTCCGGCCACGCGGCGGTGCGCGGCCGTGGCGAGCACGATCGTGCGGCCCTCGGTCTTGTCGGCAGCGATCCGCTCGAGCACCTCCGGCCGCACCGGCCAGTCCTCGGGCGGCGTGTCAGTCAGGGCGGCGATGCGGTCTTTGCAGTAGCCGCGGCCGCGCATGAGCCAGACGCAAACGGCCAGCACAAGCCATGGCCGACGAAGCACTGACGTGGTCAACTGTTCGACGAACGTGTCGGTGGAGAGCAGCGTGTGATCCAGATCCCAAACGGATCCACAAAGCCCTCGGGTTGCCGGCAGCGACGGTTCCCCCGGAGGAACAGACTTCTCATCCGAGGCGGTGGTGGTCATGCGACTCATCCAGACTTTGTCGCTACTGTACTCTGTGCCTTGCTGGCCGGTGCCAACCGGAGCGTAATGAGAGCATCACCCGAGGAGGTTGTATTGCAGGATGCACCGGAGGGCGGAGAAGCCGTCCTTCCAGTTGATCTTCTTGCCTTCCGCGTACGTGCGTCCTGAATAGCTCACCGGCACCTCGTAGATCCGGCAGCCGAGGCGGGCCACCTTCGCCGTGACCTCGGGCTCGAAGCCGAACCGGTCTTCCTTCAATTCGATCCGTTCGAGCACATCGCGGCGAAACGCCTTGTAGCAGCACTCCATGTCGGTGAGGTTCACGTTGGAAAGCATGTTGCTCAAGGTCGTGAGCAGCCAGTTGCCCACCGAATGCCAGTAGTAGAGCACGCGGTGGGTGTGGCCGAGGAACCGCGTGCCGAAGACCGCGTCGGCCCGGCCGTCGAGCAGCGGCTCGAGGACCGTGGCGATCTCGCGGGGGTCGTACTCGAGATCGGCGTCCTGAACGATCACGAGATCGCCCGTGGCGGCGGCGAAGCCGGTCCGCAGGGCGGCCCCCTTGCCGGCGTTCTTCTCGTGGAGTTTCAGGATCACGTGAGGTCGCTCGGCGGCGTAGTCCCGCAGCCATTCCCGGGTTCCGTCGGTCGAACAGTCGTCCACGAGGACGAGTTCACGGTCGACACCCTGCGGGAGAGGCGCGGCCTCGATCCGGGCGAGGGCCTGCGGGGCGAGGTGCCGCTCGTTGTAGACAGGCACGACGATGCTGAGTTTCATGGATGATGGTCGGCAGAGGCGGCGATTGAGCGGCGCACGGAAAAACCGTATCGTAGTTTCGATAACAGATCCTTTTTCTGTGAGGATTCGATAAGCCATGAAAACGTCTGGACGCCGGCGGGCTTGTTTTCCGGGATTGAAGGACTTCAAAAAGGAGTGAGCCGCTTCGTCGGCGGAGTACCATCGGCCGCGATCGGCCTTCTGGCCACGGTGGCGATCGCGGGCTGCATCCTCGCCGCGGCCTACGCGAATGCCCTCGACGCTGCGTTCGTTTTCGACGACGAAGTGTCGATCGCAGAAAACTCTTCGATCCGCAGGCTCTCGCCGCTTCGCGACGTGCTCGTGACCAAGGCCGAGGGAGGCCGCACCCACGACAGTCGGCCGCTCCTCAACCTCTCGCTCGCACTCGACTACGCCGCCCACGGCCTGTGGCGGCCCGGCTTCCGGATCGTGAACCTCGCGATCCACCTGGCCAACACGATCGTGGTCTACGACATCGCTCGCCGCCTGCTGCGGCTGGCGAGCGTTCGCCGCCTTGATGCAACGCTCTACGCCGCCTGCACGGCGCTGCTCTGGGCCGGCCATCCGCTGCATACTGCCGTCAACACGTACGTCATCCAACGGGCGGAGTCACTAGCCGCACTGTTCATCCTCGCGGCCTTCGATGCGGCGGTCTTGGCGCTCTCCCGTGGGAGTTTGTCGGCGGCGGTCGTTGCCGGGGCGTTCGCGATCCTCGGCGGCACTGCAAAGGAGACGACGGCTGCGATCCTGCCGCTGGTGGCGGCGTTTGACTGGGCGTTTCGCGACCGGCTCGCAGGGGCGGACCGCGACACGCGGGTGCGGCCGGTGCTCTACGGCGGCCTCGCTCTCAATCTGGCGGTACTCGTGGGCTTGGCGGTCGCTCTCGGCGGCCGTGGTGGATCGGCAGGTATCTCCACGGCGTCGGTCGTTGCGTATGCCCTCACGCAGTGCCGTGCGATTTGGCTCTATCTGGGCCTCCTCGTCTGGCCGGCGAGGCTCGTGCTCGACCACGGCGACCGCCTCGTGGGCGGCATTCGGGACGTGTGGCCCCAGGTTGTGGCGACGGCGACGCTGATCGCGGTCGGAGCGATCGGATTCTGGCGCTGGCCGAAAGCCTTTCTGTCGTTCGTGGCGGCAGCGATTCTCTTGGCGCCCACGACGAGCATCGTGCCGGTGAAGACGCAGACGATCGCAGAGCACCGGATGTATCTGCCGGCGGCGTGGTTGATCGGCGGAGCGATCACGGTCGCGGCGGCCGGCATCCGCGCGGCGGCAAGGCCATCGCAGCGGTGCATGTGGCAGGGAGGGCTTGTGGCGGTCGTGGCCACGGTCGTCGTGGCGAGCGTGGCCCGCACGATCGCCCGCAACGAAGACCTCCGCACGGCCGCCACGCTCTGGGCGCAGAATGTCCGCGACTGCCCGGAGAACGACCGCGGGTTCACGAACCTCGTGGCGGCGCTCGTCAGAGAGGGCCGCTATGACGAGGCGGGGCCGCTCGCGGCAGCGGCGGTCGAGGCCCGGCCGGATCGCGAACGCAACTGGCTGAACCTGGGTCGGTTGCACGCCGAGGCGGGCCGTAATGCGGAGGCGGTACGGGCCTTCGAGGAGGCGATTCGCGTAGCGCCCGGCGAGGCCGACGCCCGGATCAATTTGGGAATCGTGCTCAGCCGGGGTGACGAAGCCGACATCGAGGCTGCAATCGCGGTCATCGACGAGGCAATCCGGCTGCGGCCCGATATCGCCAAGGGCTGGCTGGCCCGCGGCATGGCCCGGCTGCGGCAGGAGCGGCCCGACCTGGCGCTTCCCGACCTGGAAACGGCCGTCCGGCTCGATCCGGAAAACCCAGCCGGCTGGCAGAATCTCGAACTTGCGAAGCGGGCAGCGCGGGCACCGGCCCAGGAGTGACCGGTCACCTCCCTCGTAGCATCTCCAGGAGCTCGCGCTGC
>Ga0214917_10005807_pt1 | contig 13054 bp, 12 predicted proteins | sample LL_1208_BB_MetaG_FD_177983 | JGI IMG/M metagenome (GOLD analysis project Ga0214917, IMG submission 177983) | Freshwater microbial communities from Lake Lanier, Atlanta, Georgia, United States - LL_1208_BB | ecosystem: Environmental > Aquatic > Freshwater > Lake | place: USA: Georgia | collected... | reverse complement strand
CTTCTACGGCGCAGATGGTTTGCGGCTGTAGTTCAATGGTAGAACGCTAGCCTTCCAAGCTAGACACGAGGGTTCGATTCCCTCCAGCCGCACGTTGTTAGTCAACGATTTACACAAAAGTGATTGTTAGTGCTACCTGGAAGGCCTTTTTTGAACTCTCCGAGTGAGGGAATCGAACCCGCCGTTTGCGCGAAAAGCTTCGCGAAGGTTTTTGACCAATTGATGCGCTTTTTTATTCGAGCACCCTTTTCATATTCCCGGTTCCTTTTTGGCCGACGGGATCAAACAAAGCGTGCGCCGCTTTTCTAAAAAAAACTAAAATTGTTTGGGTTGAATTGCTTTTTAGCCAAGCCCCTTTTTGAAAAATATTTTCGGCTGAATTACGATTTATTTTAGGTGCATTTATTAAAGCTTCTCGGTCGGGTTCCCGGTCCATTCTTGGCCGGAGGTGTGGTAAAATCTCGATCCAGTTCCCGGCAGGAATCGGCATCCGGGCGTTTGGGGTGCACAAATCTCCCTTCAAAAGGCCTCTATGACCCCTATTGAAAAGGAATGTGCAGCCGATATTCCCGCACCAAGGGGGAGGTGAAGGTAGGTAAGGCTAAAATTTCGGTTAAAGGCCCGCCCCAAGCGATTATACGGCCCACAGACAGGGCTTCCGTGATCCGTAGAGGATTGGGAGGGCTAGAGGTGGCCAATGTTCGCTGGGGGCTGATTCCTTCTTGGGCCAAGGATCCCAAGATTGGGGTTCAGTGCATCAATGCCCGGGCAGAAACTATTTCCGAGAAGCCGGCCTTCCGGGAGTCGTTTCAGGAAAGGCGCTGTCTGGTTCCTGCCGATGCTTTTTGGGAATGGGAGACGATTGGTAAAAAGAAGATTCCGTGGAAATTTGCCAAGTCCGATGAGAAGGAGTTCTGCATGGCTGGACTTTGGGATAGGTGGATCGTTCTGGGGGAGACCGTGGAAACGTTCACCATCATCACCACTTCTCCAAATGGGTTGGTGAGCCCAGTCCACGACCGCATGCCTGTCATCTTAACCCCTGAAGTGGCTGAACATTGGATCGAAAAGCCGGACTCAGGCTTCCTCAAGCCGATCGAGGATGATTTTCTGGTCAGAATCTGTGAAGACAAAGCAGGTGCAAAAGATTATCAGGGTGAGTTAAATCTTTAAGCCCTGCCCCCGTAAATGTCCCAGGGGGTGATAGAGGATAAGGGCATGCAAAGGACAAAACTTGTAAGCCGGTCCGGGGGTGGTCTGGGCGGGGGACGTGTTCCCAATTCTGGGGATGGGGGAGGCCGCGGAGGCGGGGGAGAGAAGGTTTTCTTTGATGATGGGCAAGTGAGGGTGACGGAATCCCTGGTGACGATTGGGCATCCTTGGAACAAGGCGTTTGCCGTTCGGGAAATCACCTCGGTGACGTTTGGGAAAAACCGGTCCAACGATCTGGGTGCATCGATTATGAGAATAGTGGGTTGGTTGGCGTTGGGATTTGGGCTGCTGATGGGATTGGCCGGCTTCTGGTCAGGAATGGTCTTTGGACTTTTTGTGGGAGTAGGGCTGTTGTTCGGAAGTCGTGTAAAAGATGCGCCGTATAGTGTGACTCTGAGTACCGGCGGCTTTTGGGAGACGGAGTATTTGAGCAGCAAATCACTGGTGTGGTGTGAGGCAGTTGCCTCAGCAGTTCAGCAGGCGATTGCCTATAAGCCAGAGCCGCCTTCGAACGATGGGGGGCAGTTCATCCCAGCTCCGCAAAGCACATTAAGGAATTAACGTATGAGAATTGGCATATTCGGGATGGTTCTAAATTTGGTGCTCCTACTTGTCTCAGCGGCTATAGCGGAGGATGGAGAGGAGGAGATGGCGGACTTTGTGGGAGGAGTTTACCGGGAAAAGGGATTTGCCGTTGTAATCGACAAAGATACGGCCCTAGTGAATGGAAAACTGATTCTACGGGATAGGGACGTCTTTATAACTCCGAAGGGGGTGTATTCGAATGATCGGGGAACCTATTCGAGTCGGAACGGGGTCGTGGTACAGGACGGGGATGTTTTTAGTGGGAAAGAGGGAACGGTCGTGGGATCCGGTTCACTGTATTTCGGAGGGGGCGGTCAAACGATCGTCTCTACGGGCGTTACGACAACCATGAGGAAGCCCTGATCTTTATCCTGCCCCCTTTCACCAAGCAGGGCATAGCCATGCGGAACTCGCCAGAAAGCGTTTGCAGGGATCCGGAAGAGGTTTAAAGTTAGTTTATGGCCGCCAATTACACAGCGATTGTAAAAAAAGACGGGGCATGGTGGTTGGGATGGATTGAGGAAGTTCCGGGTGTGAATGCCCAGGAAAAAACAAAGTCTAAGCTTATGGCCTCGCTTAAAGAGGTGCTGGCAGAGGCGTTGGAGTTCAACCGGGATGAGGCGAGGAAGTTGGCTAAGACTGGATTTTCTGAAGAGCTCGTGACGGTGTGAAGCGGCGGGAACTAGTCCAACACCTTAAAGAGCACGGCTGTGAATTAATCCGCGAGGGCGGCAACCACTCCTGGTGGGGAAATATTTCCAAAAACCGAAGATCGGCTGTTCCGCGACATACAGAAATTCACGATCTCTTGGCCAAGAAGATCTGTAAGGATCTGGATATTCCAAAACCCTGATTCTCGGAACAGGCTTGGGCCTTTTTTCAACCTAAACCTGCCCCCTTCCACCAAGCGGGGCTAGCCCCGACCGGGTCGGGGCATAGCCCTGCGGATGTCCTAGGGGGGATGGGATGATTTCGCCCAATGAATCAAAATAATAAATACAAAAAAAGTGAAGGTGGAAATAGGAGCAGTGAGGTGCAGATGAGAATGGCGCTTCACGAGATTATCCGGTTGCTGGAAGGCTGGGTAGATTCGGATGCAAGTAAGGCCGAGGCGACGATGCTCAAGATCCTCAACACGGCGCTGGAGGTTGTATGAGAGATGAGAAGGGATTAAGGAGTTATGGAATTATGGGGTTAAGAAAAAATTTGCTCACACGTGGTCTGCCATGGACGCGGGTCGGGGTAGAGACACGGTTCGCGTGGATTTTTGGTTAGTGAGAAAATAGGGGAATACCTGGGTTGACTCTGTCTTGAGTTGTTACAAATTACGAAATGAGTACGGCTGAATTAGCGCTGTGCACCGGGGGCTCGTATTTCCCGCTAGCACACCCGCCGTATCCCGCACCTTGAGATGATGGGGAATTAACTATAAAATCCAACCTTGCGAATTTCAGTAGTGAGAATGACTGCTTCCTACCTCAACCCTCGGCCTAAGGATTCGGAGGGAGGAAAAAAATTTCCTTATCAGCTAATCGTCCTCGTTCTCGAAAATTCACGGTTCCATCGAGGACGAACCGCGCCGCCGCGTTTGCACCACTTCTCTAAATCACCTCCCGGATTCGGGGCAGCCGTGTTTGGCAACGCGAAACCTCAGAGGCCCAGCCCGCGACGACCCTCGAGCAGCCACAGAGACCCTGAGCCGAAGAACAGCACGTACGTTCCGCAGCGCATGTTTTCGGCGATTCTTGCAGAGCCAGATCCAATTGCGCTTGAATGAGTCGCTTGATAAATTAGCAATTAGTGGTAGACTTATGTCTAATTAACACATTATGGTCCCATCAAGTCGTTTCTTATTCGTCCTCCTCGCTACCACGCTGCTCTCCACCGCTCACGCCGACATTGTTATCTCCGAATTTCTGGCGAATAATAACATCGGCCTGACCGATGAGGACGGGGAGACCTCGGACTGGGTCGAGCTTTTCAACAACGGTGCCTCGACGGTGAATCTGGCAGGGTGGCGTCTCACGGATGACGCTGGTGATACGGCGAAGTGGATTTTTCCGTCGGTGAACCTTTCGCCTAATGGGTTCCTGATCATCTTCGCTTCTGCGAAAAATCGGGTCAATTCGGCGGCGAGTCTTCACACGAATTTCAAGCTCAGTTCCAGCGGCGGGTACCTCGCACTGATTCGGCAAGATGGCAGTCTATCGAGTGTTTTCAATCCGTACCCAGCGCAATATCCCGACAGGCCTTACGGCACGGCGCAATCGGTGGCGACTACGACTTATGTTTCGACGAACGGCGCGCTGAGATACTTTGTACCTGCGAATAACGTGCTCGGGACCACGTGGACCGCGCGCACTTTCGTGGATACCACGTGGACGAGCGGGACGAGTGGCGCAGGCTTTGAAGCGCTGACTAATGGGTGGCTGTTCAAGTATTTCAAAGGCAGCAGCACGGTCAGTAATCTGGCTCAGGCCGAGGCGGTGGTCGCGAGCCCGCCGGGGCAGACATCGCAGACTACGACGGCGACTTTTAATTTTTTCAACTCGGGCGGAGAGGGGCGGTATGCCGGCAATATCAGCCCGCCCCCGCTGAACTCCGTTGATATTGAGGATTTCGTCGTGGAAGGGACGGGCATCATCACGATCCCGACCTCTGGGACGTGGTCGTTTGGCGTGAATAGTGACGATGGGAACCGCATCCAAATTGATCTGAACAAGGACGGTGATTTCCTCGATGCGGGCGAGACGGTGAGCGACGATGTGCTGGCTGGTCCCCACGATTTCATTAGGCAGTTCGCCTTTCCCGCTGCTGGCGATTACAACATACGTGTGATCGTTTTCGAGCGTGGCGGCGGCGCAGAGGGTGAAGTGTTTGCGCGTTCGGGTTCGTTCAGTACATGGACTGCGGATTTCAAACTTGTCGGGGACACTACACCGGGGTCGGAGGGATTGGTGATTCGGTCCGTTAGCGCCGGCGCGGGCGGCAGCGGTTATTTGTCGCTGATTGGGGCAAATCTGGTGACGCCGATGGCGAATGCGGTGCCGAAGAAATCTTCCGCGTTCCTGCGCTACGCTTTCAATGTGTCGAGCGCGGTGTCGGTCACGACGCTGACCATGCCGATCAATTACGACGATGGCTTCGTTGCCTACCTGAACGGCACCGAAATCGCCCGACGTAATGTGCCTGGTGGCGTGCTAAATTTCGACGCCGTCGCAAGTGGCGACCGCCTTCCTTCGCAGGCATTGCTTTCGGAAACGGTGGATCTTACCCCATTTGTCGACCGCCTCGTCGATGGGACGAACGTCCTCGCAATCCACGGTATCAACGACGCAGCCGCCAGCAATGACTTCCTCGTGCGTCCGCAGCTTGCGCGCTACGTGGTCACGCCGGGCGCGGTTAGCTTTTTCACTGCACCGACACCGGGCGGATTTAATACCGCCGCGGTTTACAACAAGGTCGCCCCGGTCGTGGCTAGCGTGCCGCATGGCTTTTACTCGACGGGGCAAACGGTGACTCTTGCTACCGGCACATTCGGCGCGACGATCTACTATTCATTTGACGGCTCCTCGCCGTCGGCGACTTCGCCGACCAGCAAGAGCTACACGGGCCCAATCTCGATCAGCCAGACGACGACCCTGCGCTACCGCGCGGAAAAGGCGGGCTCCGACCCGAGTGACAGCGACACGCAGACCTATCTTTTCACCGCTGACATCAAAAATCAGAGCGCCAACACGACACGCACGGGCGGCGCGAATCCCGTCATCAGCAACCCTTTTGGTGCGGCCACCGCCACCACCGCATGGCCCCGCGGGACCCTCAATGGAACCTACTACCAACAGCCGAACGGGAACCAAATCCTCGATTACGGGATGGATACGGATATAACCGGGCCCCTGACCACCTACGGCCCGCAGGTAGAGAACTCGCTGAAGGCCATCCCGTCGTTCTCGATCGTCACCGATCTCAACAATCTTTTCGATCCTGGGACCGGAATCTATGCCAATCCCGGCTCTGACGAAATAGCCTTCGAGCGACCTGCTTCCGTCGAGCTTATCTACCCGGATGGCAGTAAGGGCTTTCAGGTCAATTGCGGACTCCGCATCCGTGGCGGATACAGCCGTTCGTCGGACAACCCCAAACACGCCTTCCGCTTCTTTTTTCGCGAAATCTATGGGGCCGCCAAGCTGGATTTCCCGCTTTTTGGCAATGATCCCACGGCGGCGACTAGCTTCGACAAATTCGACCTGCGTACCTCCCAAAACTACTCGTGGAGCTTCGGCGGAGACGGCAGCAACTTTTTCGTGCCGGATGAATTTGGCCGCTTATCGCAACTGGCGATGGGTCAGATCAGCAGCCACAGCCTGCACGCCCATCTTTATTTGAATGGGCAGTATTGGGGCCTCTACAATGTGGACGAACGGCCGGAGGCGAAGTTTGGCGCTACCTATTTTGGCGGCGACCCCGACAACTTCGACACGATCAAAGTTGATCCCGACCTTGGCTACATAATCGAGCCAACGGATGGCACCCTTACGGCCTGGTATGAATTCTGGGCACTCGCCGACCGCATGAACGCCGGAACCGGCAATGCGGTGTATCAGCAGATGCAGGGAAAAAATCCCGATGGCACGCTGAATGCCGGCTTTCCCGTACATCTCGATCCGGCAAACTTGATCGATCTGATGGTAAACATCTACTGGAGCGGCAACCTCGACGCACCGGTGTCGAACTTTCTTGGTAATAATGCCCCCAACAACTGGTATGGCTTCCGCGACCGCACGGGAGCCAGTGGCGGCTGGAAATTCGTCCTCCACGACTCTGAGCACACCCTGCGCAACGTGGATGAAAATCGGCTCGGAGCCAGCGCGGGCAACGGTTGGGCTGCGGGCGACAGTGCGCAGCAGGGAGCGGGTACCGCTCAGACGAAATCCAGCCCACAATATATTTGCTCGCAACTCCTAAAGTATTCGTCCGACTTCCGCGCCTTGTGGGCGGACCGGGTCTTCAAGCATCTCAACAACAATGGCGCGCTCACCGTTGCAAGCTCGCAGGCCCGGCTGGATGCGCTGAAGGCAGGCATCCTCTCCGCCACGATTGCGGAGTCCGCACGCTGGGGCGACTCGAAGTCCGCAAACCCGTGGACGCAGGCCAGCTTTATTTCGGCGATCGACGGCGTCCGCAACGGCTTCCTCGTTACTCGCAATCCGATCTTCATTTCCCAACTCCAAACTTGGGGCTGGTATCCCACCTTGCTCCCGCCGAACTGGAGCCAGCGCGGGGGCGCGGTGAATACGGGCTACTCGCTCACACTCACGAATCCGAACGTAACCGGCACGATTTATTACACGCTCGATGGTACTGACCCGCGCGCGCTGGGTGGCGGGGTTGCGGGTACCGCGGCAGCCTTCAGCGGCTCGATCGTCATCAATCTCTCGAAAACCATCCGCACCCGCGTTCTCAACGGCGGTTCATGGAGCCCACTCGACGAGGCGACCTTCTATACGAACCAAAACTTCAATAACCTCATCATATCCGAAATCCACTACAACCCTCTTAACGGCGCGACGAGCGGCGACAACTTTGAATTCATTGAATTCAAAAACATCGGCGGGACGACGCTCGATCTCGGCGGGCTGAATTTCTCTAGCGGCATCACGTTTTCCTTTCCGGTCGGTACTACGATGGCTCCCAATGCGTTCTTCGTCCTCGCGCGCGATCCGGCTAACTTCACAACGCGTTATCCCCTCGTCAAAGTGAATGGCACTTTTACCGGAAAGCTCGATAACGGCGGCGAGCGCCTCACGCTGCTGTCGGGCGCGGGTAGTCAGATCATTGATTTCGACTATAATGACACTGCGCCCTGGCCCGTCGGTCCGGATGGGCAAGGCTTCTCGCTCGTCGCGAAAGATCCCGCAACCCATACCGATCCGGGCAATGCCGCGAAGTGGCGCGCGAGCACTGCGGTCGGCGGTTCACCGGGCGCGGACGATCCGGCGAGCACCATTGCAGGTATCGTGATCAATGAAGTGCTCACTAGTTCCATCCTGCCGCTCACTGACACGATCGAATTGCACAATCCGACTGGGAGCGCGGTCAACGTCACCTATTGGTGGCTGACCGATGACACTTCGATTCCGAAAAAGTATCAGCTTCCCGCGACTACGATTCCGGCGGGGGGCTACGTCACCTTCAATGAAGCGCAGTTTAATCCCACGCCTGGGGTCGGCAACAGCTTTTCGCTCGGTTCCACGGGTGAACAGCTGTACATTTACTCTGGCGATTCGGGAGGAAATCTCACGGGTTACTCGCACGGGCTGGAGTTTCAGGCGGCGGATAATAACGTGAGCTTTGGGCGCCATGTGAATAGCGTCGGCGACGAAAGTTTTCCCGCACAAACGGCGCGCACCTTCGGATCTGCGAATGCCGGCCCGCTCGTCGGCCCGCTCGTCATTAACGAAATCCAATACAGCCCGCTCGCGGGCTACGATGAATTCCTTGAAATCAAAAACGTGTCCGAGGGCGCATTGAATCTCTGGGATGCGGCAAATCCTGCAAACACATGGAAAGTCGGAGGTCTCGATTTTAGTTTTCCCGCGAATACGACGATCGCGGCCGGAGCGTACGTGCTCCTCGTCAAGATCGACCCCGCGACATTCCGCACGAAATATCAGATCCCCGCGAGCGTCCCGATTTTCGGCCCGTATCTCGGCGCGCTCGACGACAACGGCGAGCGTCTCGAACTCGAAAAGCCCGCGCCCCCGTACATGGACGGCATGGGCCAGACCGTGGTGCCTTACGTGATCGTGGACGCGCTGCGTTACAACAACAAGGCACCGTGGCCACCGAGCGCCGCCGGTGCCGCGCCTTCGCTCCAGCGTGTGAACTCGACGCTCTACGCGGACGACCCCGCGAATTGGTTCGCCAGCGGCATCACGCCCGGCGCGCAGAACGCGCTCAATGTTTCTCCAACCGTCTCACTCGCCAGCCCCGTGAATGGCGCGTCCTTCACTATGCCCGTAGCCATCACCCTCGTCGCCAATGCCAGCGACACCGATGGATTCATTAGCAAGGTCGAATTCTTCGACGGTGCCGTGAAAATCGGTGAAGCCAGCACGGTGCCCTACAGCATCGCCTGGAGCACTGCCTCCGCGGGCAGCCACACGATCACCGCGCGAGCCATCGACAGTGGCCTCGCCGTCACCACCTCCGCAGCCATCACCATCAACGTCACCGGCAGCGGCGTCGGCGGTAACGGCACGGGTTGGTATGCGCAATACTACAAGGACACCAACGGCTCCTCCCATCTCGTCGACCCACCGCTCGGCACGCGCACCGATGCCACCATCAATTTCAACGACGGCACCGGCTGGCCAAACACGTTGATCCCCGGCGCAGGCACTGATCTAGTGAGCGTCCGCTGGAGTGCGCAGCTCCTTGTGCCTTCCACTTCGACTTACAACTTCTACACGAATTCCGATGACGGTGTCCGCCTTTTCATCAATGGCCAGTCCGTCATCAGCAACTGGAGCGACCATGGGCCGACGCCCAACATTGGGACCATCCAACTGAACGCCGGCCAGCTCTACGACATCGTCCTCGAGTTCTACGAAAACGGTGGTGGCGCAGTGATCTTCCTCGAATACGAGGCCAGCGGCGTCGGCATTGCGCGACAAATCCTTCCTGCGAACCGCGTATATCCCGCATCTACACCGCTCATCATTACCCATCCCGCGCCCGTTACGCTCACGACCGGCAACACCGTTAGCTTCAGCGTTCTCGCCGCAGGCGGCGCGCCTCTGAACTACCAGTGGCAGTTCAACAACGTGGATATCGTCGGGGCCACCGGCCAGTCGCTCGTCCTTCAGGACCCACTCCCCGCGCAGGCCGGAAACTACCGCGTCCGCGTCACCAATAGCTTTGGGAACGTGACCAGCAACACCGCCGTACTGACCATCACCGATACCGATGGTGATGGCATCCCGAACTACTGGGAAAGCCAATTCGGTCTGAATCCCAACGTGGCGAATAAAGGGGACAGCGAGGGCGACGGAGCCAGCGACAAGAGCGAATTCCTCGCTGGCACCAACCCACTAGACAACACGAGCAGCCTCGCAATGCGTGTCGTCAAAAACACACCCGCCGGAACTGACTACAAGCTCTCCTTCACCGCGCAGAGCAACCGTAGCTACACCGTCCAATACAAGAACGCGATGCCTGCCGCCGCATGGATCACACTCCAAAACGTCCCCGCAGCCTATGGCATTCGTCCGCTGGAATTTATGGACCCCGCTGCAGGACAGCTCCAGCGCTACTACCGGGTCATCACGCCCCAGCAGTAGGGGATGTTTGCTCCGGGCTAGTTGAGCCGTGGGGGCGCACGGGCCACCCGGACAATATGATCGGAAAATGAAAGCCGCGCGATCTCCATCGGTTGATAGAGCGCTTTAGCTTTGGGTGGCTGGGTGGGTCAATCGGCTGACCAAGGGCTGACTGCCGAGGAATTGAAGCTGGCGGAAATTCGCTTGGAAGCCCACCGAAAGGATCCCTCCTCGGCGCTTTCAATCAACGAAGTGCTGGGTCGGCTCAGGAAACTAATCGGCCGGTGAGTTGGCGACTGGAAATCTGGCCCGCTGAAGTTACTCACGCCAAGGTTGGAAAGGTCGGAAAGAAATACAGGGGAGGTTTGAAAGTGTGGATGTGAGAATATCGGAGTAGATAGGCAGTCCTGGGGATGCAACTAGAAACGGTTTGCAAGGCTCCCGTAGCAGTTTAAATTACATAAATGAAGAGTAGTGTGATACGACGGGACGGCGAAATCCTGAGCGGCACGCCGTGCTTTCTGGGCACACGAGTGCCGGGCCGGAATCTGATCGACTGCCTGGAAGGCGGCTACTCGATCGACCAGTTTCTGGCGGACTTTCCCACTGTTTCGCGCCAGCAAGTGCTCACTTTTCTTGAGGAGACCAAGGCCGAGTTGGAAACAGCTGTGCCAGCATGAAGGTCATCCTGGACGAATGCCTTCCCAAACGACTGATTTCTGAACTGCCCGGATATGAAGTGGTCACCGTGCCCATGGTTGGTTGGGCTGGGGTCAAAAACGGCGAACTCTTGCGTAAGATCGATGGGCACTATGACGCCTTCCTGACTGTGGATGCGTTGGTGGCACAGTCGGAAACGGTCAAAGAACTTCGGTTCCGGATCCTCATTCTTAAAGCCCGATCGAATAAAATTGAAGACCTGCGGCCACTTATTCCGAAAATGTTCGCGGCTCTTTTGGCTGCCAAGCCCGGAACCGTCACATCCGTTTCATAAATTTTAAGCTTCAGCGATTGAAATTATGTTTTGCTCAGGCAAACGATCGTTTCTACGGGCGTTACCAGCACCATGAGGAAGCCTTGATCTTTATCCTGCCCCCTTGCACTAAGCAGGGCTAGCCCCGACCGGGTCGGGGCATAGCCCTGCGGATGTCCTAGGGGGGATGAGATGATTTCGCCCAATGAATCAAAATAATGACTACAAAAAGAGTGTAGGTGGAAACAGGAACAACGAAGCCGAAATGAGAAAGGCCCTTCAGGAGATTATCCGGCTGGTGGAGGGTTGGGTGGATTCGGATGAAAGAAAGGCCGAGTCCACAATGCTCAAGATCCTCAACACTGCGTTGGAGGTGGTGTAAAAGGAGATAGAAAATCAAGGGGTGAGCAGCGCTGGGAGGAAGGAGAGGACGCGTTGGCCGAGAGGTGTGAGGGTGTGGTGGACTTCCCGGCCGTGGTAACGTTTCCGAATCAGCCTGGCGAGGGCCAGTCGGCGGGTATGCTCGCTGATTGTGGTCAGGGTAGACCCGACTTGTTGGCAGAGGTCCTCCAGGGAAAGAGCGGGGTGATGGGCGAGAATTAATAGAATCTTGAGACGCCGATGGTTGCCAGCGCCTTTGAAGATGGTCGCCAACTGATGGATCTGTGCATCACCCATACAGGATTAAACTGGGTTTTTGTGAAAAGGATTCGGTCCTAAGTAAAAAAAGTAACATTTCGACATTTGGCACAATGTCGAAATGAGGGAGGACGGGTGGGCAGGTAAAAAGAGGGGCGAGCGGGGGGGATTAGGCCTAGGTCCGTTTTTGTCCTACCCCTATGCGCAGGATGAAAGGATGGTGAAACAATTCTCAAATCTTCGACATTGTGCCAAATGTCGAAATGTCGAGGTGGTGTGGATGGGGCCTGTCATGGCGGTTGTGATGGCAGTGGTGTTGATGTTGGGTTTCGAGGTTACGGGGTGGGCGGATGAGGATGATGACCGAACGGAAATGAAAGACTTTCTGGGTGGGGTCTATGGAGGACGGGGGCAGTACACGATGGCAGGATCGATCGCTACGGGTGAGGGTGGGGTGATTATGAAGAGGGGTAGCGTTTGGCTGACCCCACGTGGCCAGTACCAGAAAGTGGGAAGTGTCTACTTAACTCCGGATGGGGGTGTGGTGACCCGTTCGGCTAGCACCTTTATCGATGAGGACGAGGTGATCACAAAGGCTGGCAGTACCTACTCGGGAGGTGGCCAGACGACAACGACGGCCGGTAATGTGGTGCTCAAGCCCGGATGGTCGACGAGGTAGGGGTTTTGAAGGGATTAAGGGGTTATGGGATTAAGGAAGAATTTGCTCACGCAAAGTCCGCCACGGCCGCCATGGGCGCGGAGAACGTTTCGACGTTGTGCCAAATGTCGAAATGTGGGGAAGGGGAAGAGCTGGTATTTATCAGAGGACTTTACGACGTTGTGCCAAATGTCGAAATGTGTGAGCTGGAAAAAGAAATGGATAAGGATGGTAGCGTGTTGTTTAGAGTTGGATGGGCGACGAGATAGGGATGAATGTGCAAAACCCACAGTTGGTTGCGGTACTGGCCCTGCAGTCAATCCTGTTGCTGTATTTTCTCTGGTGCGTTTTCAAGAAAAAGAAATGAGAAAGGCCATGCAGGGAAAAAAGTATGATGAAAAAAGTGGAGATCGGACGACGGCATGTCACAAATGGGATAGGGCAATAAAGGCGCGAAAAATGCAAGTTACGCTTGCTAGTCGCGCTGGATAATTCGATGATTACGGGGCGTGCCGATTGCCCCACCCAAAACAGTGCGAGGGTTATGCCGTCCGGCGGAGCAGCGCTTAAGTTTGTTGGTTCGGTTTTTGACCCGCCGGAAGGAGCAGGGCGCAACCATCAGCGATATCGTGGACCATCTAGAGACGGAGTTGGGAGATACCT
>Ga0214917_10005806_pt1 | contig 13055 bp, 7 predicted proteins | sample LL_1208_BB_MetaG_FD_177983 | JGI IMG/M metagenome (GOLD analysis project Ga0214917, IMG submission 177983) | Freshwater microbial communities from Lake Lanier, Atlanta, Georgia, United States - LL_1208_BB | ecosystem: Environmental > Aquatic > Freshwater > Lake | place: USA: Georgia | collected... | reverse complement strand
GCTTTCTTAGCAGCTGGTTTTGCAGCAACAGCTTTCTTAGCAGCTGGTTTTGCAGCAACAGCTTTCTTAGCAGCTGGTTTTGCAGCAACAGCTTTCTTAGCAGCTGGTTTTGCAGCAACAGCTTTCTTAGCAGCTGGTTTTGCAGCAACAGCTTTCTTAGCAGCTGGTTTTGCAGCAACGGCTTTCTTAGCAGCTGGTTTTTTTTCTTCTTTTGCACTAGAAATGGTGTGGTCCATAGCCGCAGTAGGTTTTAGCTCAATACCCATTTTTTTTTCTTTTTCGTTCATAAAGTTACTCCATTATTTTAAACGATTCACAATTCAAACATAGCACATAAAATGAAATCATGATGAAAAATTGCGTGTTCTTTTAAGTTACAACTAAAAAAATTAAAAAAACTAAAAAAATTGGTTATAATATTGCTGCCATTCAATTCCATAACATCCTCTATGGCTGCTCAATAACACACCTTTGAGATCGTTAGAAATAACTCTTGAATGAGCGAAGTGTCGATCTTTTATTCGAACAATTAAAAAGCGAATTTAATCTTAAGATAAGAGAGTAGCTAGACTTACTGAATCAATAGGGAAAACAAACATGGTTATTGCTCGTACTAGCGTAAGGTGTATTTAACTTTGCGATGATTTGTAAAAAGCAGGGAGCGCTGTCTATTGAGTGTCATGCGACTCATAAACGCTTAAACTGCATGTTAGCGAAAATTTGCTGTAAGAACTTTTAGTCAATCATGATATGATTTTTTATCAAATGGACAAGTAGCATCATACTACTTGTCTATTGTATCAGATGCACAATGATAGTGTCTTAGCCTAGATGTTCATTAATAAAAGCCGTAAACCGCTCAGCATCAATCGCACCATAATTCTCAGCGATAATCTCGCCATCTTTTATAATACACACTTTAGGAATAGAGCGAATTTGAAAGTCAACAGCAATTTCTTCATTATCTACAACATTAATTTTACCAAATACCACATTTGGAAATTCATGTGAAACCTTTTCATATACTGGTGCAAATTGATGACATGGTCCACACCATGGCGCCCAAAAATCTAGAATCACCGGCTGAGAAGATTCTAAATGTTCTTTCAAAATTTGCTTATTCATATCAATAACTGACATAAAGCCTCCACGACTCTCTTTTTTTTAATTTCAATGACAACTAAAATTCAGTTTATCTTTTAAGATAGCCACATCCTAGCATTGTACTTTACAACAAGCAACCATTGAGCTTTTTAAATTAATTTGAAACCATTATAATTCATTGATTATTTTATTATTTCAATAATTTCCATAGTCAAGAGAGAAATCTCTTGATGAGCATCAATTGTTTTAAAACAAAGATCAAGTTGTTTTTGCTTTGTTTCATAATACTCAATAACCGGGGTCGTCAATTGATGAAAATAGACTAAACGTCTTTTGATATTTTCAGGATGATCATCGACTCGCTGCACTAAGGGTTCATGGGTAACATCATCTAATCCTTCCTGTTTTGGAGGATTATACAGAATATGATAGCTGCGACCAGAACCTTCATGAACCCGTCTTCCTGACAACCGTTCAATCAAAATGAGATCATCAAGTCGCATATAAAATACAAAATTAATACCCAAATTGCTCTGGCTTAACGCCTGAGCTTGAGAGAGAGTTCTAGGGAATCCATCTAAAATAAAACCATTGTTACAGTCCTCATGGTTCAAACGCTGCTCAATTAACTTAATCATCACTTCATCGCTGACTAAGGCGCCTGATTCTATAGTTTCTTGAATTTTTTTACCTAAAGAAGACTGTAAACGCACCTCTTCTCTAAGAATATGTCCTGTTGATATTGATGGAATATCATAATGAGCTGCCAATTGAGTAGCTTGCGTCCCTTTTCCCGATCCTGGGGGGCCAATTAATATTATTTTTTTCAATTTCGTCATTCCTATATTAACCTGAATTTTGCAGACCAATTGATATCAAAAGGATTGATTCAATAAAATTTATTTTTTTCATCACTTCAATATCTTTTCGTGCACGATAACGCCTCAACATCTCAATTTGCAATAAATGCAAAGGGACCAAATAATCTGCACGATAGTGCGCGTCTTCTATAAAATATTTAAAATATGAATCATTTTCATAAAAACCAAGAAAGTTCTTAGAAAATTCTTGTACTTGTTTATAAACAATTTTAAGAGCTTCACCGAGTTCTCTGAGATGTGGTGACACAAGCTCTTTTTGATAGCGCTCGAGAATACGCATATCAGTTTTCGCAAGCGATACCAATACTAACATAAATGCAGAATAAACCAATCTATCATTAAAGACTTTTTCGATACTTTTCTCATCAAGTTGTTCTAAATAATGACACACCGATCCCATTCCTAACCATATGGGAATAAAAAATCGATTTTGAGCCCAACACAAAGACCAAGTAATAGGTTGAACATGAGTTGAATCATATTTATAAGCATTTATTGATGTATTTTGATAATCTAGAATAAAATCAACGGGAGTAACTGCAAAAAAATAATCAAAAAAATCTTGTTCTTCTTGCGTGTAATACTTAAACTCTTGTTTCGAGGCATCTGCTAATTCCTCTCTAACAGTAACTCGATCTTCGATAAAATCAGTATCATGATCTTTTTGAGCAGCGTTTTTAACTTCTATTAAATATCGTTTCACAGTCATAGCAGTAATTTCGCTCGATCCAAAACGCTGTCTAATATTTTCACCTTGTATAGTTAATTTCAAACTTGGATGATCTTTCGTCAGTTGGGATGTTGCTATAAGATGCTTTGTGGGAAACCCTCCGTGTGAAATAGAACCACCCCGTCCTTGAAAAAATTCAAGTTTCAATGAGCGCTCTTTTGCCCATTGAGCCATCCTATGTTGCGCATGATAAATTTTAGTTTGAGCAGTCCAAAAACTTGATTCTTTTGCACACTCTCCATAAGCCATCATTATCTGGTCTAATAAAGTAGACATATTTGCTTGCTGGCACAAGCTTAGATAGGAATCTATTAAGCTGCTTGATATCTCTATACTCGATACTTTTTCAAAAACAGGAGTCAAAAACAAGTTCTCTACGCCCAAAAAAGAAATCAGTAGACGTATGCAGACTAACTCATAAAGTGATGTCACATTAGTTAGAATCAATCGCTCTGCATTTTTTGTTAAAAACAAAGAGCGCCATTTTTTTTGATCCTCGACTTTCAACTCATCAATATATTGAGTGATATTTTTATTGTTGAAGAGATCTGCTAGCTGTAATAACGCAACAGGGTCGGTTGAAAAAGATCTCGCTAAACGTCGTTGATACATCTTTTGATAGATGACTTCCATTAAACCGACTAAATCCTGTGCATTAAATTTTACTTCTATCTTAATGCCTTGATGACCAAAAACTTCTAACTGCGCTCTAAAGCTTATTAGACGCTTAAAAAATAGATTATATTCCTCGTTGCTCTTAAGATAACGAAGCAATGCTTCAGTTTTACTTTTGACCTCTTCTATACTTTTTTTATCGATGATCTTTTTGTGTAAAATTTCTTTTATCTCTTTGATTTGTTCATCAATAAAAGGAGGAATAATCTCTTGAGCATCATTAACATCGTCTAAGTGCTGCAAATAACAACTTTTGATGGCGGAGGCATAAAGAGTTTGAGCTTCTTGATAATAGACATCACTCATGTCACGATCTTCATAATCCCCCCCTATCCATGTCGAACAGACTAACATTTGCGAGATTTTAGGAATATTTTCTATTGTTGCATCAGAAAACAGGCGCCCTATACCTGGATAAATTGAGTGCTTGAAATATTCAATAAAACTCAATAGATTCATCTTGATAGACTGATTTTCTGCCTGAAGATCATGTTTTATTAATCCATTCATAATACGTCTAATCAGATTTAAAGCTTTTTCATTAAGATCGTCCTGCGTTTGAGAACGATAATGATAAATAACATCAAAAATCTGCTGAAAACACATTGTTGCTTCTATTGATAATGTTTCGTAAGAATAAGACGAGAACACTAAATGCAACTTTGGAATGAATGCTGCACACAAATCATCAATATCAAGCGTTAATCCTTCTTTTTTCTCATATTCCACAACCTTATGACTTCGCTGTATCATGGTCAACAAAGCAAGAAACAATCCAAACGATCGTAACACTACTGTAACATCTTGTTCACTTAAGAGCTCAAGTTGTGCAAATAAATCCTCTAAATCTTTATCACTTCCATTATCAATCAGCATTCGAATCGTTTGAACTAACTGAAACGTCTCTTGGCCATAAATTTCTACAACGGCTTCATCAAGAAGACCGCTTATAACGTTCATATCATGATAGATATCTGCTTTATTTAATAACATTGGCATTATTGGACCTCATTTGTCGATATTAATGCTGCGCACCGATAACTCTCAATCAGAGAGATAAGCTTCCTCTTTATTGATTGACAGTTAACAACCGTTCAACTTCAATAATACAATTTAACTGATGAATTCTATCAATCAACCTATGAAGTTCAGCTAATGAATTGATTTCAAAAACAACTGTAATAATAATAAGTTGTTCTTGAGAAGAACGTTCACTTTTTAAATGAGACATCACAACTCCGAATTCAAGGAGAACTCCGGTGATATTATTAACAACATTTTGTTGATCAATCGCTGTGATTTGTAATAAAACTGAATCTGATTGGTATTCACACGCCAACCTTGCCCATTGAGCAAACATTAAACGATCGTGAACTTGATTGATAACCTTGAGATTTAAACAATCTCGACGATGCACAATCACTCCGCGCCCTCTCGTAATTAAACCGACAATCGGGTTAGGGTACACTGGACTACAACAGCAAGCATAATCATATTTAACATCATCAGAGCTCATATTTCCAAAACTGATTTCATGATGAGTTATTGTTTTTGTATTTTCTTTTACGGTTGATGCCTGTTCATTTATTTTAGGAACATTATCGAAATAATCCAAAATTCTACTTAACTTTAAATCGCCTAATGCCAAAGCATGATATAAATCGTCTTTGCTTTTAAAACTCAACTTATGCACAAGATCCTCGACTGAAAACGTCCCATGCAGCCCTAAACGCTTTAGCTGTTTATCAAAGTATGCTTTGCCTTCTTGGACAAGACGTCCCTTATCTAAAGAACGAAACCAATGTGCGACTTTTTGACGAGCCCTGGCTGTTTTAATATATCCATAATGAGGGTTAAGCCAATCACGAGAAGGCTGTACACGCGCTGAAGTATTAATTTCAACCACTAACCCTGTAGAAAGAGGTTCTGTTAATGGAATCATTTTTCCTTGGATACGCGCTCCTGAACAATGATGTCCTAATTCACTATGAATATGATATGCTAAATCTAAAGCAGTCGATCCTTTAGGTAAATCATAGACATCTCCTTTAGGAGTAAACACGTAAGTTCTATCACCAAAAATCTCATCTTTAACATTTTCAAAAGACTCATGAGAACTGACATTAGCGCGTTGCAAAAAGTTACGTAATGTTTCTAGTTTATGTTGATAACTTTGATGCTGTTGCGCACCATCCTTATACATCCAATGTGCTGCGATACCTAACTCAGCATTTTTATCCATTTCTAAAGTACGAACTTGAACTTCAATGATTCTTTGTTGAGGGCCAAAAACTGCTGTATGAATAGATTGATAACCATTGATTTTAGGATTGGCTATATAATCATCAAATTCTTCTGGCAAATAACGCCATTGGGTATGAATAATTCCTAAAGCTCTGTAACAATCTTGAACTGAATCCACAATAATACGTATTGCATTTAAATCATAAATTTGGGAAAAAGGTTTATTTTTTTTATTCATCTTTTTCCAGATAGAATAAAAGTGTTTTGAACGTCCCGTCACGGTAGACTGTACATATTGAGCCTCAAGAAGCGATTTAACTTCTTGTTTAATAGCCGCAATAAAAGATTCTCGTTGACCTCGAGATTGGGCTAATTCTTTTGATATTGATTGATAGGCTTCTGGGTACAGCAAATGAAAAGAATGATCTTCCATTTCCCATTTAATTTGTCCTATCCCTAATCGATGAGCTATGGGAGCAAAAATTTCCAAAGACATTTTTGATAAAGAAATAATATATTGATCATCATAATCATAAGGATGGCGTAAAATTGCTAAAACCTTGCTTAACATGATCACAACAAGACGGGGATCATCTACCGTCACAAGAAGCATTTTACGAATGTGTTCTTTATAACCAGTACCGGCCACTGCTACAGTTTCTAATATGCGTTCAAGATGATGGTATTGGCTCAACATTTCTTGAACATAAAGCGGAAGATCGGGATAATGCTTAGTAATATCTGAAAAGTTTTTATCGATAACGAAGGATAAGTACGCACAAAGAATGATATCTTTATCTGTTGTTAAGGTGAGTAAAATATTAAGCGTTTCTATTAAGACATGGCGCTGATCGGCAGCAGCATCTTGATAACTTTCTTCCAAGGGAATAATTTTGTATTTATTCACTATAAAAGTCAGTGTTTCATGTTGCGCAAGCCAATCATCGAGTGAAAAGAGATCCCATCGCACTCTTGAATCTAATGATACCATAGAAGCCATCCTATGCTGGGTTTTAAACTCGACACACGAATAAAAAATTTTTTCGACAATCTACTCTAGTAAATTTCAACATTGAAATCAAGACGCCTTCTTGATTTTTTATCTTTCCTCTCGCATAAAAACAGGTATAAGGACTTTGTGAGCTACCCGGCCATGAACGGGCGGGCTTCCGATTAAGCGATAGCAACACCTTACTGCTGCCGCGCAACATTCTTTTATTGTGTACTGTGTGGCAGCTCAGTCTTTGTGTTTCGTTTTCTTTCTACAATCGGGTATTTGAGTATAAGCCGAAAAAACAACTGTTGTCGATACAGTAATACCCAATGAATCAACCGGCAAAGCATCGTGTGTGTTCATAACAATGGCCGCCAACTCTCTCTCTATCAAACTGATTTCTGTTGTGTCGATAGAATCTTGCGTTGCTTGCGCCCAGAGGATGAGGGGTTGATCATCAACCATAATATCAATACTGGATCCATTTTCAATACAATAGCTTATCATAGAGCAATCTCGATTAAGCCAGGCATAATATAGCCCGGTTTTTCCATCAGAGGTTTTTAGATCTAAATCAGCACCATGTTTTTTATACAATTGCACCCAATCTATCTCTCTTGCTAATACTGCATAGTGAAGTGCTCCAAATCCATCTTGATCAACTCTTGTTAATAATCCTTGAGTATGTGTTAATAGACAATCGGCTAGCTCAAATCGTCGAAGCTCAAAGAGAGTATGCAACATATTTTTATCTTGCAACTCTTTGAATCCAATATCAACTTTCAAGCTTAATAATTCATTGAATATTTCAATATTATTAATGAGATATGATTTTTCTAGCAAAGTTTGGCCTGCAGTATCTTTTACGTTAAGATCAACACCCGCATCACTTAACACTCTAAGGACAGTGAGGCTACCTGTATCTAAGACGTAAAAAATAATATCTGGATAGAGCTCAATGCAAGTTGGATAGAGTCTGATGATTGCTCGCAGCAAAGAGTCTGCCTTGAGCGTGATGGCATGCTTTAACAGATCTAATAATGCATCTCGATCTTCTCGATCGACTGTAACATCAGCGATTGACGTTATTTCTTGTGCACAAAAATCAAGATATTGTTTTGGTAATGTTTCTATAGTTTTTTTGTAAACTAGACACTGATCTTTTATCAATAAGACAATCAGATCATAGCGATGTTGAGTTAAAGCATAATCCATCATTTTACTTTGAAAATTTTCATATTCCTGGCTGGTTAAGAGCGCGCGTCTTCGTTTTAGAATATGAGATAAAATAGGAACAGACACCGATCCTAAGCGTAAAGAATATTCAGTCAGATTATCTTGTGATGATGATTCGAATAATCCATAATCAATGCGCTCAATTAATTCATGATAAGTGGGTGTTTGCTCACTAAGATGCACTAAATGAAGAAAAGAGTATTGCAACAATGAATTCATTTTTTCATCATCAGTGAGATGGGGAAGAAGGGAAGACCATCTTTGAATAATATGAAGGCTTAAACCATCCAGTTGTTTTAATAAATCAAATGCATATTCCTCAAGATGTTCAAACGGAAATAAATCAAAATCCTCACAAAGATCATCTTTATTATCGATCAAGACTCTTAACTGTTCGATAAACTCTGATCGTGTGTAAGGCAGGCTCATGAGGGCTAATTCAATAAATTGTATCGGCCAATGGGTCATTTTAGCTATCTCATGGCGCAATAACTCGAACAGTCTTGTTTCAGATTGTTCGATATAATCGTATTGCAAGGCACTTTTTTGATAAACAATATTTTTTCTTACAACTGAACGAGTATTTAACCAGTAAGATTGAATAATACTACGTATATCCTCAGGAACATCTCTATGATCATCAATCCTTTTAATCATTAACTCTACTTGATGCTCGCTTAAATATTGCTCTAATGCTAAAGCCTGCAGACTTCTTAAATCCAGATCGTGTACATTAAAACGTATTTCTCCAGTCACTGATGATTGTAATCCAATAGGTTTATTGTGATGATCGAATAATACGCTCAACCCACGATCACTTAAATATAACAGTGTTTTTGCATAAATTGATTGAGGAAGACTCTTAATCGTCTTCTCACTTCCCTTGCCTCTAAAATAATCCATTATAATATCAATAAAATCAGTCCATAATAAAGAGTTTGGTTCTGCAAGAAACTGTAATATCTTGATAATGTTAGAGTGATCTTCTGCATTGAATTTTTTAAGAATCAAAAGCAGATCATGTGTATAGAGTCGATTAAAATAATATTCTAAAACAACTTTCTCTTCTAGTTGATAAGGTCCTCCTAATGCGGCTAAACACAGCCCTTTTAAAAAATTATTCATCTCCATACTCTTGTGAGGATGAACAAAAACTAAACTAGCTATTTCCGCATAAAGTTGATGGTAACACGATTCTTTTTCATGCTCTTTCAACGATTCCTGAAGACTTTGACAAGTAAGATAAATGCGTTCCTCTAATCCGGGAGGGCAGGTATACAATTTATCAGGATAATAACTTGCGTAAGGTGTCTCTTGATAAGCTTTAGAAGCTGCATCGAGCAACCCATAGAGTAAAAGAGGATTTCTTCTCTCTTTGCAATAAAGATAAAATGCACATAACGCCTGAATAATCATCGGTTCAAAATTATAGATTTCTTTTTTTAGAAATCGTAAATACTGATACACATTATCCCTATCTTCCTGTGACATGCTATTTAAGAGATCAGAAAGAAATTTTTTTATCTTGTTAATTAATCTCCAGTACTTTTTTTTAAAACTTTTGAGAGGATTATTGATCACTTGAGCAAATAAATAGGCTTGCCCTGCTTTTTTATGACTCATGATTGCAAGATGATGAATATAGAGATGAGACTCTGCTGATTGTAATTCAAACTGAGATCTTAGTTTTTTAAAAAAAAATAAATGGGGTAGAAGGGTATCTCGATTAAAAAGAGCAATAAGTTCTTTTTGAGTAAATCCATCTAACTCTATCTTATTTTCAATAAAATTAAGCATTCTTGTTAAAGGCATTTTGAGAACCCCTAGAACATCAAAACCTAAAAAATTACTGGTTTTTAAACTAAACGGCCAACTCGCTTGAATGAGACTTGATAATCTTTCCAGCTGAATGACAATATCACGTATTGAGCTTTACCGCATAAAAACCTCTCTGGCACAAAACCCCAATATCTTGAGTCTTGTGAATTATCACGATTATCGCCCAAGACAAAATAATGTCCTTGAGGAACAATAAAATCAAGATCAAAAGGCTTATGCAATGCGGGAATTGTTTCAATCACAACATCATGGGAGCCTAGCTTCTGTTCATGAAAATAAGTGTCTATACGAATTTTTTGGTGTTGAGGTAAAGAAAGATACTCATAACTTTGATTCTTAAATTCAGTAGCCATGAGTTGACCATTAATAGTCAACTTTTGACCTTCCACTTTAATATGATCTCCAGGAAGCCCTATCATTCTTTTAATCATTTTTCGTTGTGTAGGCTTATCAGGTTGTAGAAAGACTACGACATCCCCTCGCTCAGGAGGATGAAATGCTGCAATAGTCGTATTAAGGCCAGGAACTTTAAATCCATATTCATATTTATTAACCAAGACAAAATCACCTGGATATAAGCTCGGTTGCATTGAGCCTGAAGGGATTAAATACATTTCGTAAAAAAATCCTCTAATAATCAAAACAGCCAGTAACTCCCAAAATGTTATTCCAATAAATCTGATTGTTTGATTAATAAAAGCAGGCCTATCTAAAAAAGCAGGATAATAGCGTTTAATTGTTTTAGCGATAGCGCACACTACAACGAGGATTGTTAAATAAAATGCAAAATCTCTATTAACAAAAATGATATTTGTATCATTAAGCAGTAAATTCATGAACGCGTATGCTCCTTTATTTTTAATAAGATTAGCTATCGATTTTCAAAATAGCTAAGAATGCCTCTTGCGGAACTTCAACTTGACCTACCTGCTTCATGCGCTTTTTACCAGCTTTTTGCTTTTCAAGCAGTTTTCTTTTTCTTGACACATCCCCGCCGTAACATTTTGCAGTCACATTCTTACGATACGCTTTTACGGTGGTTCTTGCAATAATTTGATTACCAATAGCTGCTTGAATAGCAACATCATACATTTGGCGTGGAATTAATTCTTTCATTTTTTCAGCTAACGCGCGTCCTTTACGTTGTGCATGATCACGATGAATAATTAACGCTAAGGCATCAACGATATCACCATTAATAAGAATATCTAACTTCACTAAAGGAGCTGGTTCAAAACTTTTAAACTCATAATCAAACGAAGCATATCCACGAGAAACCGACTTCAGTCTATCAAAAAAATCCATCACCACTTCAGCTAACGGCAAAAGATAGACTAAAGTCGCTTGTTGCCCTTTGTACATCATGTTTTTCTGAATACCGCGTTTTTCATTACACAAAGACATCACATCACCAATATAGGCTTCTGGGCAAAGGATAGTTGCTTCAACAATAGGCTCAGCAATATATTCAATATGATTAAGCGATGGTAATTGAGTTGGATTTTCTATCATCACAATTTCGCCGGAATTTTTAGTGACTTGATAAATCACTGTCGGGGCTGTCGTTATCAAATCCATATTGAATTCTCGTTCAAGACGTTCTTGAACAATCTCCATATGTAAAAGCCCTAAAAATCCACATCTAAAGCCGAAACCTAAAGCTTGCGACGACTCTGGTTCAAATTGCAGTGATGAATCATTTAATTGTAATTTTGACAAAGCTTCTCGAAAATCTTCAAAATCATCTGATGATACAGGGAAAAGCCCGGCAAAGACTTTAGGTTGAACTTTCATAAATCCTTCAACAGCTTTTACACAAGGATTTTTGGTTGTCGTTATTGTATCCCCAACAGGTGCACCATGAATATTTTTAATACCAGCAACAAGATAACCGACTTGACCGGCACTAAGCGTATTATGTTTTTGCTTCTTAGGGGTGAAAACACCAATTTCATCAACTTTATGTGATACCCCTGTTGACATAATTTGGATACTGTCTCCTGTATTTAATTGCCCGTCAAAAATTCTAATTAAGGAAACTACACCTAAGTAATTATCAAACCATGAATCAATAATTAAAGCTTTTAAGGGGCCTTCAGGATTGCCTGTTGGAGGAGGAATACGTTTGATTAAAGTCTCAATCAGATCGGGGACTCCCACACCTGTTTTAGCTGAAACACGGTTAGCATCAATAGCTTCCAAACCAATTAAATCTTCAATTTCTTCTATCACTCTTTCTGGTTCAGCTTGCGGCAAGTCAACTTTATTAAGAACAGGGACAACTTCCAGGTTTAAGTTAAGAGCAGTATAACAATTAGCCATTGTTTGCGCTTCCACGCCTTGAGCTGCATCAACAACTAATAAAGCGCCTTCACAAGCATATAAAGAACGCGAGACTTCATAGGTAAAATCAACATGTCCAGGGGTATCAATAAAGTTAAGCTGATATGTTTGGCCATCCTGAGATTGATAATCAAGAGTAACAGCTTGAGCTTTAATCGTAATACCGCGCTCACGTTCAATATCCATACTGTCAAGAACTTGGTCTTTCATTTCACGCTCATTCAACCCTTGGCAAAGCTGAATTAATCGATCGGATAATGTCGACTTGCCATGGTCAATATGAGCAATGATAGAGAAGTTCCTGATATTATTCATAAAAATTAATCCTTGAGGCAAAATATCTTTAACAAGATATAAAATAAAACTGCACTTTATATCAAATGCAGTAACGACGGTAACAATATTAAATGATATTTTATGGGGGGTTGAGTTAAATGGCAAGAATGTAGCTAAAAAATCTTTAAAGGCAACCTCTATAGGATCACTTTATAATAGAGCGCTGAAGAAAAAAATCCTGATTGATCGAAAACTCAACATGATGTTGGATAAGAAAGGGGCCAGTGACCACGAGCGAACTATAAGATTCATGAATCTGTGATGAAGGTAAGAGCCTGTCTTCACCTTGGTTCAGCTGATCTCTTGGGACACAAGAGTTACGTCAAGAGTTCCCCTGAAGCTAGAGTTGCCAATCCAACTGCTTCAGCCAGAAGTCGATCTTCATGTTGCTGAAGATGGATCGCAAAAATAAGCCCCCACTACTAGCGATTGCTTGTACAGTATGAGTGGAGGGTAAATATCATTTTTAAGATAAATTTTTGATTTTTAATAGTTCTTTTACTTTTCTCGCACAAAAGCCTCCCCCGTCAACCGGAGGTTCAGTAAGAGAGTGACATTCTCCCGCCACTAAATTGCTAAGGCAATTCTAGTGGGGGCTTCTTGCGACCCATCTTCAGCAACCTGAAGACCTTTCGCTGAAGCAGTTGCGCCGGCAACTATGGCTTCAGAGGTA
>Ga0214917_10005805_pt1 | contig 13056 bp, 7 predicted proteins | sample LL_1208_BB_MetaG_FD_177983 | JGI IMG/M metagenome (GOLD analysis project Ga0214917, IMG submission 177983) | Freshwater microbial communities from Lake Lanier, Atlanta, Georgia, United States - LL_1208_BB | ecosystem: Environmental > Aquatic > Freshwater > Lake | place: USA: Georgia | collected... | reverse complement strand
GTTTATGTTTCATATTAGTTCATAAACATTTCAAGCGGGGCGCCGTACTTATCACCAATCTCAGCATGTAGAACATTGATTTCATCAGTGGCTTCCTGGTAAATCTTGTCACCATTTAATGTGACACCACCTGGTAATTGAATACCATTAAACTTTTTAAGGTTGTTACCCCATGAACGCTTGATTAATGCAGTGGCATATTCTTTTAACCAACGGTCATTCCATGCCTGTGTATAGATGGCAGGATCAATTGTTGCATAACACTCAGCAACAACCACTGTGCCTGCTGGTGCTTGTGATGAACCCCAAGCCCAATCAATATACAATCTTTGTGTATGTCTTTGAAATCTGATTGGTACTTCACCAGTAAATTGTTGTTCTAACATTCTCAAATGTTGTTGTGTCATTGTATAGTTGATGTATGATGCAGATGTGAAGTCATACAATTCATTTAAACGAAGTTGATACCTAAGGTCAAACATATTGATTGTTGCCTGAGAATCATACAACGGGAATATTCTGGTGACACCAGCAATTTGTGTTGCATTATTTGAAGAATCTCTTGCTGCTGTTAAATCTAGATATCTTTGGTTTACATCTGATTGTAATAATGCTTTGACATAATAGACTTTTTGTAGACCATCAAAGTGATAATCTTGCCAGTATTGAAGTGCATCATCTATACGGTCTTCCACCTGGTCGTCATCAACGTTGATTTCAATTACAGGAAATCCTAATCTACGTAGACAGTAATCTTTAAATGCGGTTCTGGATGTTATTGTGGCCATTTATTTTCCCCTCTATTGAGGTATTTATGTAATGTAATTATACTTAAAACGCCTCAAAAATAATAATTCCACCAGCACCTAAAGGAGTAGAGCTTACACCGTGTGAGCCGCCGCCTCCAGCACCATACCCTACTCCATTTTGACCAGCAGCAGCTGTTGACCCATATGAGCCGCCCCCAGAACCAAAACCGGGGCAATCCCCGCCTTTTCCAGAAAAATTAGTTGCTACTGTTGCAGCAGAACCGTAAGAATTACCACCAGAACCACCTGTAATATTTATATCTCCACCAGTAGCTGTGCCACCAGTAGGTCCAGCGGTAGATGAGCTTGCATAAGCAGTTGTTGTTCCATTTGAACCTGAGTTTGCGGTTATTGTTGAAATGGTCAACGTACCAGAAGACACCGTAGAAGCCGCTCCTGACGCTGTTGAAACCGTATAAGTTAAAGTTTGCCCTGCGGTCATAGCAAGCCATTTAATTGCTACACCGCCACCACTACCTCCAGTAGCTCTTGATGTTGTTGCATTACCTCCATTACCACCTGGCCCAACAACAGTAACTTTTACCCACTGCGTATTTGCGGGTGCGGTATAAGTTGCCGCTGTTCCAGACGTAAATGCTTGGGTATTTTTTGCCAAAGAAAAAGTTATAGCAGTATTAACAATATTAGTAACTCGGCCGTTAGCAGATACAGTAATTACAGGAACATATGTGGTATTACCATACGTTCCAGATGTTATTGATATATTTGTAAAATCAGTATTGGCTTTATCAAAAGCACCTTGTGCTAAGGTATTGGCTGTGTTGGCTTTATTAAATGCTGCTGTACCAATTGGTTCTGAATTGGCTTGTGTGTATGCCGCTTGAGCAATTGTGGTTGCCAAGTTGGCTTGACCATAAGAAGCTTGAGCAACAATCAAAGATAAGTTAGCTTGATTGAAAGCTGATACTGCTGTTAAGTTTGCTGAATTAGCCTGAACATAAGCTGCTTGACCTATTGTTGTTGCTGTATTTGCTTGAACATATGCTGCTGTACCAATAATTTCTGAATTGGCTTTATCAAATGCAGATTGAGCAATAATCGTGGCCAAGTTGGCTTGGTTAAAAGAAGTTACTGCGGTTAAATTTGCGGAGTTTGCTTGATTGAAAGATGATACAGTAATTAAGTTAGCCGCATTAGCCTGATTAAATGCTTCCACAGCCGTAATGTTGGCTGAATTGGCTTGGCCATATGCTGCTTGACCTATTGTTGTTGCCGTATTGGCTTGTACATAGGCTGCTGTACCAATAATTGTGGCCAAGTTGGCTTGACCATAAGAAGCCTGACCAATAATTATTGATACGTTGGCTTGGTTGAAAGCTGATACTGCTGTTAAATTGGCTGAATTGGCTTGGTTGAATGATGTCACTGCGGTCAGATTGGCTGAATTGGCTTGTACAAAAGCCGCAGTACCAATTGGTTCAGAGTTTGCTTGATTGTATGCAGCCTGACCTATTGTTGTTGCTGTATTTGCCTGTACATAGGCTGCTGTACCAATAATTTCTGAATTGGCTTTATCAAATGCTGTTTGTGCCAAGGTATTTGCTGTATTGGCTTTATTAAATGCTGCTGTACCAATTGGTTCAGAGTTTGCTTGATTGTATGCAGCCTGACCTATTGTTGTTGCTGTATTTGCCTGTACATAGGCTGCTGTACCAATTGGTTCAGAGTTTGCTTGTACATATGCCGCTTGAGCAATAATCGTGGCTACGTTTGCTTGACCATAAGATGCCTGACCAATAATTATTGATACATTAGCCTGATTAAATGCTGTTACAGCAGTTAGGTTAGCAGAATTAGCCTGATTAAATGCTGATACTGCTGTTAAATTGGCATTATTGGCCTGTGTTCTAGCAAATGCATCTGTGCCTGAACCTCCACCACCAGCAGTAGTCTGAGTTGTACCATCACCAAACGTAATGTAATTAGCTGAAAACGTATTTGCGGTATAATTTAATGTTTGGTCTAATGCTGATGGTTGTATTCTAGTCAGTGCCATTTTTTATCCTATGTATGCTACCGACCAATTATCGTTACTATCAAAACTAAGTGTACCTACAGCCACATTTAATTTAAGTGTATCACCAGCTAATAATTTGATATTAGTACCAACACCTGCATGATTCATTGTAGTGTTTATACCAAATTCTAACATAGCAGCAACAGTGTCTGTTCCACTGCTAGTCTTGTATATAATTGCTTGATTGATAGTGGCATTCGTATTACTAAAAGTTCTCATCACTAAGTATGTTGAATATAAACCAGCAAGTGGTGCAGTGAATATACCAGTTGTTTGATTTAAGGAACTACCTTGTTGATAATCTAATGTCCAGTTGGTGCTTGTTACAGTATTTGATGCAACAATTGTACCGCCATTACCAATAACTCGGAACGCTGGACGATTTGGCATATAGATTGCACCAGTACCAGTAACAGCAAGATTACTAGAAACATTTAATGTACCAATACCACCTAAGTTATTTGCTGTGTTTGCACCAGTGGTGGCATTCAATATCGTAATTGTATCAGAAACGTGATTAAAAGAAATTGTCATGTGTATGCTACCTCAGTTGTTTCAAGTCTACAATACCAACGAATGGTGTTTGTTGCGTCTCCTCTTACAGTTATTCTTAAACATCCATTAACCGTATCAGCAGTAATTTCAAAAGACCAACCATTGGTTATTGCAGCACCATCAATAGCCATTAAACTTATTGTTGGTGTTCCTATTAAAGCGGTTGATGCTGCTGATGTTCCTCTTCCAATAGAACCTTCAAAAGTCCACACAGCATTACCGGCGCCACCTGTAACCGCAGCAACAAGAGTTCCTTTAAAACCAAACAACGAACTATTTGGTAAAATTAATACATTTCTGTTGGGTGTTGCATTGACTACACTGGCGCTGCCACTAGTAGTTATTATTCTTGTGGGTGATGTAGTTGATGTTGCTCCACCCAACGACATTGATGCACCCTGAGCAAACGCCGAGGAAGCGACGGCGCTGCTATACATAATACCACTATTTGTTATAACATTATAAAAAGTTATACCTCTAGTCCAAGCATAATTACCACCAAGAATTACACTAGTTACACCATCTACGGTATTACTTAGTCCACCAACAGCAACAGCACCATCACCGGTAATACTGTTTGAGGCCCCACCAATTCCGGCGGCATATGCAGCATTAACGATAGAATTATCATAACCACCCAATAATGCAGAAAATTGTCCACCAGCAACAGATGATGCGGATGCCCTCGCTAATTGTAAATCAACAGAATAGAATCCTCGGGAACCACCAGGATGACCACCAGAGCTTCCTGTATAATTTGCATCCGGTACTGATGTTAAAATGCCACCATATCCTCTTGGTTGAAAGAATATTGAAACGTTTGCATCTGGTGTTGCCTGACCACCAATTGGAAGTGTATTTCGACCTGACAATTGACCGGAACCGCCATTCATATAACCGCTAGTATTAATACCAACATATATGTTATTAGCAAGTCGTGGTGCCGTAGTTGATCCAAAATATATTGGATATCTGTTATTGGCTAAAAAACTAATACTATTACCAGTTAAATTTATATTACCATCAGTACCAGTTGAAACAATTTGTGTCCATGCAACGTTTGTTCCACTATAAACTACTTTTTTATATAATATATTAGTTCTTGGACTGTAATACTCATCACCAACATCCGAAAATGTTGGTGGTGTATCAGTAACTGTATGTTTTAAGTAGTTCTTAGTTGACATATTACGCTTGAGCTTCAGTCCAACTTAAACGTGCGTTAATTGAATTTGTACCGCCAAGAGCAGTAGCACAAACTGTAATAACATCTGGACCATCTGGGTATAAACCAGTTGCTGTTGTTGGTACAGATAATGATGTACCACCACCCAAAATACTATTACCAATATCACGAACTTGGTTTAAGTCTTGAGATGTTGCGCCTGCATTTGATGTAAAGAATCCGTAAATACTTTCACCACCTGATATTGTTGTGTTTGCAGCATGATAAGCAACTTGTGCCAATGAAGAACCACCAACAGCTGCAAATGTTCCTGATGCTGGTCTACCATTCAATATCAATTCAATTCTGAAAGCAGCACCAGTTGTAAATGTGTCCATTGAACGTAATGTCAATTGCATACGATTAACAATTTCACGAACACCTAACAAACCGGATTGACCTTGGTCAACAGACGGTGATAAACGAACAGACATTAGAGCATATCTGGTACCTGAAGTTTGATTGTTAAGCACTGTATTCATACCTGTGTTGAACACAAAGCCTTTGTCATCATCAAAACGGCCATCCATAATCACAGAAGCACCCCAATGGCCAATAGTACTTGCAATTGTTGGTGCATACAATTCAACTTTAATAGGATTGGTTGCTGAGTATGTAAATGTTTGTGCAGATGCGGCGCCACCGGTTTGAGCACGAGCACCAATTGTTAAACTATTAGATGTTTTTGCAGTATAAGAAATATATTCAATGGCTGCCCCAGTAACACCTCCAGCAGTTATTACAGCAGTACCTGAGTTTGGCCAACCTGTTGTATCTGCTACTGCTATGGTACCACCAGTTGTTGTAGCAGATGATAATGTTGAAGTCAAATATGTATAAAGTGAAATAGTGTTAGTTTCATAACGTGCTGGTAAGTTACCAGAACGCAAGTAGGCTTCTGTGTTTACGTTATTGTTTGGAATTCTGTGGCAGTAGATAACTTCACCACGATTGTTTTTAAATCCAAAACGAATAGCGCCAGCACCGTACCATGTAAAGTCCATGTAGAACATTTGCATTTTGGTTAAATCAATATTGTAACCACTGGCTCCTGTACCATCACATTTATCAATATTCCATGCACTTTGTGGATAACGAGTATCAACAGTTTTTGTTATAAGGTTATTTAATGTATTGGTTGCACCACGATACTCTGGATAAATTTCCATTGCAGTATCACTTGCTATGCTTTGCACAAGATATGACATACCACGAATAACAATTGTATCACCTGGTGTTAATTGTGTAGAAAATTTTGTATTTGTTCCTGTGATATTGGAACGGCCAGTTGTTGTTGCAACAGTACCTGATAATAGTTTAACACTTGAACGCTTCACTGCATATAATGTTACACCATCATATTCGTAGAAAAAACCATTTTGTGAATCAAACATACCAACACGATTTGCACCACCATACCATATATTAGGTGCACCAATAATATTTGCGCCGGTTGCTGGTGTTGCTGATGGTGTTGAGCCAGCTATGTATGTAAAAGTAGTTGGATTAGCCGCTGTTGAAACAGTAAATATTCCATTGTATGCTGTTTCATTACATCCACTTATTGCTACGTTCGCACCTGCTAATAATCCATGTGGAAATTTTGTTGTTACTGTACAAGTCGAACTGGCACTTGTTATCGTATCAATATAAATTGGTGGTTTTAATAAAGAACCTGTAGAAAATTGAATACCTTTACCCGACTGATAACGGAATTGACGGCGTGTTTGACGAATAACTTGATAACCATGATAAGGGATCAAATTACTGAATTGAACAGCACCAATTGGAGCACGATGTTCGACATAACCAAGAGCTCTTGGAAAAATAGAATTGTTTGCTGATAACGTTGTTGTACCACCAGAAACAGGAGAAGTAAAGGTGAATGTACTATTTGTTGGTGTTGTTGCAATAACATAACTACTATTACCTGGTTGAGTGGTACTTGTTGCATTAACAATATAGATACCGTCACCTGGTCTCATACCATGAGCATTTGTTGTGGTAACTGTTCCTGTTGTAGTTGCATATGTTAAACCACCAGTTGCGGTTTGAAGTGCTGCGCCTGAAAAGAATGTTGAAGCAAAGATATATGTTTTATTTGCATCATATAAAGTTGCTGCAGGTGTATTGGTAGTTGTATATGTAAATTGAGAACCAGTGGTAGTCTCAACTACCCACCAGCCGTCTGCATTACCCATATCTAAAGTACCTTGGACGAAAATCGGTGTACCATTTGCAAGTGCTGCTGTTGTAGTAACAGTAACAGTTTTTCCTGATGCTGTGATGTTAGTAATTGTTATAGGTGCAGTTGAATCATAGAACGCTGAAGGTCTATTATTCAATAAGTTAATTTGTTCCCATTTGGTAGGCTGTAGACCATATTCAAAGTCAGTATCAATTAAGGATTGTGGCATAGAAACACGAAGTTTTTCCACAGGGTCACGCATCACCTCTGATGGAATCATTTCTTGATATGTTTCTTCTGTAAGTATTGCCAACTTATCAGTAGAACTCATTGCAGCTGTATTGAAGTTTAATACAATTGTGGTTGTTTCTTGACCAGTTGTGGTAGATACACTTTGAGTAATACTGGTTGTCTGCAAATTCGGATCGGAGAAATTATAAATCACCGTGCCAGTTGTTGTATTTGTAATTAACAACAATTGCTCTTTGCGGATAAATTTACCAGTAACTACAATAGTTTTTGTAGACGGTGTAAATGTATACGCTTCTAATATAACATGTTTTGCCATTTTAATTAATCTCCTAGTGCTATCGTTGTAGCAGAATATGGATACTTACGAGTTTGTACGTTTGTTGCCTTATTTATGATACTTAATACTGCTTGGTCGGTTGGTGCTGGTGAATTGTAGATGATTACATTTGCTGTGTTTGCATCAGAAACCACACGGAATCCTATAAAAGAATCATAAGGTGTCAACCAAGGATATGTATTCTGTTTAATATATGGTGCCAAACGAAGTCCATTTATTATTACTTCCATGTTTCTTGAATCAACAACATCACTACTTGTAATATTTGTTTGGTCTGTAAACAAAGTGAATACAGATTTGGAACCAGTAAATTGATTGGAAATATCATTCAATATCAATGGTAAAGTAGTAGAACTAGTAGTACCAGTATTTGCCTTATCAAAGGCTGCTTGTGCAGTTATGGCTGCTGAATTGGCTGTTGTTCTCGCTGTTTGGTCGACACCACTTGAACCACTTCCACCACTTAAAAAAGTTGTTACATCAATTAATGTTCCAACAACTGGTGTTTCAGATAATGTTAATGTTGAACCTACAACAGTATATGATGATTTTAATTGAGTTACACCATTCAAGTTAACAATAACATTATTACTTGATGCTGGAGTATTTGATAATGTAAATATAGCAGATGATCCAGATGCAGTAAAATTATCTACGGCGATAGATAAAGTTCCAGAACCACCTCCACCTCCAGTATTTGCCTGTGCATAAGCTGCTTGAGCAATTATGGTTGCTACGTTGGCTTGAGAATAGGCATTATTGGCTGTCGTTCTTGCTGTCTGGTCAATAGATGTACCACCAACGTTTGCCTGATTATAAGCTGCCTGAGCAATTATAGTTGCAGTGTTTGCTTGATTGAAAGATGTAACAGCGGTAAGATTAGCCGAGTTGGCTTGGTTGAATGCTGCCACGGCTGTAATGTTGGCAGCATTAGCCTGTAGATATGATGCTTGACCAATAATTATTGATACATTGGCTTGGTTAAATGCTGTTACTGCTGTTAGATTAGCTGAATTAGCCTGATTAAATGCAGCTACAGCCGTAATGTTAGCTGAATTAGCCTGTAAATATGATGCTTGACCAATAATTATTGATACATTGGCTTGGTTAAATGCTGTTACAGCAGTCAAGTTAGCCGAGTTGGCTTGATTAAATGCAGCTACAGCCGTAATGTTAGCTGCATTAGCCTGTAGATATGCAGCTTGACCAATAATTATTGATACATTGGCTTGGTTAAATGCTGTTACAGCAGTTAGGTTAGCAGAATTAGCTTGGTTGAACGATGTTACTGCGGTCAAGTTAGCCGCATTTGCCTGTAGATAGGCAGCCTGACCTATAATTATTGATACATTAGCTTGATTAAATGCCGTTACAGCGGTAAGATTAGCAGAGTTAGCTTGATTAAATGCAGCTACAGCCGTAATGTTAGATGCATTTGCCTGACCATAAGAAGCCTGAGCAACAATCAAAGATAGGTTGGCCTTATCAAAAGATGCTTGTGCATTATTGTTTGCTGTGTTAGCTAAGTTTCTTGCTGTCTGGTCTGTAGCGGCACCAGATGCAGCAGTTGCTTGTGTTGTACCATCCGCAAAAGTAATTTGTCCACCAGCACCAGTAGTCAATGTTAAACTGGTTGTTCTTATCGTATTATTTGATGAGAAGAATTGTAAACCATTTACATTGCTTAAGTAACCAGTTGTATTAGCAAAAATAATTGAGTTTGCTAAATAACCAGATGATGAACCAGAACCACCAGTATTTGCTTTATCGAAGGCTGCCTGAGCAAATGCATTGACTGTATTAGCTCTATCATAAGCACCTTGAGCTAAGGTGTTGGCTGTATTGGCTTTATCATAAGCACCTTGAGCTAGGGTATTGGCTGTGTTGGCTTTATCAAATGCTGCACTAATAGAAGCAGTCGGAGATGTTGATAGTGTTGTACCATCTACAAATGTAAGATTGTTTGAGGTACCAGTGATGTATATGGAACCTGTAAATACATTACCTTTTATACCAACACCACCAGCAACTGTTAAAGTACCTGTTGAGTTTGATGTTGCATTTGTTGTACCAGTTATAGATGCGTTTGCGCCTACCGTAATAAAGGTATCAATTGACGTATTGCCGTATACTCTTGTGCCTGATTGAAGTTTTGCCATAGTCTTATATTTATTACACTAAATTACCGGTATATTCATCAAATTCACCTGAAACATATTCTACACCCGTACTAACAACTCGCCGAGCAAAGTTGTTGATGTTGACACCTGTGCCTAACATTCCCACATAAGCAGTAGGAGTCAGTGCTTGCTCTAATTGAGCTCCCCATAGATAAACACCAGTACCAACCCCCGACACCCCAAAGTCTACCTTGAACTGAAAATTTCCACTCAAGCTGGAACTAAAACTAAAAGCACACCTATACCAGCCATCACCATAACTAGTGATTGACCTGGAATTTAAAGTAAAGGTAGCCCCATTTATGGTAGTCGCACCGGCTACACCGGTACTGATATTGAACTGAGCATATTGTGCATTTACAGTATCGTAAATGGTCAGGTTAATGCTGCCTGTTCCTCCAGCATTTTTTACAAACATACTATATGTATAGTTTGTGCTTGCAGTTGGTGTAAAATTTTGATATACAGAATAATATGTTCCACCCGTGGAACTCTGTGCTAATTTATCTGCTGTTAGTGAACCATCTGGTGCCGTAGTTGCATCAACCGTTACATCAATGCTCGTGCTGAGTTGTTGCTTGACCCAAAGAGCATTACTAAAATCTTGAGTATATTTAAGTTTATTTGTAGTTGTATCGGTTCCGTTATACCCAATTTGTCCAGTGCCACCATTGGGGTTGTAACTGACTTCATCAAACGAACCAGACACATATTCTATGCCTGACGCAATAGTACGTTGTGCAAAGTTGTTGATGTTTATACTAGTTGTTGCTCCGGTGGCCACATAAGCGGTTGCAGCGGAACCTAATTCAACTTGAGCTCCCCATAGATAAATTCCAGAAGTACCGTTTCCTGCAAACACCTCATTATAAGTAGCATCTAGTGGGGTTATCGAAAAAACATAATTTCCACCATCCGCATCTGATGTGGCAGTTACAGTGATTCTATACCAGCCATTCCCCACTGAAGTAATAGTTACTGTTGATCCATTTATAATTGAGTTAACTGTTCCAACCCCTGCTAAGTCAAAAGTTCCACCAGTATCTATATTATTAAATGCAGTGCCACCAAATTTCACTTTAACTTTGGAATATCCGCCTGCTTTTACATAGATAGAACCACAATATGCAGTATTGATTGCTCCAGTAAAAAGTTTATAACAAATTGAACTTGTTCCTGCAGTGGTTCCTTTTATTATAAGGTCAGCTGTGGTTGATCCGTCAGGTGCGGCAGTTGAGTCAGCACTGACAGTATAATCATTTGGCGCAACATTCTTATTCCAGTTTGTAAAATCTTGACTATAATTTAACTTGTTTACACTAGTACTCACACCATTGTTGTAGGTATAAGCACCAGTGGTACCATTAAGACTGTAACTAACTTCATCAAGTGAGTTGTTAACAAGAAATGTGCCAGTAGGTAATATTCTACTTGCTATAGCCATTATCCAAACACCGTGTCTATACCGTTAACGGCTTGATTATAAACTTGATATGCAGCACTGACACTTGTTGAATTTGAGAAACCAACCCTATTACCAACATAGATACTACCACCAACTCCAATACCACCGGCGCCTGATATTGTTATCGTACCACTGGTGTTTGATATTGATGATTGTGTATTTTGGATTACAATATATCCAGTGGTTGATATTATTAAATTGCCTGTTACAGTGCCTCCAACCAAAGGCAATTTTGTATTAGCAGCTGCATAAGCAGCTTGACTAATTATGGTAGCAGTATTAGCCTGAACATAAGCCGCAATGGCCACAGTGTTAGAAGTATTGGCCTGCACATAGGATGCTTGTCCTATTGTCGTTGCGGTATTGGCCTGTGTATAAGAGGCTTGGCCAATAGTTGTAGCAGTATTAGCCTGAACGTATGCGGCCTGTCCAATAATTGTGGCAGTATTGGCTTGACCATATCCTGCAATACTATAAACCGATGGAGATGCCGCAGTTGTTTGTGTTGTGCTATCAGAGAAAGTTACATAACCAACCAAGTTACCTTTAAAACTACTTGCATATACGTTTGCATAAGCAAAACTTGGATCAGCAATATTAATTATATTGTTAGATTGGACTTCAGGTACATAACCTTTAAAGAAAATCCATTCTTTACGAATTGGATCCCTAAAAATACCAGTATGAGCATTTACACCATCATTATAATTACCAATAATACCAATATCAACTACATCTGAAGTGTAGTTATTGGCACCCAAATATATCAAAGTATCAGTTAATGTTAATGAAGCCGTATTGATTGTTGTAGCAGTACCAAGAATATTTAAGTTACCATTGACTGTTAAATTATTCTGTATAACTACATTGCCACTTATTGTGCCGCCAGTTGAATTGAATTTTGCATTAGCAGTATCGTATGCTGATTGTGCAAAAGTTTGAGTTGTATTTACTTGAGCATAGGCAGCTTGACCTATTATTGTTGCTGTATTAGCCTGACCATATCCTGCTTGGCCAATTAATGTAGCAGTATTGGCTTGGCCATATGCGGCTTGACCAATGGTTGTAGCGGTGTTGGCTTGAACGTAGGCCGCAGTACCAATTATTTCTGAGTTAGCTCTGTTATAAGCAGCCTGACCTATAATGGTTGCTGTATTGGCCTGTACGTATGCTGATATAGCAACCGTATTGGAAGTATTTGCTTGAACATATGCTGCTGTACCAATAATCTCGGAATTGGCTCTAGCAAAAGCAGCCTGACCTATCGTGGTTGCAGTATTAGCCTGTAGATAACCAGATATTGCTACAGTGTTAGCAGTGTTTGCTTGATTAAAAGCGGCTTGTGTGAAAGCACTTCCTGCACCACTATTTGCCTGTGCGTAAGCTGCCTGAGCAATTATAGTAGCAGCATTGGCTTGTGCGTAACTAGATACTGCTACAGTATTCGCTGTATTGGCTTGTGTATACGCAGAATTTGCAGTTGTTCTTGCAGTATTGTCTGTTGCATATCCAGTAAATGCGGTAGTTTGTATTGTACCATTTGGAAATGTTAAACTACCATTTCTATTAAAAGTCCATAAGGCACCTGCGGCACTTGTATCTGTAATTATTTCTACACGGTTATTAGAATATAATTGTACCACACCTCCATCATACTCATAAGCAGAAACACCAGTTATATCATTATTAGCATTTGCTTTAATTTTTATTAAATTATTAGCTTCATTTCCTACTAATGAACTACCACCAGTAAATTTTATATCAGTACCTGCACCAGAAAGTATCAATGATCCGGTCATCGTATCACCGGTTCTACTTACTTTAGAACTAGCCGATATAGTAGCTAATGTAAAATTGCCATTGGAAGTATGATAGACTAATACATCACCTTCTTGTGGTGTACCCAGAAAGAAATCTGAGGAGTCTTTGATTGCTGTTCGTGCTTGATTTATTGTGGAGACAGCTCCGCTTTGCTGACTACCAACTTGTACTTTGATGACTGATGGT